>Ga0116133_1000003_pt1 | contig 65618 bp, 63 predicted proteins | sample June2015DPH_19_2_FD_89736 | JGI IMG/M metagenome (GOLD analysis project Ga0116133, IMG submission 89736) | Peatland microbial communities from SPRUCE experiment site at the Marcell Experimental Forest, Minnesota, USA - June2015DPH_19_10 | ecosystem: Environmental > Terrestrial > Soil > Wetlands...
AGAAGCGTCAAGCACTTCCTGCAAGTCATGGACGAGTTCGACAGCTTGGGCGTCGTCTTCATTTCCCGGCGCGAAAACATTGACACGAGCGGACCTATAGGACGTCTCCTCCTAACGCTGATTAGCATGATTGCCGAACTCGAATCCGATCTCATTCGGGAAAGGGTTTTAGCCGGAATGCGGAGAGCGAAACTTGATGGGGTGCGGATCGGACGCGCACCGATGAACCTAGACCGACCAGCCATCGTTCGCGACCGAGTTGGCGGAATGACTCTGACCGCAGTCTCCAAGAAGTGGAGCGTTTCCCGAAGCCTCGTTTGCAAACTGGTAAACAGATCACGGATTGGTGACGAAGGCTCTGTACCGCCGCCAACTCAAGTTGTTGACGTTGTTGATATTGTGCAGCCGAGTTCAGGCGAGGCGCGTTGGTGACGAGGGTATACCTTTTGACCAATCAAATACTGATTCTCACTGCGGCAGTCCGATCCGGCGCAGCAGGTCGGCGTAGCGGGGGTCCGAGCGGATGTTGTCGAACTCTGGTTCAACTTTGAGAAGTACAAGCCCACTGTCGTGCTCCTGATAGGCTTTTGCCAGCCACTCGAACGCCTTATCCTTTTCGCCCGCCAAGGCATAGTCGCGCATGTCACAAGGTCTTGCTTTGCAATTTTCTTACACCTTCGCCAAGAGCGTGATGCTAGAGGGATGGACTTCAATAATCAGTTCGACTTCAGCAATACGCATGCTCCTTTGCTGTTAGACCAGCGGCATCGAATTAGTTTTGCCGCGGTGTACCGGCCGGAACTGGAAAAGCTCACGGGGTCCGACAAAGGGCGTGTTCTGCTCTCAGGATGGACGTTGAGCAGTGTCATGGAGTTCTCCTCGGGCCGTCCTTTTGCGGGTTTGTTGAGCCCGGCGTGCACCAGTTCGACCCTGTCATTCAGCAATTGCGACGGCGCCGATGGAGACCTCAACGACACCGCCTTCAATCAAGACACCGCAAACACCGCGGCCGGCATCAATGGCGCTGGGCCCACACCCGGGATCGGATTGAATTCCTTCTACGGCCCGTGGCTGGAGAGAATTGATGTTGGATTGGCCCGCAGCTTTGAGATCAAGGAAGGCAAGGAATTGCAATTTCAGGCTCAGGCATTCAACCTGTTCAACCATGCCAATTACTACGTGCAGAATGGCGATGGCATCAATCAGCTGCAATACAATCCCATAGGGTCCAACTGCGGCGACGGCTCATCTCTGAATCAGACGTGCTATCTAGTCCCCAATTCCGGACCGGGTAATTTCGGAGCATTGCAGGAAATTAGTCCCAACGGACTTCCCCGCGTGCTGCAGTTTTCCGCGCGGCTTACCTTCTAAAACCCCACACAGAGCCGGGATTCGGTGTAGAATGGCCTCCATTTTCTAGACCCCACCAAATTAGGATTCAAGCTTTTCTGAATCACGCGAGGCCAAGAAAACAACTCTTGAGGAGGGAACATGCGACGAAAGATGAGCTTTTGCTTTTGCGCTGTGCCGGCCCTGCTACTCTGCCTGATGCTACCCGCACTCGCGGGTGGTCAGATACGGAACGCAGCGTCGGTTGCTGGCAACCTTCTACCCAACGGTTTCTACATTACTCCTACTGCCGCGCCCGGCTCAATTTTCCAAAACCTACCCACTGGCCTACGCCCTGACGGCTCCGCCAATGCAAATGGCGCAGTGAACACTGCGCTCAGTCCGGACGGCACCGCTTTGCTGATCCTCACTACGGGTTACAACACCGACTTCTACACTCAGGGTCCGGACGGTACTGCGATCCTCTGGGCTGCCCTCGACCCTCTTACAGGAATTCCGTCATCCACCACCACTCCGAATGCGGAGTGGGTATTCGTTTTCGATGTCCGTGGCGTGCGGCCAAAGCAGAAACAACTGATCAACATCCCCAACACCTATCACGGCTTGCAGTGGGATCCGTCGGGCACGCGCTTCTACGTTGCCGGAGGCATTGACGACCGCGTGGAGATATTTAAGTCGACGACCACCGGGGCTAGTGCCGATGGTACCTACGTGCCTGATGCTCCGTTCGTGCTCCTGGGGCATAACACGCCCGCCGACGTTCCGGTACAGCAGTATCCGACGGGCGGATTGTTCAGCACGACGCCGATCAACAGCAACCCCATTGCGCAGTACATGTTCATGCCGTTCAGTGCTCTGGCGGCTGGATTGGCAATCAGCCCGGACGGCTCGACACTGTACGTGGCCAATTACCAGAACGATTCGCTGTCAATCATCAATACGTCAACGCGCACCGTATCCAAAGAAGTAGTTTTCTTCGCCCCCGGACAAACGACGGCAATCGGAGAAATGCCTTACTGGCCGGTAGTGCTATCGGATTCCAAGGGCGCTCCGGTTAAGACCTATGTGAGCAGCCAGCGCGATGGCCAGGTGCTGTCGGTGAGCCCTTCAGGATCGTTCAAGGTGATCAAGGTTGGCGGCGAACCGAATCGCATGGCACTGTCCGCAGATCAGCTTCGCCTTTACGTGGCCAATGGCGATCTGGATGAGATTGAGGTAATCGACACCACGACAGATGCGCTCAAAAGCCGAATTTCAGTCGCTCGGCCAGGCTACCCCTACAAGGGTTCCAGCCCCAACTCCGTGGCGCTCAGTCCCAATGGCCGCAGTCTCTATGCCACGCTTGGCGGAGAGAATGCCGTGGCTGTTATCGATGTCGCTTCGCAACAACTGCTCGGTCGTATCCCTACCGGCTGGTATCCAAGCTCGGTGACGGTCAGCGCCGACGGGAAAAAGCTGTTCGTGGTGAACATGAAATCCAACGCCGGCCCGAATCTGGAGTACCGGTCGGACTGCCCCGGGGAGGGCATACCGCCGGAGTACTCGAGCCTTCTGTGTCCGCCACCGAATCCGACGTCACGCAATGAATACATCTTGGCCCTGCTGAAGGCGGGGTTTCTGACCATTCCCGTGCCGGACGCAGATACCCTAAGCTATCTGTCGGCTCTCGTGGATGCCAACAACGGCTTCGTGAACCGTGGCCGCGATCCGATGATGGCGTTCCTGCATAACCACATTAAACACGTGATCTACATCCAGAAGGAGAACCGTACATACGATCAGATACTCGGCGATCTGAAGCAGGGCAACGGCGATCCGGCCCGGGTGCAGTTTCCGCAGCCCATCTCTCCCAACCATCACCTGCTGGCGACCAGATTCGCTCTGCTCGACAATTTCTACGATGCCGGCGATGTAAGTGGCGACGGATGGAACTGGGACACGCAGGGCCATGCCAACGATGCCACAACCAAAAACGTGCTCGTCGGCTATGGCAACGCGAACTACAACATTCCCTTCGACTGGAACGGCAATCCGCGTAATATCGGGATTGCACTGCCCGACACAACCAGTGGAACGCCCAGTCCTAGCACGGTACGCATTACCACGCTGTTCGATCCGACCGGCGGCTCATCGATTGAGCCCGGGACGAAGGACATCACCGCATCGCAAGGCGCGGACGACCTGGATTCCGACGCGCTCGGCGGCTACATATGGGACACCGTGATGCGCGCCGGGCTGACGGTTCGCCACTACGGCCTCTACGCAGACGAAAACTATTATGTCGATCCTTACGCGGGCGCCCCGTTCTACATCCCCATCGTGCGCGACGCCTTCGCGCAGAAGGTGGTGCAGGCGGTACCCGTGCGTCACTCCCTGCTCGACAAAACCGATGTCTACTATCGTGGTTGGGACCTGAACACTCCTGATCAGTACCGCTTCGAAGAGTGGAATCGCGAGTTCAATGAGTATGTGAAAAACGGCAATCTGCCCAACTTCGAGATGGTCGACTTCATGGAAGATCATTTCGGCAACTTCTCGTCGAACGCCGCAGATCTGGAAAATCCATTGGCGCAGTTCGCGAGCAACGACTACGCGGTGGGCCGTCTGGTCGAGGCCGTGTCAAACTCTCCGTACTGGAAAGACACAGCGATATTTGTGGTGGAAGATGATGCGCAGAATGGGCCGGATCACGTGGATGCACATCGTTCTACGGTGTTCATCGCGTCGCCCTACACAAACAGCGGAGCCGTGATCCACACCAATTACAACTCTACCAACGTGGTCCGAACCATCGAGGATATCCTCGGCGTCAACTACCTCGGTCTCAACGATGCGAACGCCGTTCCGATGTCCGACGTGTTCATCAAAGAACCCAACCTGCAGCCCTATGTCGCGCCCATCCCGGGTATCTTGTGCCAGCCTCCGGTAGACCCGACGCTGGTCCCCGAGTGCAAGAATCCTGGGAAACGCCCGGTAACGGTCGCGATCAAATCGCTCCACGACGGCACTTGGTGGGCGCAAGCGACCAAAGGCTTTAACTTCAAACACCCTGACATGATCAACTCCGATTTGTTCAATCGGATTCTGTGGAAGGGGATCATGGGAGACGATAAGCCTTACCCCGGCGTCGCCAACCAGCAGGCGAAGGGAAAAGCGGAGGATGATGACCGCGATTGACCCGCGGTATTGTCGCTCCTTGGAAATAACATAAAGACTTAAGAGGGCCGGTGGCGCTATGTCACCGGCCCCTGAGGTCCGGGGAGCTAGCCTCCTCCGTTATGCCGGGAGTGATCCTTCTAATCGTGCAGCCATTAGAATTCCATGACAGTGTTTGGAGCGATAGGAGACCGAGAAAGTTGCCCGAAAACTGTTACGCTCCCGGATGAATAAATCGCACCAGCCAGAATGCAATCGCCGCCACAAATGCCGACGACGGAATCGTCAAAACCGAGGCCCACATGATCCGCCTGGCCACCCCCCAACGCACGGTGATCCCGGCAAAAGTTGTTCGTGCACTGGAACAGAGTACGGATTCCGGTTCACGGCCCTGAGCGCTGAGCAGCGCCGGCAGATTCAGGCGACGCTGAAAGAACGCCCCACGATTCCCCACGACGGCGCGGGACAATGATCTTAGCGAGGAGACCGTAGGCGCCCCGCTCCCGCCGGTCACCACCAAAGTGTCCCCAGATCTGGAACCCCTGGGAGGGAGTGGGGAAACTTCTGGGGGGATGTAATGGAGTGCACCCCAAAAGTGAGACACGGGATTAAGGGGCCAGCTAGATTGAATGGAGGAGATCAGACTTTGTGAGCGCCGCCGCCTTCGGCGCCATTAACAATCCCTATGTCCTAGCAACTGGTGGAACGCCGTTACTTCCGGCTAGAGACCGGCCGGAACCCTGTTCGTCACTTCCGTTAGGCCAGGTTTGTGAACTGTTCAATCCATTCTTCAATCCATCGAAGCTTCGCCTTACACGTGTTTCCAAGGGTTGGGGCGGCCCTAGCGGTGATGTAAGCTGTTGGAAGGACTGAATTGACACGGTAGAGGTCAGGAGTTCGAGTCTCCTCGTGCCTACCATTTATTTTCAACGGTTTGGAGCCGTTGCCCATCTCTCCAGTCCCGGTTTTTATCCATTCTTTAATCCATATTTGCTGCACGGGTCCCTGCGGGGTCGCCTTGTCGTGCGGCTTTGTGTGCAAAGAACCATGCCGAGGCGAGCGCAGTAAGTCGACAGAAGACGGATTTAGAGCTGAGCCTACAGGCATTCCACATAGGGTCAAAATCAAGCAAGTAGATGACGCAATGACGCCAGAGTGCCAGCAGTGGGCTTTCGAGGTTCACCCCGAGTTTTGCTTCTGGGCGCTTGCCGGAGAGCAAGGGGGTGACCGCGAGGTTCGCTTTCTGAGCCCTATCTTCCCCGAAATCCAACGGCATCTCCTGAACGCGTAGCCAAATCCGGTACAGACATCCCGATCCTGCTCTTCACTCTGAACCTTTCACCTGAGATCATGGAATTGGTGCACAAGGCTGGTTTGCGGAGTGCGATTTCAAAGACGGAAATAAGCAAGATACCCTATGCGATCAAGGCGCTTCAGCGCGGTGAGACCTTCTTCTATTCGAAGTAGAGCAGCCGAACACGCCCGGCAGGTATCGAATGGCTCTTTTTCAGGCCCAGCGAATCATAACGAACAACACGACACTAACCAATAGGACGAACTTCACCAGTGACCGCCACTTCTCCACGAATACGCTTCGCATGTAAGGTGTCCTTTCTGAAGAATGGCCCAAAGGCAGGTTCTCTTCTAGACCGTTCTCTTCTACTAAGTGCGGGAGGGCTGTCGGGGCGCGTTCTGACGTTCCATTACCATCGCCATTGCACGAACGTGAGTTTCACGGCTGTGCGCGGCATGGACGTGCTTCAGCATTGCGTGAGCGGCCAGCGTTCGCTGGTTTCCCATGTCTCCGTTAAAGTCTTGGACGCGCTCTGTGTGAGTGCAGGCAAGACAGAGGAGGAGCACCCCGTTCTTGTCTCTACCAATGCGGTACATAATAAAAGAGTACAGAATGTCTTCCGATATCAATGTGATCAGCATCACCTTTTGGTTAATGGTGGCCCTCATTAGGTGCTGTACGAATGCCCTCAGCACCGTCCATCAATGAAGCGTAACCTTGAAGCTATGTACACCACTACCAGAAACATTGTGGGCGGCACTTTTATGACATGCAGCGACTGCGGGGACGCGATCAGTATGAACAAGCTTTGTGAGAAGCCCCTTCAATCAGCAACGGACATGTTGAAGCACATGGCTCACCACAAGGCCTGCCACGCCTTCGCATCAGGCGTGCCCGTCATCCGACCGGAACCGGAAGCCGTCCCCGTAATTGAATTAGCCCGTGCTCTCGGTATCAGATGGGTGAGCGCGTAATGGAGCACATCATCCAAGTCGAATTAAGAACTGACACCACGCACACGTTGACGTGGCTCAACGCTGCCTTGAAACCGAAACCGGGCATGGTTCTCCTCTGCAAAGGTGATCCACGCCCGTGGACCGTCGTGCGTGCGTACACCAACACGGCTCAGGAAATGAGGGACAGCAACATAGGCTGGAAGGTTGGCTACCTGTGAATGGCTGACAGGTTGAAGGTGATTCCTTCATGCGGGAATGATGACAGGTTCATGCTCCGGGCTGTGCGTAGAGTGTCCGGGATGACAACGGAGGTAGATTGAAAAACGGCACAACGATGTCCCCGCAAAAGCGAGAGAGATACGCTCAGTGGCTACGCAACACAGGTGTGGAACACCCCACTGACGAACTCATCAACAAAACCCGCGAAAGAGCACTCCAGCAAATCGACACGGCTAAGGAAAAGGCGCGACGATATAATCTCAAACTGGTCGCACTCATACTCTTTTCATTGGCCGTAGGTGTCTACCTGTGGTTCAAATTCTAAGACTCTGAAACCTACCGGAATGGACCAAAGCCATCTGTGGCGAAACGCTTCGGCAGGAAGTTTGGTAAGTCGTTTTTTCGTGCTCCTTTCTCCTGATTGGGCCGAGCTTCACTATACCGACCCCAAGCCATAGCTTCAGGAGGAAGCCATCCTAATCACGCGGTGAGTGATTTCGCAGTACTCTCCCGAATTCGTACTCTGGTGGACATAATCCGCTACGGGTTGGCCATGAAGGTTGAGTTTACCCATAAGGATGCCTGGCAGGTTTAGGCAGCAGTTCGGCTTCGGTGCGGTTCAACACAAACGCGCTTCGGCAGAAATGAAGCACGCCGTTCACTGCTGGTGTGGGCCGCCCAACGAAGTCCTCACCTCCGTGTTCGTTGACTTGGGGGAGTTGTGTCGTTCTGTGATTTTTGTCACTGACAGTTCGAGAGTTACCGGCATCCAATTTATATATAGAGTTTCCGAGGCAGTTTCTCTATTTGAAGAGAGGGCCATGCAATTCCACTTGGAAACAGACGAGCTAAAGCTGCTGGCGAACGTCTTGTTAGAGCAAGACCCCCGGCAGTATAACGAATTGCTGAACAAGGTGATGGCCCGCGATTTGCGCTTCGACTCCGGTGAACTCGAACAAACAGCAGAACTCCTCGCTGGCAAGAAGCGCAGCCTTAAAAATGAAATCGCGCGGCAGTCGGACGGCACGCCGAAGGCGGAACTGCAGCGGCAACTGACGCTGCTGGAACGAGTACTGGAGAAGGTCAACGAGGCCTGTGTCATGTTCTGAAGGTTGCCAGACTGTACTTCGGTATCTCTTCCGCGTACCGAGTCGATGCATAGGCACTCCCCCGGTTTGTGAGTGGCACCGCCCCGGAGTCCCCGCGTCTTCATCCAGCTGTCGGACTCGGCTTGTCCTCTTGCGACGTTTCAATATCCTCCAGTTTCTGAATGCGATGCAGGAATACGTACGCGGCGAGCAGAGTAAGCATCAATAGCGACAGAATCATGACAAACAACGCGAAAGCAGTCAGATTTCGGATGGGGCGGGTAATCTCACGATCTTCCTGACTGGCCACGACGATCCAAGGAAGGTTGGGGTAGGCCTCCTTCAATCCGGTATCGGCAAACCCGATGAGATAGGACTCGCCCTTGGAAAGCCTGGCGAAAAGGTATCCGGTTTCGCGACCCCGCAGGTTCCCGAGCGAGTCGCGGATCGCGGTGTATTCCTCGGAGCGCATCTTCAAGGAGGGGGCTACGCCGGGTCCTTCAATCACGGTTCCATCGTCGCGCACCAGCAACAGTCGCCCGGTACGGCCGATCTGCTCCCGGTTCAGTTGAGCAAACAGGGGCGAGACATCGACCAGAGCAGTGACCGCGCCGATGAACCTGCCTGTGCTTTCCTGTAGGATGGGGTAGGCGATGCTGAGGTAGTACAGCCGATTCTGTTCGTCGTAGCGCAGATCGGCCACGTCGATTGCACCCTGTCCTTGGGAATACAACACCCCCCAGTACGCGCGATCCGTCTGATAGTAGTGCGATGGCTTATCCGTTCCTGCCACGGTGGCGCCGACGGTATCCGCAACGGTGACTTTCAGCAAACTCGGATTTAGATCCCGCGTGCGACGGAGTTGGCGGGCTAAATCGGAGGTGAGGACGTTTCTCGCCAAGGCATCGCTCTCCGAGCTGTTCCATTTCAGCTCGATGGCTCCGAGTTTGCTGCCAATGGCGTCCTCTGAAAGATGCTCGTATTGGTGGTTCGCGGAAATGACTGCCTGAACGAGACTCGGGTTATTGGCGATCACGCTCACGTCCTTCACGCTCCCTACGATGAATTCGGAGGTGAACTCAGCCGAGGTGCGTGTAATGGAACGGATGTTTTCGCCGGCCATCTGGCGAATTTGGCTGTCTCCCTGCAACGCTACATAGAAGCCGAACACAGTGAGCGGAACCAAAATCAAAATGAGACCGCTAAGCACTCTTTGGAGAGAAGCACGGAGTTCCAGAGAATCGAGGGGCATGGCATCCTCCTCTTTTGCGGCCGGACGGCCGTCGCGGAATGGATCACACCTGCTGTGCCTGAGACAGTGAAAGAAGCAGGTGAGTACTTCAACACTAGCCGGCTTAAACCATTCTGTCTGTGACTAGCCGCACAAGTCCGGAAGCTGAGCGTCGTAGTAGCATACTTGCGCCGCGTGAAACACTGGGCAGAGAAAGCTCCGAGTGCGTTGTACCGACGACCCCGTCAAAAGGAAATCCTCAGCCTTCAGCGCGGGTCATACCCCATGATATGTAGATGCGCGTAAAGCTGAACAGAAGCGACCGACGGGATTCACTCTAATCGCAAATGGTTCTCGGCGCATTGTCACCGACTCTTCATGAATAGCCTATCGGAAGAGTCGCCCGCCACTGGAGTAACTGCTCTTCAGAGCGGTTCAAGGGATGACGAGGAGCGATGAGAATGGGTTGCAATTCTTCGGCAGGGGCGGGATTTGTATCGCCCGGGCTCAGTTCGGGGATCCCTGCGCCGGAAATGCCTCCCGCTGAGATGTTAAGGAAACTGCAGGTTTCAAAGACATAGCACAGACATGCTACAAGCATTGAGTCCCAGGTTCTGAGTTATGAGTAAAGCAACTACTCAAGACTCAGAGCTCACAACTTAAAACGGTTATCAGTAGTTCCTAACAGGAGAGTCATCAAGGTGCCGAAAGTCCTCGGGACCTTCGCCCGTCAGGTCAACTGCCTCTTCAAGGTTCCGCTTGATCCAGGGTGGCTCAGCCACGCCGCCAACTTACGAGACGAAAAGGCCCGAGCAAAACGAAAGTGCCCGATTTTCGACTTTCAAGACCCAAACCGCAAACAGGATCAACGCGGGGGCCAGTCCACCACAACCGACTCGCGGTCCATCACAATCCCGGAATCCAACGAATGGCATTGCTGCGAAATATCTTCTGGAGGACTGGCTGGGGCAGATTCAATCCATGCAGCTGCTTGCCTTCCACGTTAAGAGTCTCGCCGGTTGCCAGGAATTTCCAGTCTCGTGCGTACGTGGATTGCCAGTCTTTCAACACGTCCGGGAGGTTGGCGTCCGGGGCCAAGTCGAGGTCGGTGCCATAGAGGACGCGGTCCTGATACTTGATGAGAAATGTGCGCACTTTTTCCGGAGGCATCAGCATTAGATATTCCATTCTCGCGGCTGTGTCGATGGCAAAATTCGGATACTTGTCCAAGTGGCTGGCGATGTTGTCGAGATCTCGCTCCATGCTGCCCAGATGGACTCCAACCATGCGCAGTTTGGGATTGTTGGCGAGCACATGATCACGCGCTTCGAGAATCCTCTGCTTCGAGGGGAAGCCGGGCTGGTTGGCGACGTACCATTGCGGATTTTCCTGGTAATAGGACCAGGACGGATCGGACGCATCCGGTGGCCCCCAGGCCACATCGGGTTCGGCCTGGTGGGACATCAGCGTTTTGCCATGGTTCGCGATGTCTTTGTAGATCGGCTCGAACTTCGGATCATCGGCCATCATGTACTGGCCGGCGGCGTTCTTGATTTCCATTCCGATGTTCTTCCAGATCTTGACCGCCACAGCTCCCTGCGCGAAGTCGCGGTCGATCTGCTTGATGGCATCGGCAGCGAATGAAGCACTATCGACTTTGTACGGATCGAATGTCGTACACAGCGCAATGTGGCCATGGCTCGACCGAACCAGCGCCAGTGCGTCATCGATCTGCGGCTGCAAATGCTTGCGATAGGCGAGCGTGTCGTCCACCACAAGGATATTCAGCACTTTCAGGCTCAGCCGTTCGAGCATCTTCTGAAATGCGGGATCGGTCTTGAAGACATGAACGTGGACATCAATAGGATGAATAGCAGCGAACGCGCGGAGAGCCACTTCTTCGTCGGCGGGTTTTGCTGGAGCGGACGCGGAAGTTGGCGCTTGTGCCGTGGAAGACAGCGCGATGCAGAGACATAATATGAGTTGAGCGATGGTGATGAAGCCGACGACTCGGAGGTGACTCTCGCTTCGTGGCATTTCACCTCCGACGCTCAGAACGAGAACTTCACTGCGAATTGAATGATTCTGGGCTGCGCCGTTCCGTAGGTGTTGGAGGACGACGACCCGGCCAATCCGGTAATCTCTCCGTAGGTGGCGCCGATATCGGCAAGGTTACCGTCCGGCCTGCCGAAATTGACATTGTTGAATGCATTGAAGAATTCGGCTCGGAATTCCATCGAGAGTCTTTCGGTAATCTTGGCATTCTTAACTGCCGCCAAATCGGCATCGAAAAATCTTGGTCCGCGAAGAATATTCTTTCCCGTATCGCCGAAGGTCTGTAACGCGTTCGGCACAAATGCACTGGTGTTAAACCATTCCTGCACTTCGGCAGCATGGGAACGGCCACTGCCCAGCACAGCTTGCTGAACGCTAGCCACGGCCAGATCGGCCCGATCGCCTAACATGCCGCTCAAAGAATTGTCGGCCCCACTAAAGATCGTAAACGGAAATCCAGTCTGCCAGCTTACCGTTCCGGAAAGCTCCCAACCATTCACAATTTTGTCGACTGCCTTGGGCAGGCTGATGCGCGGAACCATATACTCACCGTTGATTTTGAAGGTCTTCGAGAGATCGTCATCGGACGGGCCATAATCGAAATCGCGGCCGCAACTGCAGCTATTGGTCAAATAAGGTGACCCGCCTATTGGAGCGAAGTCATCCAGTTCCTTGGCCCATGTAAAGTTGGTCAGAAAAGAAAAGCCGTGCGTCATGCGCTTCGTGAGCGTGATCTGAGCAGCATTGTAGTTGCTGTCGACTCCGGAATTGATAGAAGCGATCGATCCATAAGCAGGATAAACGGGGACTTCCTGCTGCGTAACCGGATCCCAATGAGAGGGATTCAATTGGAGTAGGCCGCTTTCCTGGTCTCCCGTGCCGCTGAGATGGTGTCCACTATTGCCTACGTAGGCAACGCGCAACATCCAGTCCTGTTTGAATCCGTGTTCCGCCGTCAGGTTCCACGACAGCACCATGGGTAAGCGGAAATGGCGGTCGAATATCTGACTGAAAGAAATACCCGAAGTAGGGAAAATTGCATCGCTCGGGCTTGGATTAGTTGGACCAAACTGCCCCGGAAACAGATTCGTGGTTCCGGAACTTCCGTACGGATCTGCCAGGGTCACCAACGGGGATCCTGGACTGGAACCTACGTTAATAATAGGAGCAAACGGGGGAACCCCCACCACATCCTCGAACGCAACCGTGTTTGGAGCCTCGTAGTAATAACCCGCTCCGCCGCGAATACTGGTATTGCCATCTTCTGTAATCCGATAGGCAAAACCCAAGCGCGGTCCAAAGTTTCTTGGATTGTTATAAATGGAAGAGGCCGGACATCCAGGATCGTGGTTCTTTCCGCCGAACAGCATACCCACCGGGGCCGTGGGGAAACGCTGAGACTGTGCTCCCGGAACGAAGCAAGCTACCCGCCCTTCGCTGTCTGTATAGGGGAAGAAAGGATCCCACCGGAGTCCTGCGGTTAACAGCATACGGGGGGTGGCTTTCCAACTGTCCTGCGCAAAGAGGCTCTCTCTGTATCCCGTAACATTCAGGTAAAGTCCTCCGCCCTGCGTAAACGACGACACAGCTCCCAGTTCAAAGTCCGCCAGAGGATTGCCGGTCAGATTCTCGAAGTCGAAAACTCCGCTTTCCTGGTACTGATTTCCCATGGGCAGGCGAACCCGGAGAATTTCTCCGCCGAATTGGACCTCATGCTTACCCTTTATCCAGGTGGCAATCTCGCGCAGCGATTGATCTCCGCGATTCCACACCCCATACGGCGTACCCGGTAGAATGAAGGCCCCGCCCCCGCTTACTGTCACATTCAAAACCGCGGCATCGCCCCCTCCACGGTTTTGCGGCACTGCCATGTTCACGCCTGCATCTGCCATGCTGAACGGAGCCGAGGACAGGGTGGTGCCATTTTCGCTGTTATATCCAAAATAGCTGCTCAGTAAGAAGGTGGGCGTAATGGTATAGATGTCGACTACGCTCACGTTCTTGAGAACGAGATGTTCGGCATCGCCTCGGAGTTCCAGAAGGTTCGTGGAAGGCGGAATAAACACCGGGTCCGTATAACCCATCTGGAAGTAATGACCGCTCAGATGATGCTTCCCGATGTTGAAGTCCACCTTGGCTAAGTATTCATCGGTGTTCTGAGCGTCCGGCCCACCGTTAAAGGTAAGCTGATCGTTGGGTCCATTGGGAAGCGGGATATGGTCCAGAATGTACGTGGCGACGGGGCTGACGGGGATTTGATTATTGGTGTAGTTCGACCCCGAAGTCGGATTTATCAACTGCGTACCCGGAAGCACGTCGGAGAAGTCCCCGGTACGTTCGGTCGCATTCGGAACGGTGGCAATCTGGCCGTTGTTCGCGGTGCGGAACCGCGTTCCCTGGTAGCTCCCGAAATAAAATAGGCGGTTCTTGACAATGGGACCGCCGACACTTCCCCCGAATTGATTCTGCTTAAGCGGATTGACATGTCCTTGGGAAAAATAATCGCTGGCATCCAGCGCGGAGTTCTGCAGAAATTCAAATACATCTCCGTGAATCTGGTCCGTTCCCGATTTCGTGACCACGTTGACCACGCCACCGATCGCGTTCCCGAAGCTGGCGCTCATATTCCCGGTAATCAGATTGAACTCTTGAATCGCGTCAGGATTGGGGAAAGGCACGTTCGCGTTGATGTAGGTGTCGTTGGCATCGACGCCGTCTAACAGGTAATTGACTCCGTTCGCGCCGCCTCCGTTCACCTTGGCATACTGCTCGCTGGGGAATACTCCTCCCTCGCAGTTGGCTGCGCAATAATTGGCGGTCACGTTGGTAGTCCCCGGCGCCAGAAACACCAACTGCTGTACGTCGCGTCCGTTCAACGGCAGTTGGCTGATTTCCCTTTGATCAATCAGCTGCCCCACGGTGGCCGAGTCAGTGGTAACCAGCGAAGAATTTGCATTCACCACCACCTGTTGTTCAACCCTGCCCACTCGCAGTTGAACATCTTGCGCGGCCGCCTGGCCCAGGGACAGCACAATACCCTTTTGCACATAAGAGGTATAGCCGGCCATTGAAACCGTGATCTGATAGGTGCCGACCGGCAGGCTGGGAAAGAGATACTGTCCGGCAGATGTGCTGTTTGTGCTCTGCGTATATCCCGTCCCAACCTCTTGAACGGTAATAGTCGCTCCCGCCACCACTGCGCCCGATGGATCACTGACGATCCCGCTGAGTCGCGCAGTCGTGTATTGGGCCCACACAGGCATCGTCGATCCGAAAACCAGAATGAGTCCGAGGGAGAAGCAAATGAACCGACGCGCTGGCAATAGGTTCCGAAATTTTCTCTTCATCGTTCACCGTCCCTGAGAGCCAAATATGCTTGCGTTACCTACTGGACTATCGTTTGCCGGGCTTTCGTTTCACTCGACGAGCCATCGTTTAAACCATCTCCACTCTCCACGACCAAAACAAGAAACGTTACACTCGCTCGCTGAAAGATCCGTTCAGCGCTTCACAAAACAAGAACCTGCGAAAGCGATACATGAGGCCTGCAAGGTTGCGATTGCGCGAATTTACTCATAGTGTGCTCGTTTGTCAATTGTTTTGTTCGTTTATGATCGATTCATACTCCCCCCGAGGCGCACGGCGCGAATCAGGCGTAAATCCTCACATTTTGAACGACTCGGCTTATGACGCCGTCGGGGCTGGGCCGGTCCGGCCTCAAGTTACAGCGCAAGGAGAAAAACAGCCCCAACAACTGACCAAACAAGACATCCACTGGCGGACGACAATCATCCGGGACCGCTGTGCGAATGTCCGGCGAAAGATGGCGCTCTGCGAAACCATCCAACGGCGGCCCGGAGTGCCCACCCACTGCGATCTGAGTTTTCACGAGTCGCTTCCGCTTGAGTTCCTGCAACAGATCTCTTTCATAGCGGGCAACCTTTTCATCGCTCGAAAGAAAAGCAACCAGCAGCGTAGTTTTGTCGAGAGCTGCCATAGGACCGTGGCGCAGTCCCATGGCGGATTCCGCCATGGTCAGGATTCTGCCCGCAGTCAGTTCTAGTACCTTCAACCCAGATTCAACGGCTACGCCCTCAAGCGCGCCCGATCCGATAAAACAGACCCTCTCAAAAGGTTCTGCAGCAAGGGCCGCCGCGGCGTCAGCGGCGTGTGGAAGGAAAGTCTTTCCCGCTTCTACAAGCTGGCTGAGTATAGCTTCGTATTGTGTGAAATTATGAACATGCGCCATGCACTGGCCGAATACGACCATATTAGAGAAAGAACTGGTCATGGCCAGAGCCCGGTCGTTAACCGCATCGTCTAGGGCAACGGCGAACGCTTGTCGTTTGCCAGCCGTGCAACGAATCATCCGCCCTTCTGCGTTACACGACACGACAATGTGATGAATATCCGGATGACTCACCAGAGCTTTTTCCAGGACAGACACACCCTCCGGGCTATCGCCGGATCGGGAGAATGAAATCCAGACGTACCTCTGACCTGGAATCAGCCACTCTTCCCCGTGGGTCAGGAGACTGGTGCTGGGAATGGCAATGACTTCACACTTCCAGAGCCGACGAAGCAAATGCACCAGACTTCTGCCCACGAAGTCAGAAGTGCCAGCACCGACGAGAAAAACAACTGGTTTCGGACACACGGGATCGCCGAACCCGGCGTCCCCAAGGAACTCCGCAAGCCTCGTGCGGTGTTCTTGAAAGATAGAGAATGTTGACTCCCAGGTGGCAGGTTGCTGGGCAATCTCCGCAGGAGTGTATAACAGACCGCGTTCGATCTTCTCTTCTCTCGAAAGATCAAGCAGTTTAGCAAGAGCATCCACGCCACAGACTCCTCGGCCAAAGATCAGTTTCGGCGTGCTTTCGAATTATTACGTATTTAAACATTTACTTGCGATTCGTACGGAAGTCAAGCGGAAAAAACGCGAGACTGACTTGTTTTTGTCTGGATATGCCTTCTAGGTATGCCTTCCCTGGTTTGGGCCGGTCGTCAGGCCCGAGCTCTTTTACATGGACAAACGAAGCTAATGACGTTAGAAAGGAATACTCGCCAGTTGTAGTTGACTCGCACTCTTCACCCGCCATCATCAAAATCTGATGATTATCACCAACGCAGTGAATATCGCTGCGGAACGAGCCGGCTCGTCTCTGGAGGTAATTCTGACAGGAGGGACTCTGCGGAAGAATTCTTTTTCGCTGGTTGGGCCAATTGCGGAAGAAACATTGCGCCGCTGAATGCCGACATTCTTTTCTTGGGCGTCGATGGCTTCGACATCCACGTGGGCCGATCCCGCCGAATCTTCTGGAAGCAAAAGTAAATCGCGCCATGCTGCATGTTGCGCGAATCGTGGTGGCCGTTTGCCCGTTCCAGCAAATTCGGCCGTCCGAGTCTCTCTCTAATCGCGCCTCCGTCGGCGGTTCAGCGGGTTGCTGGTAGCCACCAACATTTCCCAGCCCTTTTCAGGGATATCCTTCGGTCGGTCCCGTCTGTCTCCCGCATCGTGTCCTGTCAGGTTCCCCTTGAATCGATCATCCCTCTATTGAACGCTCAGGGAAGGATTGCCCTTATTCCCGTGATCTCACAAAAATCGACTAACGCCGGATATAGCTCTTCGCCGTAGCCGAGGCATGCATATTCATTGGTCCAATGCTGGAGCAAAACGTCGATGTCACAATGCGCGGTCACAAAACCGTGCGGCCAGAATGGGATGCCACATTCGTTGAGCCGTTTTTCTATCTGATTCGGTGCCGGCTCGAAAATGCTGGCTCGAGTAATGACCATTTGAAACGCACCGTTCACTCTGCCGAGCCGGGCCAGTACTCCTTCCCCCACTTTGCAGGTGAGCTTTACAGACAGGCCGCCGGCTTCGCCTTCCGTAGGGATACCGTGTTCAGAGAAGCCAGCCGGACCCAGCTTGCTGGCCAGTGAGGGTGGACAAGCGCCATCCCCGATGATCTTGATTTCTCTTGTTTTTTTGTCAATGTGCTGCAAATCACCGTAATACACTCTCTCCCTGCTCAATTTGGTGAGCAGGAGAACGGTCAAAGCGGTATTGAAATCGCCCAGGGTAGAAGTACCAACTCCATCCTCAAGCATCATGCTCTGAGCGAAGCAAGTGGCAGAGTAATCGCCGGCTAGACCAGGAAAAGATTGAATCGTGTAGAAATCAAACTTTTCTCTCGCCACAACTTTTCTCAGAGCGAGATATAGACGCATCGAGCGCTCGGTCACCGCGTTTCGCTCGGGTTCCTTGCCAAACAACTGCTTCAACCTCGGCTGCAGCTGATCCAGTTCGCTTGATGAGATTCCTTCAGCAGTTTGCTTCAACTCCGTCGTGTCCCGGGAATCGATATCGATGCCAAACATTCTCATCCATTGAGAAGGATCGGCGGTGCCGCAGGTTTGCCCCATCCCGCGACCGCCAAAAGTACCAATGGTAGACATGTTTAAGAAGTTCTTCAGATATGAAGCCTGAGCATAGCTGACGATCTTGCTTACGGTATCTGGTTCCTCCAAGCTTCCGTATAGAAATTTGTGCGGGACACCGATTTCGAGCAAACCTCCGTGCAGCACCAATCCGCCAACCGGCCGCCAACCTTGAGAGCCGGGATGCGTCCACAGAAGCAAGCCTTTTCCACTTGCGCAATAATCGCGAATCGCGCCGACCATGTGCGCCGCCCAAACCCAGGTCCCAGAAAATAGGACAACCGCATCGATGGCATCGTCGGATTTCATTTTCTTGAATGCGGCCCGAGCTTCTTCTTTGCTGGCGACAACAACGCCATACTCAATAACTTTCAGACCCGCGGCAACCAGTGCACTCTTGGCGCGCTGAACCAATGCGTCATCGATGAATGGGGTGCCCATTGGGTCTTTCAGACCATCTTTGTGAACTCCAAAAACTACGAATCCGATTGTGGCTTGGATCACTGCTCCTCCTGTCGGCCTATTGCACTCTCGGTGGTTGCGCCCGCCGTGAGCGCTGAACGCAAATGGCGATATTGTTTGGCTTGTTGTGCATAGGCTGCCGCAAGCGCTGGGTCGGGCGATACCGTCGACACATCGTGGACTACAAGCTCCACTGCTTCTCGCAAGCTTCCGTATTCCCCGCATGCGACTCCGGCGAGTATGGCTCCGCCCAGACACACTGCCTCCGGACACTTCATTACATGCAGCTCCCGGCCCGATAAAGCGGCTCGCAGCTGGAGACCTAAAGCTGATCGCGCGCCTCCGCCGGTGACGTAAACGTCCCGAAACTCTCCCACCGCATTTGTCAGAATGTCGGTCATCTGTGACAGCTCACAAGCGAGCCCTTCGAGGATGCCCTTGTAAATTTGGCTGCGGGTTGTGTCCGGGCCCAGGCCAGAGATTATTCCACGTGTACGCGGATTGAAATCGGGATTGCAGGTGCCGATCAGATTCGGAGTAATGCAGAGACCCGTCGGGCCCGCTGGTGCTTCTCGTTCGAGTGACGCATAGTGAATAGACTCCGAGTCCGATGGATCCCCGTTTTGAGCGAGCGAGCCTTCACCATACGCTGCTGCGTACAAAAGATCGTGGAACCACTTAACCATGATTCCTGATGGGAAGTATGCCAGCGTAACGAACTTGTCTGGAACCACGTGACAATAAGAGTTGAGAGAAGCCGCAAGCGCCTCATCCGTTAAGCAGGGCTGATCGGAAGCTGCCAGCAGACATTCGTAAGTGCCCATTGAGTCTGCCACGCGGCCCGAACCAATAGCGCCAACTCCCAATGCACTGCAAGGTTGATCGTGCCCTCCCATCACAACAATTGTTCCGGGTGAAAGGCCGAGTTGACTGGCAACGTGTGCATCTATTTTTCCAGCAATCGTTCCAGCAGGTACAGGAATGGGCAGGCATTCGGCACTTATTTCTGTGGCGGCAAGAATTTCTTCGGACCAGCGGCGCTGCCGTATATCAAATGCCAGATAACGGGAGGCCAGAGAATAATCGATATAAGCGGGTAGCCCCAATCGCGAAAGAACATAACCAATCACACTGAGGAAACGAACCGAGGGAGCAACAACGTCCGGTCGGTGCTTACGCAGCCAGAGAAATTTCGGAACCGGATACATGGGATGAGCGACCAGGCCGGTAATTTCGAAAAGTCGCTTTCTTTCGAATGTTCTTTCGAGCCACACCGTTTCTTCCGTGGCTCGATTGTCCTGGTTGAGAATGGCCGGAGCGACTGGCTGGTTGCGTCCATTTACCGGCACGAAAGTTTCGCCGTGCGAACTCAGACACAATGCTCGGACGGGATCAGAAAGATTCTTCGACACCGCTTGCGAACAATGACAGACTGCCTGCCAAAAGGTCTCGGGATTTATCTCGGCGTGCGAAGGAGCGGGAAAAGCCGGTGTGTACGCGCAGGCGTGCTGTGTGAGTATCTCACCCGTCAGCGCAAACACCACCGCTTTGCATCTACTCGAACCGATATCAATGGCAAGCAAACTCATGATCGACGCCATTCACAGGAATTTGTCTGCCGCGACTGAAAGCTTCCGGCCACGAGCTCCGGACTCGACAACATCGATCTTTCTTTTAGCAACGGAAACACTCGCTACGCCACGAAATGTCTCTGGCACCTTAACCAACAAAATCAGAAACCGAACTTGAGCCTTGGATTTAGCCGGAAGCCAGCGATACGTTGGTTCGCCGAACAGCGGACCTTGCTCGATCGTTTCGCGCCGCGGAATAGAGAACGGAGTCGTGCTGAACTCCAGTCCTCGACAGAACGTTTTCCCTCGCCACGGCGCTTGGGTTCGGTTGTATCGCTCTTCCCAATTGCCCACCCAGGGAAAGTCTGCCCGTCGAAATGCATAGACGACGAGAAGCTTCTGGCGAGGGTTACATGCCGCGATGAAACCAATCTCACGTTCCGGACTCAGCAATTGCGCTGTGTAGTGTCCGAACCGCTGTGCCGGCGTAGTACGCAAGTTCATCCGCTTGCGATCTTTTGTCGGTGCGTTGGGCCAAGTAAACTCGGAATCCGGCTGAAGAAAAAATCGAGGGCTGTAGCTCGTCGGACAAACCTTTGCCCGCTTTGCCGGCATGTCGAACCAGGTGGTTCCTGGTTCCAGAAACGGTGGCCCGAAAGTTACATGTTCGTTCCACGAAATGGGGCGGTCGTAACTACTCAGGTTGACCGCCTCTTCTTCGCAATAAATCACCGGATTCACGCGGTCGAGGGTGAGCTTCCTGCTGAAACTGATCCGAGCTTCGGGAAGAGTCAGACCATATTGCAATTGTGGCTTCGGCGACTGCGCTTGCTTCTGGATCTTCCACTTCAATGCGGGCGCTTCGCCGTGGGTGGTGAGACCCGCTGCTGTTTCTTCTATGGAAGGCGGCCCGAACTGATCAAAGCTGAGGCTATGTCCGGCAATGCCGGAGAGTAACCTGCCGTCCGGCGGAGGCCCGTACTTGCGAGCATGTTTCGAAATCTCGTACTGGGATGGATCGATCGTGGCCCATTGCGGCCGCCATAGCGGGTTCACTCCGGAACATGCATTCAGATTCAACGCGCAGATATGCCCACCGCCCTCAAGAACTGAAATATATCCCCAATCGGCCCGCAGGCGGAATCCGGGACGACCGTCCATCACATTCTTGTCGCACAAAACTGCCTGGGCCTGGGAACCCGATGTCGTCATCTTGGGATTGCTTGAAATTCTGCCGCCACCGCTCCGTCAAGAGCAGCACGCGCCTGTTCTAGAAATGTGCTGATGTTGTCGGCTTGGAAAACATTGCGGCCAAAGAAGACACCAGCCGCTCCTGCGGCCGCAACTTCGCGGACCACATCAAGCGCGCGTCTGTCGGAGGCATGACGGCTTCCACCGAGCACCAGGATTGGTATAGGGCATTTTTCCACCACCGAATGCATCGAGGCTGTATCCCCGCTGTAATCCGTCTTAACGACATCCGCACCAAGCTCGGCTGCCATACGAGTGTGGAGGTTCAGCCACTTGGGATCACCTGGATTCTGCACATCCTTCCCCCGTGCGAGAGATTCAACAATCAGCGGGATTCCAACTCGTTCACATTCGCGGGCGATTTCCGCGTTGCGAGTGATCTCCTTCATCTCGAACTCGGCATCACCGGTGCCTACGACGAGATAGGTGAGAACGGCATCTGCGCCGTGTCGTAACGCTTCCTCGGGGCGTGCGAGAAGCGAGCTGTGCAGCGCGCCACTTCCGTTTTGCCCAATCGCAGACCAAACGGTTGTCCAGTCCAGGCGGGCAATTAGAGCTGGTATTGGGCCGACTATTGTCGAGTTTGCGAATTGACGAATGAGCCCAAGGTTCAACAGCAATGCATCGACTCTGGCTTGGGCAAACTGGCGAATCTTTCGTAATGGGTCCTCAGTCCCAGGAATCGGCCCGAGTACCAAAGCATGATCGAAAGCGACTACCAGGGCTCGGCGCTCCGAGCCTCCGAGCACACGATTCAAGCGAATCCTCTTGCCGCAATCGCTCACAGTTCCCCTCGTCCTCGCTGAACCAAGACGGGACTCAAATTATCCCGCATTTGAGCGATTGTCAACCTGTTTTGTTCGCATGTGTTCTTTTGTGCGGTGTTTTACGCGTTTCTTGCAATTCCGCAACCACAACTTCGACACCCGCTTCACGCAGGCCCTTGATGTATTTTGGATCGGTGCCGGAGTCGGTTACGAGCACGTCGATGTCCGCCACCGGGCCGACATAGGCGAAGCTCTGAGTACCAAACTTGCTGTGATCTGCCAGCGCGATCCGGGTCTTCGCAGCTCTCATGATCATCTTCTTGATCTGTGCCTCGGCGTGGTTCGCGGTCGAGATTCCATACGAAAGATCGATTGCGCTCACTCCCAAAATCGCTTTGTCTAACCGAATTTCGGAGAGCGCACGCTGCGCCCATTCGCCGGAAAAGTAGAACGTATCCTTTTGAAGATCGCCGCCGGTGCAAAGGACAGTCACACCCGAGCTTCTCTGCAACTGGCAAACGATCGTCGGAGAATTTGTCACGACGGTCAGTCGGTTCCGCTGATTTAAGCCGCAGGCAAGTTCATACACTGTGGTGCTTCCCTCAAGAAACACAGTCTCGCCATCAAGCACCAAATGTTCAGCCGCGACCGCAATCGCATGCTTTTCGCCGCTGTGGCTATGCGACAAAGTCTCGTAGGAAGGTTGGAAGTTTGTGCTGGACATCCTGGAAACCGCTCCCCCATGCGAACGGACCAGTACGCCATCCTGCTCCAAAGCCGCCAAGTCTCGCCTCACCGTGGCGGCGGTAACCCCCAGAGCAGCGCAGAGGTCGGAAGCGGTAATGGTGCGTTGACCGGAAAGGATCTCTCGAATGCGAAATCTGCGCTCTTCTGCGAGCATAATGTCTGGCTCTCCTGGCTGCCCAACCTGGCGCGGATCGGTGGCTCCGCGGCACCAATTGTATTTGGGATGTGGACGATTTGTACCGCAAAAAGTGTACCTCCAGGAGTCACAATCGATCAGAAACAAACAATCTAATTGACAAACGGGCAAGCTGTCGGTAGATTCGCGCAATTGTAAGGTGAGTGACGCGACCCGCATTGGAGTGAAGGGAACGGCATAGCGGCAAAACGAATAGCTCAGCAAGACGAGCGCAGCGAATGCTTATGGGATCTTTCTGCATAAGGAATCGCTGTGATGCAGCCTAGAACTTTTACGATCTTGCACGCCCATGGCAATGGAGACTGAAACGCACCCCCACCTGACGCGCGCGTTTGGTTTACTTCCTGCCACGGCCCTGAACATGTCAAACATGGTTGGGATCGGGCCTTTCATCACAATCCCACTATTGATGGCTTCCATGGGCGGCCCGCAATCCATGCTGGGCTGGCTGACGGGTGCGCTCATCGTAATTTCCGATGGTCTGATATGGAGCGAACTGGGGGCGGCGTTGCCAGGCTCCGGCGGTAGTTACCATTTTCTTCGCGAGGCATACGGCCATCAAAGTTGGGGTCGCCTGATGGCTTTTCTTTTCATCTGGCAATTCGTTCTGAGTGGGCCTTTGGAAATCGCATCCGGGATGATCGGATTTGGAAACTATTCTACATATCTCTGGCCAGGATTGAGCGGTCGAGGCCAGCAATACATAGCGGTTGCCGCAGGCCTTGTTGCTTTGTTCCTCTTGTGCCGAAAGATCACATTTTTGAGCAAGGTCACGCTCACTCTTTGGATTGGCACGGTGCTGGCGATGGTAGCCGTCATCGTCACCGGTTTCCCTCACTTCAATGCCCACAGGGCGTTCGATTTTCCCCCAGGAGCGATGGCCTTCAATCGTGGCTTCGTGCTCGGTCTCGGCAGCGCTACCCTGATCGCTGTGTACAACTATCTCGGATATTACGATGTGTGCTACATCGGTGACGAAGTGCAGAATCCTTCCTACGTAGTGCCGCGATCGATTCTGTTTTCGCTGGCAATCTGCTGTGTAGGATACCTAGCGCTGCATCTCGCCTTGATCGGAGTGGTGCCGTGGCGGGAAGGAATTCATTCGAACTTCATCGTTTCTGACTTCATGGAGCGCCTATACGGCAGGGGCGCCGCAATCGCGGTAACAATTTTGATCCTCTGGTCGGCCTTTGGCTCTGTGTTCGCGCTTCTTCTGGGTTATTCGCGCATTCCTTATGCGGCTGCCATCGACGGCTATTTCTTCCGTCCGTTTGCGCAACTGCATCCTACGAAAAACTATCCGCAAGTTTCCCTTCTGGTTCTGGGCGGTGTATCTATTGCTGCCGCGTTCCTTAAACTTGATCAGCTTGTCAGTGCGTTGATCACTACCAGAATTTTGGTCCAGTTTCTCGGACAGCTATTTGCGATTCCACTCTTGCGACGAAAGTTTCCAGACAGCGCGCGGCCGTACAAGATGTGGTTTTATCCCGTCCCCATTGTCATTGCTTTCTTTGGATGGGCATACGTTTTTCTGACCTCGGGCTGGCTCTACATCAAGATCGGATTATTGACGCTACTAACCGGCGTTCTGGTTTTCTTCATCTGGGCGAAGTGGAAAGCTACATGGCCCTTCAACCCAAGTCAGGATTCTGAGTGAGAGGCAAATCGACGTTCCGCCGTAGCAAGTTCCACGCACAGCAGGAGGAATTCATGATTGAGCATAATTGTCGTGGTTTTCGGCTGCCGAAAGCATGGGCCGGAAAAATCCGCAAGGTCAAGATCGCAAGTCTCTTGATAGCCTGCTTGCTGATCTTAGTTGAAGGCTGTCTGGGCTCTTCTGACCCGGCTCGGGGTTCTCAGGCAGTTGCTCATACCGAGGGTCTGTCTGTGGTCGTTCAGCCGAGCGATGGCACATATGAAATCCAAACAGAAAATGGCGGACACAGCGTCATTCACGCAAGGGTGGCAGCAGAGATCGATCACAAATGGGTCAAATCGACCGATTATCCGAAACATGAAATATCTCAATCGAGTTTTGAGGATGCTCTCGGACACGGCAAGAAAATAACAGTCACTTCGTCCGGCCTTCCGAATTTCCCTGATCTTGCATATACATTGCAAATCTATGATGGGAGAGCTTTTGGTGTCATCGAGACTGAAGTACAAAATCACACAGGCAATCCGGTAACAATCCAAAGTATCCGAAGCGTCGAAGCCGTCGGAAACAAAGTTATCGATCTCAGCGGCACGCAGAAGAGCAACCGAGTTCTCTCGGACAGCTTCAGCGAAGACTGGCCGCCATTGCAGATTTACACTTTAGGAAAAGCTCCGGAGGGCATGCACCGCGCCGTAGGCAGCCAACTTATCTACAACCGGGATAGCACGGAGAGCCTGTTTTTGGGGGCTCTCACTTCCAGCCGCTTCCTCACTATCATTCATTTGCAAACGCAATCTTCATCACCAGATGGCCCCAGCATCGCTTCATACACGGTTGATTCAACTGGAACTACTGAGATACAAGCGACCGATCCAGAATCCGGTCTGCGAGAAGGGCCTGCGGAAAACCTGATTGAATTAAGCGTTCCTCTTCCCGCAGGCGAATCAATAACTTCAGAACGCGTGATGTTTGCCGCCGGAAGAAGCTACCACTCGCAACTTGAGAATTACGGTGCCACAATTCGGGAACTGCATCACAGTCGGGTTACCGCAGACAACATGCTGGGATGGTGGAGTTGGACGGCCTTCTATACAAAAATCACGCAAGGCGCCGCGCTCGCCAATGCTCAATGGCTGGCCGAGCACTTGAAGATACTGGGTTACGACTATTTTCATTTCGACCTGGGTTACGGATACTCTCGCAGTGAATATGCGACGCCCAATGCATCTCAATTTCCAGGTGGCATGTGGGATCTTACTCACCGCATCTGCCGATTGGGATTGAAGGTAGGAGTTTGGACGGCTCCCTTTGAAGTAGGTGAGCGGGCCTGGATTTACGAACACCATAAAGATTGGCTGGTGCATAACGCACATGGCGATCCGATTTCGATTGGAAAGGCCGAAGAGGTGGAGGGTGAACCCCTGTTCGTCTTAGACGTCACTCATCCGGATGCCCAGGAATATCTTCGACAGACCTATCGCACGCTGGTCCGGGAGTGGGGTGCGCGCTACATTAAGCTCGACTTCATGGACAACACGGCAATCGAGGGTTATTACCATCGTCCGAACACAACGGCACTTGAGGCGCAGCGAATTGGGCTCGAGATTATTCGCAAGACAGTCGGCGAAGACGTGCTGCTCGATAAAGATGGCAGTCCCATGTTGAACCCTGTTGGCCTGGTGGATGAAGGTCGTATATCCCAGGATACAGGTCATGCGTTTCTGCGCAGCAAGGAAGCTGAGCCGGGCATCGCGGCGCGCTATTACATGCATCGCAACTTTTTCATCGATGACCCGGACGCGTTCACAGTTTCCCGGCAACTGCTTGAAGAGCGAACCATTCAAGCTCCACTCACATTGAATGAGGCTCAGGTCTCGATCGCTCTGGCGGCAGTTTCTGGAGGAATGTTCGAAATTGGCGACGACCTCCCAACACTGGGGAGTGATCCGGAACGCGTGGCATTGGTCAAGAATCCAGATTTGCTCGCAATGGCGAAACTTGGACGCGCTGCTTTGCCTCTAGATCTCCTGACTTTTGCAGATAAGGATGAGCAGCCGAGCGTTTTTCTGCTGCGCGAAGACCAGCGTCAGTCCATTTTGGCAGTCTTTAACTGGACGGAGCAGTCGAGTTCTCACATTCTCACTTTTTCCGATTTGAAGCTTCCCGCAGAGCATTCGTACAAGCTATTTGACTCGCTAGCTCAAGATCGGCCGTTGGCCATGGACCACGAAACGCTCCGCCTGGACAATCAACCCGCGCACTCAGTCAAGTTGATCAAGATTATTGATACTTCGATCCCGATGGCCGCGCCCTCGATTGCCTTCCAAGTACCGTCTCAAGCAAAAATTGGGGAAGAAATTGAGCTCTCCAGCATAGTGTCTAAAGACGGAGTCCCAACGCTCGCCTGTCATTGGGATTTCGGCGATGGAGTGGTCGCCGATGGCGCAATCCTCACTCACGCGTATACTGCTGCCGGAAATTACAAAGTGCGGTTCACCGCTGAGGGCCTTGATGGCATATCCGCAGGAAAGACATTTTCGATCGCGGTCAGCGGATCGGTGATTCTCCCGTCTCCTCGGCGTTACCTCGAACCGAGCGAATAGCTGATTAGTGATCCGCCCCCGACGGTTCGACGATGCGAAATCCGGTCTGCCAGTGGCCCATTAATCGGGAACTGTCAAAGCATTCGACGGTGGTGTAGACTCTCCGATGCAACTTGATGCGAAAACTCGATCTCGTTTCGACACCAATGCATGTCTCGAGTTCACGATGGAAAACTAGGGTGAATCAGATGAGAAGGAAGCTATTGAGTGCAGGGTTGATCCTGGTATGGCTGCTGGCTAACCCAAGGCTAGCTTTGTCGCAGACTGTGCGGGAGAATCGGACACTCATTGTAAGCGGCCAGCCGGGACAAGCACCGGTTATCCAGATAAACGGCAGGTCCTACGTGGACGTCGAAGCACTGACAAGACTGACGAGTGGTTCCCTCAGCTTCAAGGGAAACCAAATTACGTTAACACTGCCTACGTCCGCTGCAAACACACCAACGGCAACTTCCCCGGCAAGCGAGACTGCAAACTCTGCATTCTCGAAAGATTTCTTGAAGGCAGGCATCGAAACCATGGCCGTGATCAGGGAATGGCGCAGCGCGCTAGTCAGTGCCATTCAGAATGGCTACCCCGTGACGGATGACTCTGTGGCCGATTACCGGGCGCAAGCTGCCAAGAATCTCAGACTCGCATACGTAGCAGTGTCAACCGATTCTGATCGAAATGCTTATCAATTGCTCAGCAACGAACTCGATAAAATGCAGAAGTTCAGCAATAACATTGTGGCGGCGCACCAGGACCTGCAAAGTATTTCCCCAGACGCGCTGAAGAACGATACTTTGAACCAGCAAATCCTGAGCTGTGCACGGTCTCTGGTGTCAATGGTGGCCAGTAGGCAGTTTCAGGATGACGGATCTTGTCATTAGAAATGACCGGCGAAAAGGCTGGGGCACCAGGCACGGGGGGAGATCATGTTGGACACACTGCTCGCGAAAATCCAGAAGTTTACAGTCCTGGTGCTTGCTGGAATGCTCGTCGTCGTCGTGGTGCTCTCCACGGCGCACCTAGGCATGCTGATCGGTGAAGAAATCTGGAAGCAGCCCCGGTTTCTCATTTCGGTGCAGGGCCTACTCGACATTTTTGGATACTTCCTGCTGGTGCTGATCGGAGTGGAGCTGCTGGAGACGCTGAAAGCGTACCTGAAGAAAGACGTCATTCATGTGCGCGTCGTCCTGGAAGTTGCACTCATAGCCATGGCGCGGAAGGTCATCATTGAAGAACCCAACGCCGTGTCAGGCTTGACCTTGTTCGCAGTCGCGGCCCTGATTCTTGCGTTGGGCATTGCCCTTTACTTCGAGCGGCAGGCACAAGAATAATTGGACCTATATAGTCAAATCTAACAAATGCCTCCTGAGAGTCAGGGCGCATGCGAAATAAAGCATCCTGCAAAACTTGTAGACATGACGTCCCCGCAACGAAACGCAGCCAAAGCTTGGACCTCGGCTGTTGACTCGTCCGTGGCGGGCCGCAACCGGCCGGAAAGCCGACATCTCGCGGTGCCTTTCCTGGGATACCGCTTACTTGTCCGTATCCGCCAACGCAAACTTGCCTAGCAAGAATGGATGCGAGGTTTGCGGAGTGGTTTGAGCTCCGGCTGCGGGGTAGGGATCTTGCGTCATCGTCGGGAATCCCCAGACATTGCCGTTGCGCAAATCGATCACGACTTTGCCCAATACTTGGCGGCTGCCATCAGGGGCACGCAGCATGCTGGTACCAGGCTCGATATAGAATGGGTGGCCCTCGCCGGATTGCGCTACCACTATAGGCGGAGTCAGGTAGGGACGTAGGACGATCACGCCCAGTGAAACAGCGATGAGTAGCAAGAGGAATTTCACGAGCCAGTCAATTTTCATACTGCTCTCCTTTGAATCCGAGTAGCAAAGCTTTACCGTAATGTCTCATCGAGCCAATTGAATACGCGGAGATCGCGTATTCCAGTCCCGTTCGGCTCGCAATGAAGGTCAGCTCCATCACTTTCCGAGAAGTGCACAATTTTTTTGGGCGAAGTCAACAGGTCGTAGAGTTGACGCGACTGTCCTGGCCAAAATGACTCATTAGCCGGTTCGGTAATCAGAAATGGGCAACGAATCTGGCCGGCGACATCTGCGAGATTGTAGTTCAGAACGGCTTTATAGGTGCCGAAATAGGATGTGAAACCGAAGGGCCTCATACGGAAGGTCAAATTAGACTTCGTTGCCGGGTCCAACAACTTTGACATATAGCCGTCGAATTCTGCTTTGCGTCCGGTCTTCAATAATTCAAGCATCGGATTGGGCAAGCTCGCGGTCCACGACGTAGACACATCAACCACACCCGGGTCGGCAATGGCCGCGGCGATTCTTTTCTCGAATGCAACTGCCCGCTGCACCCAATATCCGCCTTGGCTGATTCCTTGAAGGGCGATCTTCTTCGGGTCAACATCCGCCCTGCTGATGGCGTAGTCAACAACCGGCGAGATCACCTTTTCCCAATCTGGCCGAAAGTAGAGGTTTTGCTTCCACAGAGCGTATCCCTGTCCCGGTCCGTCGAAGGTCAGGCAGTTATATCCTCGGACGAGCGCTCCTGCACCGCCCCACGTCCACATATCCAGAAGCGAGCCGTCGCTGCCGTTGACCAGGATCAACAATGGGCGTTTGCCCGACGTACTCGCTCCTCGAATGAAAACCCCGTGTAGCTCGGTACCTTCATAAGGAATGCTCACGGGCTCGATGGGCGGGTCGAAAAGAGGGAGTGACTTCAGCCAGCAATCATAAAGGAGTTCCCAGGTCGGCAGGAATCGGGTCGGATCTTTTGAGCCCTCCAAAAAGCTAGGTGGAGCTATCCTAAAAATTCTGAGCCCATAGATACGCCTGCCGGGCGCTCTCTTTGTGGCCATGGCTCGCCGACTCTTCAGCTTGTGCTAGGGCTTCATCCCCGGCTTGTTTGAAGGCCATGTATGCGCTCTCAAAATTGCCGTCTTCTACTTGCCTGGTCAGATACAGGACCTTCCCCACGTTTCCTGCCGAGTGATAAGCTCGGCCAAGGCTGGTTAGAAAAATAATTTCAAAGGTCGGATGCTTAAAGAAGTAAGGTGGACGAGTGGCACCATGCGGTGTGGTGGGATGATCTTCGGATTTCTGCGCGCGAAGGTTGGGACTCGCGCCCAAGCCAAGCAACACAGTTGTCAACCCGAGATAAAATTGCCGTCTGTTCGCATTCATGACAATCATCTTTCTAATGGAAATGTTTGTTAACGAATTTCCTCTGATTTGGCACCCTGGTGTACGTTCGAGACCGAAACCGGGACCTCAATCGACTTTACGTGCAGGTCTAACTGGGCAAACGGCATTTCAATTTTCTCTTCCTTGAAACGTCTTAAGATCAACAGGTAGAGTTCACTTCGCAGCTGTGCGAAGTTGGCTGCCTGGGTGAGAGTCCACACGCGAAGGGCAATAGTGATTGCATTGGGGCCTATCTCGGAATGTATGGCTACGGGAACTGGATCTTTCATGACATCGGTGTGGCCGTCGGCTAGTTCAAGAAGAATCTGAATTACTCCTTTCGGATTGGTTCCGTGAGCAACTGAAACGGGCACCGTGATCCGAATTTTTGGGTCGCTGGCGGTCCAGTTCAGAACCTGCTTCGTAATGAAATCGGAGTTTGGAATGATAAGAATTGCTCGACACCAAGTGCTGGAATAGACAAAGCGGGTGCGACTTCGGACGTGGAGCGAAAAAATTCAAATGACATGGCTAGACTCCTGCGAGCACGATCTTGATTGTTTCGGCTACCTCGGCTCATTTCCAAAATAATGGAGCGGGCGGATCCGCGAGATCCGCCCGCTCTCTGCTTACTTCGCAGCAGGTACCCAGATGGCGTCGGCTGCGGCGAACTCTACACCCGCGACCTCAGTGCTGAGCGTTACAAATTGCAAACCCGCCTTCTTGTCCGGCTTGGCGGAGAAGCTCAACAGATACTGGTTGTCGAGTATCTTCTGCAGTTGATCGAGGTAGGGGGCGAAACTTACCGGGCTTTGCAGACCCAGGAAGAAAGACTCGCCCCCAGTTACATCCGACAGCTTGGCAATGCCGAGTTGTCCATTGGTCGCTTCCCAGTAGTTGCGGTACAGACGGCCCACACCGGGAGCATAGATCGTGTGGATGATCGTGCCTGTGCGCATAGCGACATCACTTGCCGAATCTACATCCGGATTGACATTCAATCCGCGCCAGAACATGCCGCGCCGTGCGCGGTCGATTCCGTCGGTCACCATCACCACCTCACGACGGTTTTGGTTAGCGGGCCAGCGCGTCATGAGATCAATTACCGAAAGGTATGGACTCCCATACGCGCCTGCGGAACCCAAGGGCAACCGCAGTGCCTTGGCAGCCGCGGCGTGATCAGTCGTGAAGTCCTGTACGATCTGAACCGTGGCATTCCTCATGTATCCGACTCCGACTGAAGTCGTCGACGGCTGAGCGTTAATGAACGTGCGTAAGTCCTCGAGGTGCGAGCCGAGCCTCGCGTCGGACGCGTCGTCGATCAGGATGAACAGGTCAAGCCCGGCGCGGTCTCCCTGAGCCGGAAACCACTCCGTCACCCGCAGGCGTTCCTTGCCCTGTTTAACGAAGACATCTTGTTGGTTGATTTCAGGCATGCGCTTGTCGCTGGCGACGTTCGCCGTAACCGTCATCTTCACGGGAACGGTAGCCGTCGATGCCTCTTGTGCGTTTAGGGGAACGATGCTCGTAACCATCGCCACCATGGTTAGTGCAGAGCAAAACATCTGGATCATTCGTGACTTCATAACTATCTCCTTGTTTGTTTGAATTGCCGTTTCTTTAACGGATTCTGCTAAATATGGAAGAGGAAGCGATGCGTCAGCGACATAACATCCCCAGTCCTTTCAGAGTTCATTGCGGCCCGTTGTTCACGACCTCGGTTCTCACATTCGTCCTTTCATCCTTCTTCAGCCGCTGGGTCATTTGACTCCCGTGAAGATCCAGCCCGTGGGATCCCCGCCCTGATAGGGAATGAGGGTCAATTCTGAGCTGGCTGTCTGGGCCCAGACGATGTAGTTGGGGCTGTCCACGGGCAGGAACTGTATGTGTCCGGCACTGTCGTTGGTGAGGGTGAAGCGCTGGTTGTCCCAGCCTTCCGTCTTCCCTTTGCACGTGTACTGGATGAGATACGCTCCCCAGGGGTGTTTATCGCGCGTCGTAACATCGGCGCACAGGCCGCTGTTGACGTTGACGATCTGCACTACTTTGCCGTCCTTGGTCGTAGGCCAGATATTCCACTGTTGGCTGGTACTGCCGTCAGCTCCCATCAACTGGAGGGATGTCGCGGGGTCCTTGCTGCCCTCGGGGACACTCCACACTGAACCGTACTTGTCGGAGGAGATCACCACCTTGGCAAAGGTCGCCGAATGGCCCACCTTGCCATTGCCATAAACCCAGGCATAGGAATGTCCGTCGGGCAGCTCGACAATGCCGGTGACGGAAGAGCTGGTGTTGCCGCCGGTGGACCCTAAGAACGACGCGTCGCCAAAGGTGAAGACTCCGCCGTCGGAAGCAACCATCCAGTAGCCGTTTATTTTCCCGCCGGCATCAAGACTTGCCGCAAGTCCGGATGCATCAGATCCGCCAGGCTTCTTTCCACCCGTGGAGCCGTAGAAGATGGCGTCACCAAAGCTGTATACGCCTCCATCCCGCAGCACGATGTTATATCCGCGACCGGACGTTGTGGCGACGATGCCGCTCGGTTTCGCGCTATCCCTGGTCACATCGCCGTAGGGTGCGGCGTTGCCGGCTGTAAATACCTTCCCGTCCTCCGTGAGCGCCCAAAAGCCTTGACCATCCGGTGTCGCGGCCACCGCCAGTACCAGATGGCCCGGGTCAGGATTTGAGGGGAACTTCGAGCAATTGCTGAGCCGGCCGCCGCACAAAGGAGGCGCGTCACCTCGCGAATATATCGTTCCATCGGAAGCGACAACCCAATATCCATTCCGGCCGGGGATGGCGGCGATCGCTCCCCGATAGGGGACGTTATCGAATTGCGGTGCACCGTCGAGTGCCAGAGTCCGACTCGCGCCGCCGTTGGCGACTCCGTCGACTTGAACCCAGAGTCCGCCATTTGGAGCAGCCGCAATGCTGGTCAGGTTAACTACACAGCCCGCACTCTCTGCAGGGCAACCAACGCGGTCTGCAACTGCGGCGTTCGCGCGCGCCGTTGGGAAAATCAGGCAGAGCGCCAAAAGGATCGGAAGAGCAGTAAGCATCCGAGTAGAAAAGTAGAAGCGGTACGTCGTGGTGCGTTTTGTGGTCATAATTCCTGTTTTCATCGGTAGCTGCTTTTCGAATAATGTACGGAGTCGATGGAAGCACGCTCTTCTTTTGGACTGCTCTCTCACGGCCTCACATCCAGACGCTCAGTCGGTCAACTACAGCGTCTGGTCTAAAGCCACTTCTGCGGATGTGAAACTTAGCTCGCCACTTGTTGTATGCTTTCTCGCTTCCATGCAGGTACTATGCGGGATCGCAGCCGAACGCACATCACGAGATAAGAGGTTTTTTGGCTACCACGGCTGGGGGCATGTGGAGATAACTCAGCTACGGGTTTGCCCGGTACCACTGCGGGCGGCATTCCGGGATACCACTATCGGGTAGATCAGAAGCAACGCGACTTTGGGACGCGGCCGAAGAGCGGCGAAAACATGGAGAACTCGCTCATTCCCGCTTTCCCTCCAAACTTCTGGCGAGGCGGGATCAGAATCGAGGCGTCCCACTCCGACCTCGACCGCCGCGTGAGGCACCATTCCGGAGCAGAGTGATGAGGGCGATTCAAAGTGGCCCGTACCGAACTCCGAGTTGATGTGGACATAGTGGATATAAAAAGCTGGATAGATTTAGATTGAAAGATTTAGAATGCGTGGAAAATCTTAACTCAGGAGCTTGCAGGATAATGAAAACGATTGGGAATGTAATCCTCGCATTGATGCTGATTGCGACTGTGTACGCCGCGGAAGATGTTGTCAGCGCTGTCCACGGGGTGATCACAAAGATCGATTCGGGTACCAAGACCATCGTAGTCAAGACGACCGATGGCACGGAGCACTCGCTGCATTTTGCCGCTAAAACGACGGTCCATGGGGCAGATGCCTCAGCGAAAGATTCCTGGCATGGATTGAAGGAAGGAACAGAGGTCGTGGCTCATTACACCACGCGTGGGGCTGAAGACACGACGGTGGAGATTGACAAGGTTGGCAAGGACGGCTTGAAAGCAACGGATGGCGCCATCAAAGACATCGATAGAGGTGGGAAAACACTGGTCGTCAAGACAGCCGACGGCACCGAGGAGACGTTCCGGCTGACCGGCCACGCCACCGAGGATGCGGGGAAAGATATGGCAAGGGGAACCGAAAAGGGCTCCAAGGTTACCGTCTACTACACCGAAGATGCAGGCAAGAAGGTCGCCCACTTTTTCGAAAAAATCTAAGGTACGACCCCGTTCGCCGTGCAGAGCGCCTCACCATACTGGTCTGACCGACAGTCGGGGCAGCGCAGACCTGCTTCCACCAATTCGGACGGAGGGCACGCTGCTATAGCTCGCCTCAGCTTCTGCTCCCGAGCAGCTACGCTGCAGGACACCTATGAAACGTCACGAACACCAATGGGGCCATGCTCTGACCGAATGTTGGTGCGGGACTGCATAGCCATGGCCACGAGCGCGCCGATGAGGGTGGCGGGGAAAAGCTGGCCGACGATGGCCTCAGCCATGGTGAGCGAGCGCGCGAAAGGAAGCAGAGGGGCGATGTCGCTACCGACAGTGGTAAGCGTGGCGAAACTGAAATAGGTAAGCTTTGACGTGAGTTGGTCCATATCCGCCGGCGCAGTAACGAAGTGGAAAGAGCCCGGGAGGAGTTGCTCAAGGAACTGAAAGGCGGAAGCCCACGCCATTCCAACAAGAAGATAGGCGCATATGCCGCCCTGGATGCGACTCCACGTCACCGGGCCTTTGCGAAACATCACGAGCAACACAATGCGGACGTAGAGAAGCAGCGTGAGGGTAGAAAGAACGCTCGACAACTGATGTAGAAACAGAGTCGGATGGAGGCGAGCGGCCCCCGACACCGCCGCACTGGCAAGCACGACGGCGATCACGAAAGCCTTGGCGATGCGGCTCTGGTTTACGGCCATGGCGCCGAAAACCATCAGCGTAACCACAATGAGGTCGAAGAAGAAGCGGCCGGGTAGGGCAGCTTCGCGAAGGGGTGTTATTACGAAGATGAGGACGGCGAGAGAGATAGTTATGAGAGTAAGACCTAGGTCGCCAGACCAGAACTCACTCATATGCTTGTGAAGAACTGGACTTCGAGACTGATACGTATCATTCGTCCTGAAGGGCATTCTCGCACCGATTGCTGGGCTTGTCATTTGATTCTCCCTTTTCATTGTGGGCTCACTCGTTTTCGAGCACTACAGTAGTTGGACTCGGTCCCTCTAGGTCGGACTCAACGCCTCTCATGGGCAATCATTGTGCTCCGCTTTGTGGGTGCGGATCCGGGGGATCCATCTCTCTGACCTGCTACGGTTTCAGTGAGCGTGAGGCCGACGAGCGAGGGATGATAATTTTGCGACGCCCGAACAGCTGCGCATCCAGCGAAAACGCCCCTGGGCCGAGCAAAGCAGAGGCCATCGCCATAACGAGCAGATCGAAGGTTAACGGATTGCCGTTCAAGAAATTCCAGCCCGGTGCCGGAAAGTACATGAACGTCACACCTAAACCACCGAGCACCGACAATGCAGTTGCTATCGGAGTTAGAAGCCCTATGACGAGCGAACCACCACTCCCAAGCAACAGCAAGCAAACCACCCAGGTCCCAATTCTCAGGTCCTGCAGTTCCAGCAAATAGGCAGCCCCCTGAATGATCAGCGTTGCCCCAATCCCTACGCGCAACAGCAGCAGGCCTATGCCTGGCCAACCGCCGGGAAATGTGGAATACAGCCTTTGCAAGTCCTGCCTCCTGGATTGAGCGGTATTGCCCAGCCCCGGAAGAAAGACTAACAACTGTCATCGCAGAAGGAATCCCTAGAGCTCGGAATTTTGTCGTACCACCATCGAGGTACAGCCTTGCGCCACCCGGACTGTGCTCTTGCCCTCCTGTGCGGTGCACGGAACAAACCGCACGCCATCGAAGCGTACTAATCCCCCTTCCGTCCCGACCCACAGGTACCCGTCCGCAGTCTGCGTGATGGCATGCGGAGCTCTGGCGGAGGCAGTAGCCTTGTTTCTTTCGCCCAGAGAAACTATTCCTAAGCGTGATAAACCCTGACGCGGTCGAAAATTGGGTAAGCCTGTGCGCCAGAAAGAATCTGACTTGACAGCATTTGCTTAAGAGTGTCGAATTCCATTTGCAGATTGTACAAACATTCTGTTGAGGTGAAGAATATGAAGAGAGTCTTGTTGGGAATAGTTCTGCTTGCGGTGATTGTTTTGCCCGCTTTTGGGCAAAAGAAGGAACAGGAACGCGTCGCAAATGCTGGAAATGTAATGCAGGAAATTTTGAATATTCCCGACGACATTCCGCAAAGTGTAATCGACAAAGCGGATTGTGTTGTGGTTTTGCCTTCCGTACTCAAGTTTGCCATCGGAGTCGGCGGGAGTTACGGCCGAGGTGTCATGACCTGCCGTGGCGGCGAGAATTTCAAGGGCCCTTGGGGTACTCCAACCATGATGGCGCTCGAGGGCGGCAGCTTTGGTTTGCAGTTGGGCGGGCAGGCGACCGACTTCGTACTGCTGCTGATGAGTCCTCGGTCGGCCAAGAGCATCCTCAACAGCAAGGTCAAGCTTGGGGGTGACGTCTCCGCTGCGGCAGGCCCAGTCGGACGGAACGCGTCTGCCGAAACAGACGTAACACTGCGAGCCGAGATCCTTTCGTACTCTCGCGCTCGCGGACTATTTGCCGGAATTTCTCTCTCTGGCTCGACCCTTCGCGCCGACAATGATGCCAACAAAAGCCTATATGGGAAAGAACTGAGCGCGCAAGACATCGTATTCAAAGGCGCGGTAGCGGCGCCCGAGTCAGCGAAATTGTTGCTAGCTGAGCTTAATAAAAAATCTCCAACAAATAAGTCCGCCAACTAGTGATTGGGTGATCTTTGCGACAGAAACCTAGTTCGACGGCGATCTTGCTATTAATCACGCTGGTGGTTTTGCAGGAATTCGGCCCCTTGCTCTCGGGGCAGACAGCACCTCCTGCACCGGAACAACTGGACCAGTTGCTGGCCCCGGTCGCCCTCTATCCTGATTCTCTGCTATCCCAGATCACCACAGCCTCAACCAATCCGCAGGAAATTCTGGATGTGAATACCTGGTTGCAGCAGAACTCCGGGCTGACGGGCACTGAGCTAACCGATGCGGCAGACAGGCAGGGGTTCGATCCTGCGTTTATCGCGCTGGTAAATTTTCCAGAAGTGTTGGATATGATGGCGGAGCACATCGATGATTACGCCGCCATCGGGCAGGCATTTTCATCTGATCAGGGAGCTGTCACTGAGTCGATTCAGCGGTTGCGGGCTCAAGCATACGCCTCCGGCGCGTTGCGCAGCAATGCACAACAACAGGTAGAGGTACAGCAGCCGGCGGGTCAGACGGTCTACGTAATCCAACCGGCGAACCCGCAAGTCGTCTATGTGCCGCAATATGATCCCACCATCGTCTACGTTCGACCTGCCTCCGATGCCGTGGTCGCGACATCGCTGATCAGTTTCGGGGTAGGGATCGGGATTGGTGCGCTGCTGGTTGATAACCGGCCATGGGGATGGGGTGGATGGGGATGGAACTGGGGATCGCGCCGCGCTTATTACAACCATGGTTATTGGGGCGGTTGGTCGAATCCTTATCATCCGTCGCGCCCCTATTACCGTCCGCGACCGATTGTGTGGGCCAACCGGCCAGGCTACCGTGGCAATTGGGGCTATCGTCCACCCCACTATAGGCCGCCGAATCGTCCGGGGAACCGGCCGGGGCCGAGCCGTCCTGGAAATCGGCCAGATGGCCACCGCCCACCGACGACCAGACCCGGCACGCCGAACCGCCCTGCAAGACCTAGTCCGACGAAACCGACACTGCCGAACCGAACTCCAGGGCAACCGAGCAAGCCTGGAAACCCGGACGCGTCAAGACCCAGTCGACCAACGGCGCCCGACCAAACCAAGCCGACACCGCCGAACCGAACGCCGGGGCAACCGGGCAAACCTGGCAATCCGGACCGGTCAGGACCCAGCCGACCCACAGCACCCGACCAAACCAAGCCGACATCGCCGGATCGACCTCCCGGAAACAAGCCGGCCTCTCAGCCGAAACCTGCGCCTGAGAGCCGCCCTCAGTCGCAGAAGAGGCCGGCTTCGCAAGCGAAACCCGAGAGAACTCAACCGCCGCAACAACCGTAGCCAAGTGTTTAACAGGGTGCCGTGTTCCGGTAACGTCAGTTACTGGAATTCCTGGTTTATGCAAAGTTCTTACAGAAAATTCCTCGAGACTCGTGGGTAAAGCGGCCCCCCACGTCGTCGGTGGAGGTGCGTTAGTAAGCACCTCGGGGTGCTACCTACTTTGGCGCCGTCATCAGGAAGACAAATCCATCTACGCTATAGTGGACTTTGCTGTCCCCCACGGAAACTGGTTGCACTGTTCCAGCTAGCACCTTCCTGATCGCGACTACCAGTTTCGGCAACTGCGAAGGATCGGCCACGGGAACGTTGTGGGACGGAATGAGCAGGTGAAGTTGAGGCACCAGCGCTGCGATTCGCTCAACGGAATGAACGTAGGCGTCGAGATCCGTTTCAGGCCGGTACAGCCAGATTGGTCCCGCGTAGAAATTATCTCCCGTAAATAGCAGCCCATTCTTGCGGTCCAGCAGGCAAATCGCATCGGGTGTATGCCCAGGCGTCGAGATCACTTCCAGCAATCGGCCGCCCAGATCCACCGTGTCGCCATCGTGAATCCAGCGATTTATGTGAAACGGACGCGTAGCGTACGACTTCGCGTCAAATCCTGCTGGCAACTGGCCGCAGATCGATCCCGAAGCAAGCTCGGCCTGCGCATCGACACTCGATCCTTTCGCATTGATTCGAGTGAAGTCAGTATCCATTCCATAGATTTCACTAAATTCCCAGTTGTCGCCAACATGGTCATTGTGAGTATGCGAATTCAGCACAACAATTGGCAAAGACGTAAGCTTCAGAACAACTCGCTTGATGTCACCAATACCGAGTCCGGTATCGAACATGAGGGCCCGCCTCTCGCCCAGGATCAGGAAGGAGATCACTTCCTCATATTGATGCGGCTCGTAAATTGCAAACACTCCCGGCGCGATCCGGTAGACCTCGAACCAGGGGTCAACGGACGGCACGCGCTCGAGCTGCTTGTATTTCGGGCGAGGGAGTTGTCGGCACCAGTCGGGAGTCAGGAAGCTATTCAGCGACTGCGCGAGACCAGGTGGCGCAGCGATCGTTACCGCGAATAGCGCGACTGCGATGGAGCTTAGATTGTTTGCCCTACGCATTGACATGAATAGGAAATTATAACTGGCGATTCCGCTTTGACTTCCCTGGCAGCTTGGAAGTGGTCGACGCAAGTCCATATCGGAGACCACATCTAGAAAGCGGACTGCACGAAGGGACATCGCCGACCTAAATCTCGGGAAACTTGTAGGCGTGGCAAGACGGATGGCTCCGTTCATCGGTGGGGAGGCGGATCCGACGCTTCTCGACGAACGGTCGGAAAGCTGGAAACTATCCACAAACGCTAGTGCTGTATCGGATGCGCCCGATTACAGAGCGCAGGTAGGGCCGCCACGTTGTGCGGGGCGCGTCCGATACAGCTGTTTGAGGGAAGCCGCCCGTGGGGAAGCACTTATGCAGATTCAATGGTGTCGGCGTGGTGAGAAAGCGAAAGCGTCTGCCGCAGAGCGGCTTCGTTCAAACAGGCTTCGAGGAAGATTGCGTTACACTCCAAACGAGGCTGGGAACATCCTCATGGAGATGGTCAGTGGCATTTTGACTCTCCGGCTGGTGTGCGATGCTGAATATTGAGAAGATTCTTCTGCCGGTTGATTTCCCGAACCCCTCGCTGCGTGTGGTTCATCAGGCGGCGGCATTGGCCCACCATTTCCATTCAGAGATCGTGATGCTGCATGTCGTGACAGCGCGGAGCCATGCCGCCGGTGTGCCGGAGGACGGTCCCGAGCTCGCTGCTTGGGATATGCTCGCTGAGATGGTTAAAGGGGCCCAGAATAACCTAGACCAGTCTCTCGGACCGGAGCTTGAAGGCCTTGTGATCCGACGCGTGTTGCTCAAAGGCGACCCAGCCCGGGCAATTGTGCAGACGACTCAGGTAGAAAAAGCCGACATGATCATGATGCCGTCCCATGGCTACACGTTCAATCAGTTTCTTCTGGGCTCTGTGACAGCGAAAGTACTACATGGGACCGAGTGCCCGGTTTGGACCAGTGCGCACGCGGAAGAATCGACGGTGCAGGAGTTTGCGATCCGCAACGTCCTGTGCGCGGTCGATCTCGGCCCTCGTAGTCACCAAACTGTGTCGTGGGCCGCGCAAATGGCCGCCGAATTCGGTGCCTGTCTTACGCTCGTCCACGTCACTGCCTCGGCAGAGATTTGGGCGCCCGGCGGCAGCTATGTCAATCCCAAGTGGAAAGAGCAGCTCGTCGGCGACGCTTCTCAGCATCTCGCAGAGCTCCAGCAAGACATGGGCATTAAGGCGGACGTACTCATCGGCAGTGGTGACGTGCCGAAGGTGCTGAGCCAAGCTGCGAAGCAGACAAAGGCGGATTTGCTGGTAAGCGGCTGCTACCCTTATGGCGGTAACCTGCGGATCCACGGCTACGCAATCATTTGTGCGGTGCCGATTCCAGTCCTGAGTGTGTGAGGTCCCTGACTCGTTGCGCAAATAACCTCCCGGTTGTCATTTCTCTCACCTCGGGATTGTTTCAGGTTTGCCGTTATCCTGGCACAACTTCGATCAGCTGTCGCCAATCGGCTAGGACGGTGCATCGACCGTAGCCAACTCCCTCAATTGATAGCCATGGTTTCGTCGTTGTCGGGGGTGGTTGTTGAGGGTTTCGATACGACGCAGGCAGGCGGGTGCGACCGCACCACTACCTTGACACAGTAGTAGTGAAAGGGGAGGATCCTAGCGTTTTTCAGTGAATGAGCTAAGCGGTGACGCAACGATGCCTAAGACCAGTCCGGCCAGCCAACCAATTGCGATACACAAGCTACCGATTATGACTGCGGACATCAGCACAACGATAATGGACTCTAGCGTGTCTAATACATCTGTCCAGCTGAGAGTGGGATTGGTCGCCATGATGTAGGCTCCATAGAAAAACCCGGCAACGCCACCGAGTGATGCGCCGATGCGCGCAGACTTCATTATCCACTCACCGTAACTGACCATGGTTGCCGCTCCCCTAGCCGCAACAGCACTGAGAGAATAATTATGAGTGAGTTTTCGCGTCATAGCAGACCTCCTTCGCGGACGGAAGCAGGGGCCATGGTCGAGGCCGATCATCCAGCTACGAGCCCTCCGGCAATCGATCTGCCAGGTCCAAAATACGAGACGTCGCCGTCAATACAATTACCAGAGGGGCCAATGTTCAAAGCTCTCGCCTCAAGGGTGTGCACACCGTGTGGGACCTGCTCTTCGGAGAAGCGGGATGTCCGATACCTTGCACGAATGAGCGCATCCTGTCAGTGACATGGGTCACATCTTGAAAGAGATTTTCCTTGAACGACACGTCGGGAAACTCGTCACCAATTCATCACCAAGAGTAGGCCATTTTCGGGCGATTTTGGGGTGAGTAGAATCGGAAAAACAAGGGAGCTAAAGAGCTTAGACCGTGTCGCCTCAAAATTGACGCGGCAGAGCTAGTAGAGACCAATCGCTTGGGGCGTGGGCACTTTAGTGTGACTCCGGTACCATTGCTTAAAGCCTATGTCGTCAGCAGAATGGTGGGATGACCTGTACAAAGTGTGGTGTTGATTTACCCAATGACTCGCGTTTCTGCTGTAGCTGTGGGCAAACGCTGGGCGTAGTTTCCGTTGGTGGAGGTGCAGCGGCAGCCGTTGCTCCGGCCCGGATCCCAGCGCCTGGGCCAAAGTCAGGCAATGCAATCTGGGGCGTGCTCGGAATTGTGCTGTTGTTGGCCTTGTTAGTCGCTTCGTGGTACGTGCAAAAGAAAGCCTCAAATTCGTTGCCGCAAGCGCAAAAGGACCAAGTATCATCAGAATAGTATCCAGTTCGCGCTCTGTGGTCGGGCGAGGTCTGAAAAACTTGCCATCAACTTGCCATCAAAATTGGGCAATTTAGGGCGTGTTTTTGGGCCTTTCGAGGGCGGAAAAGCTAGATGGGGAAAGGGTTTTAGGTCATTGACCTCAAAATTGACACGGTAGAGCTCTGGGTTCCGGTCCCCCTCGTGCCTAGCATTTATCTCATTGAATTGGCTGTCGCGAGCGGCGGTCTTTAGCGGTTTTAAACTTTCCTGCTATTAATATCATCAAAATCGAAAGCTTTTCGACCGTCGAAAAAAGAAAACGACCGGGAAAAACTTCCAGTCGTTTCTTATGGGAGGGCTGCGAATGAAGCTTTGGATTTGGCCCGAACGAAGAGTTCCTAACGAAGTTACTTCTACCCTGCGGCACTGGTCGGTAGTTCGGCAGCAACTTCTTTCGCCTAAAAGTCAGCGTCTTCCGGCGTGCAGGTGCAATCTCCCTGGCCGCTGCCCAATAGATTAAGATAGAGACACAGGTTCTCGAGCAGTGCTTTTTCAGACGACGCGAGGTTCGAGTCGGCTGCCTGGGTTTCGGCAACGTAGAAAGCCCCGGTGGTAGGCGTGGCCCTCTGGGTCTGGGTGGACCATACCCGCAGTCCGGCGGCCGGTGTGTTTGTGTAGTTGGACGGGCCACCGGCAGCAACCGAAGACGAAATTGTCTTAATGATGCCACGTGTGTTCACTTTGCTGGTCAAGCTGTTGGCCGTGAGATTCTTATCCACGGATTCCGAGGTAATGCCGTCGGGCGTTACTTCGCAGCTGCAGCACTCCTGCAACTCTTGGCTGTCATCGAACACGTAGAAGGATGCCCACAGGTTTGCTCCTGTGTCGCCATCGTTGACGATGCGCAGAGTTTGATCCGGCGCACCAGAGGTGTTCGCAAAGGAATAGTAGGTGGTGAAATAGAAGCTGTTATCGCCGACGTTTTGCGCCTGCGCAGTTCCCCCCAACATCAGGGCGATTGCCAGCATCGGAAAAAGCAACAATCCAAGTGCTTTCATCTTGGGACACTCCTATAGGTGATTGGGGCACCTGGCGGCTGGGGGGAGAATCAGTTATGGGCGCCCTTTTGACACTTTTTACCTTTGGCGAGTTTCTTACAATTACCCACGTGGGTTAGTCGGAAAGATGAGACCAGGGACCTTGCCATCAACTCGCCCTCAAGAACGGACTGTTGTGATGCATCCGGGGGCTCTAGAATGGGGAAAGCTGGGTGGGCAAGGCGTTTCTTAGGCTTGCTAACCTCAAAATTGATACTAGCGGTCAGGAACTCGAGTCTCCTCTCATGCCGACCATTTCCATCAATCCCTTCCGTCGTAAGCCATTATTAGCATCTCCAAGCTCTGGTACAAGTACTCGCCAAAGTTGATTTGGAAAGGCCTGCCTTACGATCGTTCGAAATCCGCGATTAAACCCTTGCCAGTTGCAAAGTCACAGCGGCGGCAGCGACAATCGTTCCATGCCAAAAAGCTCTCAGCAGAATAATACTGGTGCGGGCACGCAGATGAATGCCCGCGGCCCTTTTTTGCCAGGGGCGATGGTGGTTGTGACGCTCGGAAATCCTCGGGATAAATTCTGGGGCATGATTCTGTCCTTGGCCCCGGAAGGGCTGAGCATGAGTGGGATTGAGCTGGCCTCTTTCGAAGATCTGGTCGTGATGGTGAAAGATGGCGAGTCGTTCACTCCGGCGGTCGTTTTCTTTCCTATGCACCGGATCGAAAGAATCGAGCTTGACCTTCCCGATGGGAGTCTACCTTCGCTTTCGCAGCGTTTTCTGGCCAAGACCGGCCTCGATCCGGCGGTGGCGCTGGGCTCTGCCCTTGCCGACAGGACAAGAGATCCTGCCGCGAGTGCCGCGAGTTTTGCAGTTCCTAAGAAGGGTCCTGTATGAGGCTCTCCCAGATTTTCACTGCGCCCAATCAGCTGACGCTGCTGCGGATGGTTTTCGTTCCATTTATCGTCATCGAACTGGTCGATGGCCGCTATTTCCGGGCGTTGGTCCTCTTCGTGATTGCCGGCTTCAGCGACGGCCTAGACGGACTGCTGGCTCGCAAGTTGCATCAGCAGACGTTGCTCGGCCAGTATCTCGACCCCATCGCGGATAAGCTGTTATTGAGCACCATGTTTCTGGTGCTCTCCATCCTGCACAAGATTCCCTGGAAGTTTACCGTGCTCGTATTCAGCCGTGATATTTCTATCCTGGCGGCCAGCGCAGTGCTGTTCGCCATCGCCGGATTGCGCGATTTTCGGCCAAGCATCTTCGGCAAGGCGAACACCTTCTCGCAAATCGCCGCTGTTTTCTTTGTCATGCTGCTTTGTGTTCGGCCTGAGCGCTGGATTTGGATTACGCGCACCGTATTCTTGCGCGCCACCTTCGCCTTCACAATTATTTCCGCGCTGCACTATGTTCTTCTGGTGCAACATCGGCTGCGGTTGCACACTCACGCGCTGGCCCCACATTCTTCCGCCGATATCCCCGCCAGTTGACCCTCTTTCGCGCGCCCCCCTAGAATTAGGGGTTCATCTCTGAGCGCTGCAATCGCCTATGGCCTTTCGCCTTTACAACACCATGTCCTCGCAGGTCGAGGAATTCCATCCGCTGCGCAACCGTGAAGTCCGCATGTATGCCTGCGGCCCCACCGTCTATGATTACGGCCATATCGGCAACTTCCGCACCTTCATCGCAGTGGATATGCTGCAACGATTCTTGCGACAGTCCGGCTACACCGTGCGTTACGTGATGAACATTACGGATGTTGACGATAAGATCATCCGCAATGCGGCCCGCGACGGTGTGAGCGTCCAGCAGTACACCGCGAAATACGAGAAAGCGTTTCTGGAAGACTCTGCCATGATCGGCATCGAGCAACCCACTCTGGTGCGCGCTACGGAACATATCGCACAGATGGCGGATTTCGTAGCCAAACTTGTAAAACGGGGAATCGCCTACCGTACCGACGATGGCTCCTATTACTTCCGCATCGCGAGCTTCCCGCGGTACGGGAGACTCTCGAAGAAAGATTTCGGCGGAATGCTTGATGGCGCTCGAGTCGATGTGGACGAGTATGACAAAGATAGCGCGCGCGACTTTGCGCTGTGGAAGGCGCCTAAACCGGGCGAAGCCTCGTGGGAAACCTCCATTGGGCCGGGACGGCCCGGCTGGCACCTAGAGTGCTCGGTCATGTCGATGGCGGAACTAGGGGAGAGCTTTGATGTGCACGCTGGAGGAGAAGATCTCATCTTCCCGCATCATGAAAACGAGATTGCGCAATCGGAATCCTTCACCGGAAAACCGTTTGCACATTTTTGGTTTCACGTACGCTTCCTGCTGGTCGAAGGCGAGAAGATGTCAAAAAGCCTCGGAAACTTCTACACCTTGCGCGATCTTGTGCTGAAGGGACATAAGCCCTCGTCGATCCGGTACTTGCTGACGTCGGTTCCCTATCGTAACCAGTTGAATTTCACTTTCGATGGACTGAAGCAGGCTGCGGTCTCGGTGGAACGGTTGAGGAATTTTCGTCAGCGCTTGGCGGCGGGAAGTTTCCCGTCCGGCTCGTGCCTCGAGATGCAATCGCTCGCAGCCGAAACGGTCGACCGGATGAAGTCCGCACTTGACGACGACCTTAATACCGCTCAGGCGCACGCGGCACTTTTCGAAATGGTGCGCCGCGCCAATGCGGCTTTCGATGCAAACGGGATTAAGCAGGATGACGTTCCACTACTACTTGCCGCGTTGGAAAAGTTCGATGAGATTTTTGCCGTGCTTAAAGGTAACGACGTCCCCCAGATGAAACAGGTTTCCGATTGGGCTTCCACGGAAGGCCGGAAAAAAGACATTAGCTTGGAACTGCGGGAGGCGGTGCAGTCCGGCCAACTCTCGGATGCCGATATCGAAAAGAAAATCGCCGAGATGGTAGCCGCGCGCAATGGCCGTAACTTCAAGTTTTCCGATGCTCTGCGCGCGGAACTCACGGCCGCTGGCATCGTCATCGAAAACACGAAAGATGGCGTGCGCTGGAGAAGAAAGTAGTTCTTGCCGGTGTTAAGCTGAAAGCCGATACCTGAAGGCCGACAGCTGGTATGAAATCCCTCGACGAATATCTCCTCGACGCCGAGCAAGCCCACGGGCATCTTTGCGCCGGACAAGTATTGGGTGTGCGGCTGGCGATGCTGGGATTGGTCAAACTCGGCATCAAAGATCCGCGCGGCAAAGACCGCAAGCGGCTTGTCACCTTCGTCGAAATCGATCGCTGCGCGACGGATGCCGTTGCTGTGGTCACGGGGTGCCGCTTGGGCAAGCGCGCGCTGAAGTTCCGCGACTGGGGAAAAGTTGCGGTAACGTTTGTAGACGTAACTACTGGTGAGGCAATTCGTATCGCAGCCAAAGAATCTTCGAAGGCTCTTGCCCGCCAACTGCATCCCGAAATCTCAGATAAGAACCAGCAGCAGATGCTGGCCTATCGCGAAATCAGCGACGACGATTTGTTCACAACGCAGTGGGTTAAGGTCGAACTGCCGCCGGAAGAGTTTCCGGGATACAAAGGTGAGCGGGTGATTTGTGAAGTATGCGCGGAGGGCATCAACTTCCGCCGAGAAGTGCGGCGAGACGGGAAGGTGCTTTGCCGCGCGTGCGCAGGAGAAAAGTACTACGAGCCTATCTAAGCCGCACGCTCGTACGCATGCGCCAAGCGCAGAATCGTCGCTTCGTCAAAATGTTTCCCGAGAATCTGCAAACCGATCGGCAACTTCCCTTGCGTTTCACCGCACGGAATTGAAATTCCCGGAATCCCCGCAAGGTCCGCGGTCACCGTGTAGATGTCCGCCAAGTACATAGCCAGCGGATCGTTTGATTTCTCGCCCAGGCGAAACGCTGCCGTGGGACTGGTTGGCGTGACAATCGCATCCACTTTGCGGAAAGCTTCTTCGAAATCTCGCGTCAGTAGCGTTCGCACTTTCTGCGCCTTCAAATAGTAGGCATCGTAATAACCCGCGCTCAACGCGTAAGTGCCGAGCATGATGCGGCGCTTCACTTCGGCACCGAAGCCCTCATCGCGGCTCCGCCGATACATCTCGGAAAGTGTTTTCACTCCCGAAGCACGATAGCTGTAACGGACACCGTCGTAGCGGGCGAGATTGGACGACGCCTCCGCGGTTGCAATCAGGTAATACGTGGGAATCGCATATGGCGTGTGCGGCAAAGAAACCGGCACAACTTCGCAGCCCAGGCTTTTCAGTTCGTCGATCGCCGATTCAACGGCATGGTGGACTTCATCGTCGAGTCCTTCGCCGAAGTATTCTTTGGCAACGCCCAATCTCAGCCCGCGCACGGACTTTTCAAGGTCGGTTGTATAGTCCGGCACGGGCAAGTCGGCCGAGGTGGAATCCATCGGGTCGCGCCCGGCAATCGCATGCAGCACAATGGCCACGTCTTTCACCGTCTTCGCCAGCGGCCCAATATGATCGAGCGAAGACGCAAACGCGATCAGACCGTAACGCGAGACTCGACCGTAGGTAGGCATCAATCCGACTACGCCGCAGAACGATGCCGGCTGGCGAATCGATCCGCCTGTGTCCGAGCCGAGTGCGACCACAGCCATGTCGGCCGCAACGGCAGCGGCCGAACCGCCGGAAGATCCTCCGGGCACACGCGTCAAGTCTCGTGGATTGTGGACGGGATGAAATGCGGAGTTCTCGTTCGAAGAACCCATGGCAAACTCGTCGCAGTTCGTCTTGCCCAGCACTACCGCTCCAGCGGCTTCCATGCGCGCCACCGCCGTGCAGTCGTAAGGCGGGATGTAGTTGCCCAGAATCTTCGATCCCGCAGTGGTGCGCACACCGCGAGTCGACATTACATCCTTGATGCCAACGGGCACGCCGCCTAGCAGCGGCAACGGCTTGCCCTCGGCGGCCATGCGGTCGATGCGATCTGCCTGCTCGAGGGCGCGCTCTTTGCACAGAGTCAGGTAGGCACCGATTTGTCCGTCTTCATTCTGGATGCGTACGTAGTGCGCTTCTGCGAGGGCGAGCGTGGTCGTCTTGCGCTCTTGTACGGCGGAGCGAGCGGCGTCGATGGTGAGCCCAGTGAGGTTCATCTTGTTTGAGCAGGCGCTTCAGAAATATTGAAAGGATTACGCCTGTTGAATCGGACCAATGGCCGGCAAATAGGTCTTATCTTTCAATCACCTTCGGCACTCGGAAGAACGTTCCATCTGCGTCGGGCGCGTTGGCCAGCGCTGATTCCTGAGACAAGGACGTGCGCAATCCCTGGGGCACATCTTCGCGATTCGCGTATGCAAATCTTTCGCTTCCCTGCTTGGAGTCGTCGACGCCGTAGCGGTCCGATACTTGCGCCATGGGTTCGACGTTGGACGTGTCCAGTTCGTTGAGCCTGTCGATGTAGTCGAGGATCGAATTCAAATCGCGAACCATGCCCGTTCGCTCGCCCCCGGAAAGTTCCAGGTTGGCGAGATCGGCGACGTAGGCGACGTCTTTTTCTGTGACCTTCATCTTCGGTGACTTATTCCTGTTTTCCCTGCCGAATCACAAACTCGATCCTCTCCACTTTTTGGCCGGCATAACGATTCAGTGTGGCGAGATAACGCGGAGCGAGGCTCTGCATCTCACGCTTCCATCCAGCATCGGGAACTTCGACACGCAAGACTGAGTTTGAGAATTCCAAAGCCTGTGTACGCCCTGCAACCACCGAACCGCAGACCAAGGGCCAGGCGAGCAACGGGGCTTCGGCTTGCGGCACGCGCCGCAGCGAATCCACAACAATTTTTTCCAATCCAGTGCCTGCCTGCTCCAATGCAACTCCTCGAAGAGTCATTTCCCATCGACCATTTCCTAGCGATCAAGCGACCGCCGGAGATTCCGATTCTAGCACTCCAGTTCGTGCGCTGCGGTCCGACAGGCCCTCGCGGTCAGACGGGGAACTCGCGCCTGACGAATTCGAGCGCCGCTTCGCGTGAAAGCAGTCGCCCTTCGAGTTGAGCATCTTCCACGGCTCCCAGGATTTCGCTGAACCTTGGGCCTGGGACGTATCCGGCGGCGATCAAGTCGTCGCCAGTCATCAGCGCGGCAGGGCGAATCTTGTCTGGCGGAATCTCGGTGAGTTTTTTCTGAATGAACTCATACGTGCTGAGGTTGCGATGGCTGGCTAGGCTATCGGCACGGTGCAACGCCAGATGTTCATCGAAGCCGGGGAGGCGGAGGAATTTTTTCAGCGTCGACTCTTTCATGCGCGTGACATGACCAAAGCGCATGTGATTGTCGACCAGAGCGAGCACCTGGGCCGCGTCGTGATTGGAGAACCGGAGACGTTCACAGATTTTCTCCGCCATCTTCACTCCCACTTCAACGTGCCCATCGAAACGGATGCGATCGGGCGCCACGCGGAAGGTCGGGGGTTTGCCCACGTCATGCAGGAGCGCGCCCCAGGCCAACGTGGGCGAGCAAGGATGGGGCAAGTGTTCCAATAGCAGCAGCGTATGAACAAACACATCACCCTCAGGATGGAACTCCGGTGGCTGCTGAACCCCTTTCATGACAGAAATCTCTGGCAAGACTTCTTTGAGCAAACCGGTTTGATCGAGCAAAAGAAAAGCGCGCCAGGCATGGCCCTCGGTGAGCATCTTGGTGAGTTCATCGCGGACGCGCTCGCGCGAGACCAGTTGAATTTCGCGGGCGAGGTGCTGAATCGCGGCCAGCGTCTCCGGTTCGATAGCGTACTCAAAGCGGGCTGCAAAACGAACCGCGCGCAACATACGTAGTTTGTCTTCACCGAAGCGGCGTGCCGGATTGCCAATGGCGCGGATGATGTGGGCATCCAGATCTTTTTCGCCGCCCACAAAGTCGAGTACTTCGCCGCTCACCGGATCGAGCATCATGCCATTAATCGTGAAATCGCGGCGGACGACGTCCTCCCGTGGATCCTCGCTGAATCGGACTTCATCGGGATGGCGTCCGTCAGAGTATCCGAGATCGCTGCGGAAGGTTGCCACCTCCACAGCGTCGGCCTTCGGCGTGATGTTCTCACTTCCGTCCCCGCGTTGCTTTTCCGGCAGCGGTACCAGCACGACGCCAAACTGTGCTCCCACGGCATAAGTGTCTGGAAAAATTTCCATCACTTGCGCGGGCGTTGCACTGGTCGCGACGTCGAAGTCCGCAGGCTCGCGTTTCAGCAGCAGATCACGGACACATCCGCCCACAAGGTAGGCCTGAAAGCCTTGCTGGCGCAGGGTCTGAATGATCGAGATGGAAAAATTCTGGGACATGACGCGGTGCCGCTCGGAAGGTCCGGCGCGGCTTTCATGATACCGCCCGCCCCTTTTTGGATTTGCGATATTCCAGAGACGTTGCCTTTTAGGTCAAATCAGGCCGTTCGCAGAAGTACCGACTGCGCAATCACACGCCGTTGCGTTCGATCCCGGCTTCTTCTTTCTTGATGGTCTTACACGCCCAGGCCATGCGCGGAGTATTGTGCGCGATGCCGATTTGTCCCTGCGCGTTCAAAACGATGATGCCGCCATGCCCATTTAAACGTTGCTTTAGATAATTCATCGCTTCCTGCGCGGCCCACTCCGGAAGATTCCCTGCTGCCACGCGGTCGGCCGTCCACTTGGCAAGGACCAACTTCATAATCGGTTCGCCCCAACCCGTGGTCGAAGCGGCCGCGCTAAGATTATCCGCGTAGCAGCCGCAACCGATCAGTGACGAATCACCCAAGCGTCCGGGAGCCTTGTTCAGCGTCCCGCCCGTTGAAGTCGCCGCGGCGATGTTGCCCTGGCGATCCAGGGCCACCGCTCCCACGGTATCGTGAGAAATCGTAGGCGCGAATAATTCGTTCCCGTGACCCGCCTCCTCGCGCTGATACTCGCGGAGACGTTCCACCTCGCGCGCAATTATCAAGTCTTCGTTCCTGCACAGTGGAACACCATGCTCCGCGGCGAACTGCTCAGCGCCTGCGCCCACGAAATAGACGTGCGGACTCTCGCTTAGAATCTTGCGCGCGGCGCGCACGGGATTCCGCAGTCGCTCGACGCATCCCACTCCTCCGGCCTGCAAAGTAGCGCCATCCATGATCAGCGCATCCAACTGCACCTTGCCATCGCGGTTCAGAAAACTCCCTCGCCCCGCGTCGAAGGTGTCGTCGTCCTCCATGAGGGCGACGGATTCCTCAATCGCATCCAGCGCCGAGCCACCACGCTCGAGTACGCTCCAGCCAGCGGCCAGCGCCTTTCGCACACCGCGCAAGTGGGCCTCGACCATGTCATCGGGTATGGCCCACGCACCACCGTGAACAACAAGAACAGGATCAGTAGGCAAGGAATATCCCCAGAAGAAGCGAAACGACTGAATAGTCTAGCATCGTGGGCCGAGGAAACTGAGGTTCCTCAGGCGGCGTGTTCCGCTTTGGCGGGCGCTGCGGGCGGAGCATCTTGGGTGCGAGTCCAGGTGTAGCGCATGCGGTGGATTACGGTAAGAGTGGAGAGCACCGCGATGATCCACAGTACGGGCGCCATGCGGTTGAAGAGCGCGCCAATGATCACCAACACCAGCCGTTCCGGGCGCTCCATGAAGCCTACGCGGCAGGATCCGATAAGCGACTCGGCGCGAGCGCGCGTGTAGCTCACCATGATGGCGCTGACCATAACGAAAGCGGCGAGCACAAGATAGACGAAGCGGTCGCCGCGGGCGTAGAAGACCAGCAGGCCCAGAAACTGCGAGGCGTCGCTGTAGCGGTCGACTACTGAATCGAAAAAGGCTCCGAAGCGGGTGACCCGGTTGGTGGCGCGGGCTACCTGGCCGTCCACGAGATCGAAGAAGCCGGAGAAGATAATGACCAGGCCGGCGAGGAAGAATAAGTGCTTTTGTGTTCCGGCGGTGGCTGACCCGAAAAGAATTGCAGCCCACGTATTTACCACGAGCCCCATGAACGTCAGCACATTCGGATTGATGCGCGACAGCGCCAGCCAGCGGACGATGGTATCGAGCAGCACACCGCAGGCGCGGCCGAAGGCGCTCGTCCATGAAACGGACATCAGGCTTCAGCCTTCTCGGGGCCGGCCTCATCGTGAACAGTGGTCAGACTTAAGATTTCCAGTTCGCGCTTGCCGTTGGGAGTGATCACCGTGGCTTCTTCTCCCACCTTCTTGTTGAGTAGAGCGCGGCCAATCGGCGAGGTGGTAGAGATCTTGCCCGCGCCTACGTCAGACTCTTCACTGGTCACGAGTTTGTATTCTATTTCTTCATTTTTGGTGCTGTCGTACACCTTGACCGTGGAGCCGAGCCCCACTTTGTCCTTGGGGATGTTGTTCATGTTGGTCAAGGAGAGATCGGCCAAACGCTTGCCGAGTTGGCGGAAGCGCGCCTTGACGAACTCCTGGCGCTGCTTGGCCATGTGATATTCCGCGTTCTCGCTGAGATCGCCGAGAGCGGCGGCGCGCTTAATTTCTTTGGGCAGCTCGTGAACCAACTCGTGCTCGAGAGCGTCGACTTCTTCCTGCAATTTTTTCCTAAGTTGATCAGTCATGCGTGGAGGACAACTTTCAAGATTATAAACCCGCTGGGAGGCTGCGGGTACCGGGGGCGGCTTCTAAAAGAGCCACCTTAGCCGTTGGGCAATGGGCCGGGAGCCCGCGATGAGTCTGCGGCCCGCCGGTTCGACGGCTTCCCGGATTGGTCTTGCCACTGACAATTGTGGCCGAGATTGCACCCTCCCTGCTGCCGGGACGACTAACATGATCTGAGGACTCGGTTCGTGTTTTCAGGTCGAATTACACAGGCGACTCTTCGTGTTTTGGACTGGCTGGCAGAACACGCGCTGCCGCCGGACCAGACTCCGGCACACCAGCGCACCGGGCGCCGGGGCGAGGAACGGGCTTACTTTCATCTCAGAAGATTGGGCTACACGATGGTGGCCGAAACTTTCGATCGCCGCGTTGCCGCGGAGAGATTGATCTGATCGGCTGGGAGGATGATGTCCTTTGTTTTGTGGAGGTGAAGACTCGCAGCACACGCGACGTGAAGCCGGCTGAAGCGGCCGTGACCGACACAAGCGCCGCGAGGTGGCAGCGGTCGTGCGAGAGTATTTGCGACGCTTTCCACCTTCGTGCCAGTGGCGCTTCGACGTTGTCAGCGTATACTATGGGCATTCAAAAGCCAGCCGGCCGCAGATCGAAGTATTTCGCAATTCCTCCCTGACGGCTTAGAATGAAAGATTCGTCTATCCTAATAAAGGGGTTTGGTGAGTGCCTGAACTCAGAAAAGATCCTATTGTTGGCCGCTGGGTGATTATTTCTACAGACCGAGCGAAGCGCCCCACTGATTTCGCCCGGGAGAATGTGAAGTTGAAGGGTGGCTTTTGCCCCTTTTGCTACGGAAACGAAAGCAAGACGCCGCCTGAGATCCAGGCCTACCGTCCGGGATCAAATGGCGGACCGGCGTCGCAGCGGGATACGCCGGGATGGACGGTGCGTGTAGTGCCCAACAAGTTTCCGGCATTGGGAATTGAAGGTACGCTGAACCGGCAGGCCGAGGGCATGTTCGACCGGATGAACGGCATTGGAGCGCACGAAGTAATTATCGAAACGCCCGACCATAATGCGAGCCTGGCGACACTGCCGCCCAAGCGGATTGAGGACGTCTTGTGGACGTTCCGCGACCGCATTCTCGATCTGAAGAAAGACCGGCGGTTCAAATACATCCTGCTGTTCAAGAACCACGGCGAGGCGGCAGGAGCGTCGCTGGAGCATGCGCACTCACAACTGATCGCGCTGCCGATTCTGCCGATCAACGTGGTCCAGGAACTGGAAGGCGCGAAGCAGTACTTCCTATATAAAGAACGTTGTGTGTTCTGCGACATCATAAGGCAAGAAACGGAAAACGGAAGTCGCGTGGTTGCAGAGAACGAAAATTTCCTGACCATTGCTCCTTATGCGCCGCGCTTCCCGTTTGAAACCTGGATTCTGCCCAAGCAGCATGAGTCGGCGTTCGAGAACTCCTCCTCGCACATGTTTGAGAACCTGGCCAAGGCGCTGAAGACGCTGCTGATCAAGGCCGACCGAGTACTGGATAATCCGCCCTACAATCTGGTGATCCACACTTCGCCGGCACAGGATCCGACCAACGATCATTATCACTGGCATATGGAGTTCATGCCGAAACTGACCAAGACGGCCGGATTCGAGTGGGGCACGGGTTTCTACATCAATCCAACGCCTCCGGAAGAAGCGGCGAAGTTCCTGCGCGAAGCCAGCGTGGAAGAGCCGGTTCCGGTTACGGTTGGATAACCGGCCGTAAGAAAAAAGAGGGCACGGCCAAGGCGCCGTGCCCTTTGCAGTTGGTACGGAGAGAGATGCTGATGGACGCGGGCGAGAACCCGACGTTTGAGCCTCGCTGGAACAGCAGCGAATCAAGGGTAAAGGTGGCGTGGGTGCGAATTGTCACGAAAATGTAAAAAGATTGGCATTCCATCGGAATGGGTAGCGCCCCGCTAGCGGAAGGATGAACGTTATCTTCTGGTGGCTAGCTTTGGGTGCGGTCCTGGAACTCTTCGTGCCACGCCATCTGAATGGCTTCGAGCTTGCCTTCGTTGGAAGCTCCGGGATCGCCTTTGAAATCTGGCAGTTCGGTCACGTAGCGGTGCAGATCGGTGAAGCGGACGGTGAGTGGGTCGACTTCGGGATGAGCTTCGGACAGCAGGATGCCGATGTCTTCGGCATCGTCCCAGGTGAGAGATTTAGGCATGGGAGAGTTCCTCAGGTGCAGCTTTCGGTTCTGCCTTCGGGCTTATGCCAATAGTGCATTGGGCCGAAAGCCGATACCTGAAGCCCAGCGCCTGTTCTAGTGATGTTCTTCCGATATGTAATTGCGGTTCCAGGCGGGGACCTCGACAACTACCTTACCCGGCTTCGTGATCTGCACCTGGCAGCCGAGACGTGAGTTTAACTGCAAATCGGCCGCCATGTCGAGGCGGTCGGCTTCGTCGTCATCCATGAGCGAAAGATTTTCGGCGCCTTCTTTGATCCAGACATGGCAAGTGGTGCAGGCGCAATTGCCGCCGCAGGCGTGGTCGAGGGGGATTCCGTAGTTAAGTGCGATGTCTAGAATCGACTCTTCTTTGCCGTGATCTTCATACGGCAGCTTGCCGTGTTCGAACTGCACGGTTTTGCCCTCGGGCAGAAACGTGATGTGTACTATGTTTTCGCCGGAAGCTTCTTCGGTGGCTGTTCCGGCGCCTTGTGATTTTTCCTCTGCCATAACTTGCTCCTCAAATACCTTCCGCCGGCAGGACGCCGGCGCTACTCAAACTCCGCTTTTGCCATGGGATGCGGCGCGGTGGGGCCTTCGCCCATGTCGGCTTCGTCCATGGTTTTGCCTTTTAGCGCGACGGAGACGGCGCTGTCCATCATTAACTCGGCCAACCGCGTTGTGCCCTGGTTAAGCGCGTCGATAGCTTTGCGTATGCCCTGGTAATCGTCTTCGGCCTGTACGGCGATCAAGGCTTTCTCCATCTTCGCAATCTTTTTCTTCTCGTCAGTGGTGAGGTGACCCCAGGCTGGGCTCTTCTTGCCTTTGTCGAGCGCCGCCAGAATGGTGGTGGCTTCGTTGCGGGCTTCAATGACCTGACGCTGCCGGAAATCTTCTTCCGCGCTGTCGAAAGAGTCGAGGATCATGCCCTCAACCTGCTCGTCGGTGAGGCCGTAGCTGGGCTGAACCTGAATCTCAGCTTCCTTGCCGCTGCGCTGTTCGCGGGCCGAGACGTGGAGAATTCCGTTGGCATCGATGAGGAATTTCACCTCGATGCGGGCCATACCCGCGGCCATGGGCGGGATGCCTTTGAGATCGAAGCGCGCCAGCGAACGGCAATCCTTTGCCAACTCGCGCTCGCCTTGCAACACGTGAATGGCGACGTTGGCCTGGCCGTCGATTTGCGTGGTGTAAAACTGCGTGGCCGACGCCGGGATGGTTGAGTTGCGCAAAATGATTTTGTCAGTAACGCCGCCCGCGACTTCGATGCCGAGCGATAGGGGCGTGACATCGAGCAACAGCATGTTCTCGGTGGCTTCGGAGCCGCCGCCGAGAATGTTGGCTTGCACAGCCGCCCCCAGCGCAACAACTTCATCGGGATTCAAATCTGTATGTGGCTCGCGGCGAAAGAGTTCCTTCACAAGAGCTCGAACTCTTGGGATGCGCGTGGATCCGCCCACGAGAACGACTTCGTCAATCTGTTCGGGCTTGAGGCCAGCGTCTTTCAGAGCTTGCTTGCATGGGCCAACGGTGCGGTCGATGATCGGCTGAATGAGCTGTTCGAACTGCTCGCGCGTGATCTCGCGCAGATAGCGCTTGCCGCAGGGCAATTCCACGTCGATGTTCACCGACGATTGCGAGGAGAGCGCGATCTTGGCTTCGATCACGGATTTGCGAATGGCTTGCCCGGCTCCGGCGTTGCGGCGAAGGTCGAGACCCAAGTCGCCGAGAGTGTCGTCGAGGGCAATAGTGATCAGCAGATTGTCGATGTCGTCGCCACCGAGATGCGTGTCGCCATTGGTGGCGATGACTTCGAAGATTCCGTCGTGCAGTTTGAGAATTGAAATATCGAATGTGCCGCCGCCGAGGTCGTAGACGGCGACGATACCATTTTGTTTCTTGTCGAGGCCGTAGGCCAGCGAAGCCGCCGTGGGTTCGTTGACCAGGCGCAGGACTTCGAGGCCGGCGATGCGGCCTGCATCTTTTGTGGCCTGGCGCTGCGCGTCGTTGAAATACGCGGGTACGGTGATGACGGCCTTGGTGACCTGAGCTCCGAAGAAGCGCTCGGCGTTGCGCTTGAGCTGGCGGAGAATGAGAGCCGAGATTTCCGGAGGCGTAAAGGTCCTCTCGCCAAGTCTGATACGCAGGACTTCGCCGGCTTGCAGGTCTTCGGCGAGGCGGAAGGGGAAGAACTTCAATTCTTCCTGGATGTCGTCAACCCCGCGTCCCATCAGGCGTTTGATTGAGTAAACCGCGCGTTCAGGCGTTGCGATGAGGGAATTTCGCGCGGCATTGCCGACAAAGGGCCGATTGTCCTGGTCGAGCGCCACAACGGAAGGGACAAGATTCGAACCATCGTCGCCGGGGATCACCACAGGGCTCTCCCCTTGCATGAAGGCTACGAGCGAATTCGTGGTGCCCAGGTCGATGCCGACGATGCGATCAGTAGACATTGTGCAATTTGGTAATTTAGTAATTGGGTAATTGGAAAACTTGGGGTTCAAATTACTCAATTACCAAATTTCTTCAATTTCTCAATTTCCCAGCGCCTCACCCACGTCCCGTACTAGGTTGCGGATGTAGTTCCGGCGGTTCAGCACGTCCACCATTTTGTCGCGCTCCTGCTTGCGCTCTTCCTCTGAGACGGGTTGACCGTTCTGTTCACGCTGGATCATTCCATCCCACATCTTCCAGCGAAACTCTAGCTCATGCAGAAGCGATTCCTGCTTTTCTTCCAATTCGAGTTTCTGCCGGCCGATTTCTTCGATCAGAGCGGGATCATCCTCGCCTATCTTCTTTTGTATGCGGAGTTCTTCGAGTTGGATATTCAGATCGAAGACTTCCTCAAGCAAGTCCGGCGGTACGATCTGTTTTTTGACTTGTCCAGTGGAGCGCGCCTGCTCAGTTGCGGTCTTCGACTGCTCTTCCAACTCCACGCCTTCCAGTTTCAGAAGATACTGAGTGCGCTTGATGGGATCTTTCAATGTGCGATGAGCATCGTTGAGTAGAGAACTCTGTTGCAAGCTCCACTCCTGCTCCTGGCTGCCGGCGCGGGCGTTGAGATCGGGATGCAGCTTGCGGCTCAGCTCGTAAAAATCTTTGTCCAGAGCGGCGATATCGAGATTCAACTTTCGCGATAGGCCAAAGAACGTGAAGTAGTCCACTGGTGCCGGAGGCTGGACCTTGCCGCAAGACTCGCAAAAGTGCACTGCGCGCATGGTGCCGCACGACCAGCAGGTCTGAGTCTCCTCCGGTACGGGCTTCGCGGTAATCGTGGTCAAAGACGAATTGGTCATTCTTGTCTACTTTTCCTGCCAGGCACAGGCTTGAAACCGGTGCAAGCCCAGGGCGCTGATGTGCTGGGCGAGGACGGTCGCGCCGTGGACTTTCGCGGGCGAGGGCGCCCGCGCCACACGGTCAAGCCGAGAACGAAGTCCCGCAGCCGCACGACTTCGTGGCCTGGGGATTCACGAAGACGAATCCCTGTTGCATCAGCGTTTCCTGGTAATCGAGGATCATGCCGTGCAAGTAGATAAACGACTTCGGATCGACAAAAACGCGCACATCGTCAAATTGGAAGATGCGGTCGCGTTCGCGCGGTTGCGTGTCGAAGCGGATGTTATAGCTTAGACCGGAACAGCCGCCGCCCTGCACGCCAAGGCGCAGCCCACCCTGTTCGGGCGAAATGCCTTCCTTGGCCATTGCGCTGCGCACTTTGGCCAGGGCTTTCTCGGTAACCTGAATGCCCTTGGCTGGCGCGGTTTGCGAAGTTTGCGTGGCCTGCGGGATTTGTTCCATCACTGTTGTCATAATACGCCTTGACGCGCTGCGCGCTCACTGATCGTAGCCGTCGTACGCTCGCGAGCGCACGACGAAAACTATGCTCTTCGCGAAAGCCCTGCGCTCACTACGCTTATTGCGCTACCGCGGAGGTAGCCGGCTTGGCGCTCTCCTGCTTCTTCTTCCAGTCGCCGATTGCGGCTCGGATAGCGTCTTCGGCCAACACGGAACAATGGATCTTCACCGGAGGAAGCGACAACTCCTTCACGATGTCCATGTTCTTGATGGTGAGGGCCTCATCCACCGTCTTGCCCTTGACCCACTCGGTGGCCAATGAGGACGAGGCGATCGCGGAACCGCAGCCGAAGGTCTTGAACTTGGCTTCTTCAATCACGTTGGTCTCGCGATTGACCTTGATCTGCAGTTTCATGACGTCGCCGCACTCGGGCGCGCCGACGAGGCCGGTGCCGACGTCAGCGCTGCTCTTGTCCATGGAGCCGACGTTCCGGGGATTGTTGTAGTGATCGATTACTTTATCGCTATATGACATTTAACCTCTCCTCAAAATCGAAACTTGAAATCTGAAACCAACAGGCTGGTTACTCGCCTGCCCACTTCACATCCTTTAGATTGATGCCTTCTTTAGCCATTTCGTATAGCGGAGAAAGTTCGCGCAGACGCTCGACAGTCTCAATGACGCGATCGGCGACATAATCGACCTCGGCAGCAGTGTTGAAGCGGCCGATACCGAAGCGGATCGAACTATGCGCCAGATCGTCTCCCGTGCCCAGAGCCTTTAATACATAAGATGGCTCCAGGGTTGCGGAGGTGCAGGCCGAACCGCTGGATACGGCGATGTCATTGATGCCCATCAAGAGCGACTCACCCTCTACGTAGGCAAAACTGATGTTCAAGTTGCCGGGCAAGCGGTGTTCCATGGAGCCGTTGATATAGGTTTCATCCAGACGATTCATGATCCGGTCGCGCAGGCGATCACGCAGTCCGCCCAGCTGAGCAGCCTCGCGAGACATTTCTTCAGAAGCAATAGCGCAGGCTTTGCCCAGTCCGACAATTCCCGGAACGTTAAGCGTTCCAGAGCGCATACCCCTCTCGTGGCCGCCGCCGTCGATCATGGCAGAGATTTGCACCCGCGGATTCTTGCGGCGCACGTATAAGGCACCGACGCCCTTGGGGCCGTACATCTTGTGCGCGGAGATCGACATCAGGTCGATATTCTGTTTGTTTACGTCCACCGGAATCTTGCCCACGGCTTGGGTAGCGTCCGTGTGGAAGATCACGCCGCGTTCGTGGCACAGCTTGCCGATTTCCGTAATAGGTTGCAGCACTCCGATTTCGTTGTTGGCCGCCATGATGCTCACCAGGATGGTTTTGTCATCCATGGCGCGCTTCAGGTCGTCGAGATCGATCAAGCCGTCTTTCTGCACCGGGAGATAGGTAACGCGATAACCATATTTCTCCAGGCGCTTGCAGGTATCGAGCACCGCCTTGTGCTCAGTTACCGCTGTGATGATGTGGTTGCCCTTCTCGCGGTACATCTCGGCCGTGCCCTTGATGGCGAGGTTGTCGCTCTCAGTAGCGCCGGAGGTGAAAATGATCTCCTTGGTGGTGGCGCCGATCAGCTTGGCGATACGTTCGCGCGCCGTCTCAACGCCTTCTTCCGCGGCCCAACCGAACGAGTGGTTGCGGCTGGCGGAGTTGCCGAATTTCTCCATGAAATATGGCAGCATTTCTTCCAGCACCCGCGGATCCATAGGAGTGGTGGCATGGTTGTCCATATAAATGGGCAGCTTCACTCCTTGGGGAGCAGGGTGCTGCGTGATGGGGAGCTGCTGGGGGATCTTCACATCGGTGCTCATAATTGCTTCTCCTACCTGGTTAAATACTTAATCTTAAATTTGCGAATCTGTTGCCCGCCTAAACGATCGTTACCAGTTCGGCCGACTTGACCGCCGCAGTGTCGGCAGCTTCCGGCTCTTCCCTCATGTGAGAAATCTTGATGCGCTTCAGCACGGCTTCGATGCTCTCATTCACCTTGCGCAGCGGCTCGCGGATGTTGCAACGATCGCTCTGGCCGCACTCACCGCGAACTGTGACACAGGAAGTGATAAACAGCGGGCCATCGATGGCCTGAATCACCTCGAACGCCGAAATCGTGTGTGCCGCGCGCGCCAGCCGGTAACCACCATTCGTGCCGTGCTGCGAGTGCAGCAAACCAGCCTTCGCGAGTCGCTGGAGAATCTTGGCTAGCGCTTCAGGCGGGATGCCGAAGGAATCAGCGACGTCCTTAGCGCTGGCGCTACTAGTTCCCTCGTGAGCGTGGTCAGCCAGGTGCTTCATGGCCATCAAAGCGTAATCCGCTTTCTTAGTTAGCTTGAGCATTTTGTCCCGACTTCTGGAATCACCACCGGAACAGTCAAAGTCCGACTCATTGAGTCGGAGTTAATTGCGACCTTTTCCGTCGTACTTAATTCTACGTCCTAACTCCACAATGACGCAAGGCCTTCCAGCCAGTGGCGAGAAACGGAGCTGGATGGCAACTAATAGCGGCTGAATGGGTTAGGTCTTGGCGAGCATTTTGGTCGGAATTCAGAGCCAGGCCTTGTTCCTTTGGCGGTCTATTGGCCGAGGACCACGAAGGATTTCATATATAAGGGACTTGACAAGTGGCACAGCAGGGCTAAAATACCGGGAAATTCCCGCGAATCGATCCTTCGTTGTATTCCATGAGGGCGACGCTTCCGGATTTATGACCTCAAAGCCGTTCTCCCAGCCCCCGGATGCGAAGAACCAACCCTGCAAGCATCCGCGCGTGCAAATCGTGAGCCGCGACGAGGATGCCGAGTTTGTGGAATGCCTTGAGTGCCGCGAAATCTTCGAGTCCAGCGAACTGAAAGACATGAGCATCGAAGAGAGGGCGGAAGGCGACTCTCAGGAATCCTGACTGCTGGAATCAGCCGCAGCACCACAGTAACCAGTTCCGCCAGATTTGTGCTTGTTGTTGGCGGAATAGCACTGCTAGTCTGCGAACCGGGGGCGTGCATTCCGCACGTTGCAAGCTCATGCCTGCCGTAGCTCTAGTGGTCGACGACTCAATGCTGATTCGCTATACCGTTTGCCGCTCTTTGGAAGAGCGCGGCTTTGCGGTGGAGTCCGCGACCAATGGGCTGGAGGCTCTGCAGATTCTTGAACGGGTTCACCCTGATGTAATTGTTACTGACATGCAGATGCCGAAAATGTCGGGCAGCGAATTGATTACCGCTCTGAAGAAGAATCCATCGACCTCCCAGATTCCCATCATCATCGTGGCCGGCCGGGCCAGCGGTTTCGACGAAACAGAAACACGCGCCAATTTCGCCATCTATAAAGATATCGATATTCAAAGCCAGCTCAAAAAGGCGCTGGATGCGGTGATGGGGAAGAGTCATAGCCAAGGCGCGGGCAAGTAAAGGCCAAGGCTAGCGGATTTGTCCCTGCGTTTGGACTAGCGCAAAACGAGGCTGGCCTCGGCCGAGAAATCCATCGCAGCAAGATGCTTTGCCAGGAACTTGGGGTAAGCTGCCGCGGCAATCATGGCGGCGTTGTCGGTGGAAAGCGCTCGCGACGGGAAATACACTGGTACGCCTTCCTGAGCACCATCGCGTTCGAATGTTTTTCTCAATTCACTGTTGGCCGCCACTCCACCCGTCACGAAAAGCGTAGCCACATTGTAGGCGCGGACCGCAGCCAGAGTTTTGCCAACGAGATCGTCGACAATGGCGCGCTGAAACGAAGCGACAAGATCCAGAGTCAGCCGATCGCAAGTGGCGAGGTAATCTTCGAGCTTCGGCTTGGCAATATTCGCCAAGACCTTGCGGCGGATTTCGATGGAATCCCGCATACCGTGAACCTCAACGTACCGCAGCACGGCAGTCTTGATTCCGCTGTAAGAAAAGTCAAAGCGGGGGTGATCCGTGTCGACCTCTTTCTGTCCGCGGCGTTCCCGGCGATCGCGGTGTTTGATTTGGGATGGCTGGAACTTCACAGCGTCCGGGTCGCCATGCGGAGCGAGACGGTCAACGATCGGACCTCCGGGGTAACCCAGGCCAATCAATTTGGCGACTTTGTCGAAAGCCTCCCCGGCTGCGTCATCGCGAGTGTGGCCGATATTTTCGTAGGTCCAACCGTCGTTGTTCTGCTCGGCCAGATAAAGGTGCGTGTGCCCCCCCGACACCACCAAAGCCAGTACGGGAAATTGCAGCTCGTGATTGCCCTTCTGCCGCTCTTCCAGCAGAACCGCATGGATGTGGCCTTCGAGATGATTGACCGCAACGAGCGGTTTGTCGAGGGCGAAAGCCAGAGCCTTGGCATAACTGATACCCACCAGCAACGCTCCAGCGAGGCCTGGGCCCTGCGTCACGGCAATCGCGTCCACGGAGTTATAAGTCTGGTTTGCCTCAGACAGCGCTTGGCGAACGACAGGAACAATCGCGCGCAAATGCTCGCGCGATGCAAGTTCTGGCACCACTCCGCCATAAGGCTGATGGGTGGCGATCTGTGAGGCCACCACATTGGAGACGAGCTGCTGACCCGAACGCACCACGGCCGCCGCAGTCTCGTCGCAGGAGCTTTCGATACCGAGAATATAGGCGTCGGGCATGAAACTATACTATTAGAACTTAGGTGCAGATTTTGTATTCGTGCTGCCCGTGACACACATTCTCAGAGCCAGCCCTTGGTGCGGGCGATTCGGGAGGCTTCGACGCGGTTGCTGGCGCCCATTTTGCTGATGGCTTCCGATAGGTAATTCCGCACGGTCCCTTCGGATAGTCGAAGCTCCGCAGCGATGTCCCCGCTTTGCATGCCTTCACCGGCCAGGCGCAAGACCTGGCGTTCGCGATCGGTGAGGGGATCCGTCTCGGCCCAAGCCTCAAGTGCGAGGTCGCGATGGATGACGCGCAAGCCCTGCTGCACGCGGCGGACGGCGTCGGCAAGCTCTTCGGCACGCATGTCTTTCAATAAATATCCCAAGGCGCCGGCCTCCATGGCGCGCCGCAAATATCCTGCGCGCGCGAACGTGGTGAGAATGATGACTCGTGTGCTCGAACGGCGGCGTTTGAGTTCGGCGGCGGTATCGAGGCCGGTCATGAGCGGCATCTCGATGTCAGTGATAAGGACGTCGGGCTTGTGGGCGAGCACCGCTTCCAGCGCCTCTTTCCCGTTGCGCACCTGGGCCACGACGGAAATGTCGCCTTCGATTTCCAGCAGGGCGGCCAAAGCGCCGAGCACCATGCCCTGATCTTCGGCGAGAACAACCCGGATGGTGTTGCGATTTTCTTTCGCGCTGGGATTCAATTAGAAGGGACCTCGGTTTTCGGCGCGGCACCTTCCTTCAGAGGAAGAGTGATGATAAGCCTGGTGCCGGCTTCGGAGTCGCGATTGAGCGTTCCTCCTAACATCTCGACGCGCTCGCGCATGCCGCGCAGTCCGTTGCCTTCGCTTTGAACACCACCGCGGCCGTCATCTGCGATCTCGAGCCGGCAGGAACCATTTTGCTGTTCCAGCCGCAACCTGCAAGTGTGCGCGTGCGCGTGGCGCACAACATTGGTGACGGCTTCCCTCACCGCCATCGACAACACGCTTTCGTGCAGCGCGGGCAGGGCGATTCTGGCTGCTTCACATTGAACAGCAACGCCGGCGGTCTCCAGCGTGGCTTTCGCTTGAGCAAGTTCGGCCGGCAGTCCTTGCGAACGATAGCCACGGATCGCATCGCGGACTTCCGACAGAGCCTGGCGCGAAATCTGTTCGACCTCGCGAATTTCGTTGCCCGCGCGTTGCGGATCGCGATCCATCAGCTTTCCGGCAAGTTCGGCCTTCAGGATGATTACAGAGAGTGTGTGCCCGAGGACATCGTGCAGATCACGAGCAATGCGTTCGCGCTCAGCCACTTTGGCGAGATGCTCAATTTCTTCTTGAGCCCGGATCAACTTCCTGTTGGTTCGATTGCGCTGCGCGAAATGAATGTTGCTGGCACCAACGACGAAAGAAAGTCCGCTTCCAAACAAAAGGAACCAGCCATTGAGGTGGAGCGCCCACCACGTGAGTACCGCCGCGGCTTCAACCGCCAGCAGCACCTTGATGCCATCGACCTCGTTATCCACAACGAAAGGTCCGCAAGCTGCAGCGAAAATGAAAAATGTGGTTGCGCCTCCGTTGTACTTGGCAAAGGCCACACCCATCAGAACCATGGCGGCAAGGTGCAGCAGTCCCTGCCCGCAGCTAACCCAGAACAGCGAGAAGTACAAGAGTAGAAAAACAGCAGTCGCCAGCAAAGTAAAGAACCAAACCCGGGCGCTGGCATGACCCACGATGGGATCGATATAAAAGAATCCAAAGTACAGGACGGAGTACACCGCCCATGTGTATTCGCTGTTCTTGGGCAGAAGTCTCATAAGATGGTCGCGCTCTTGGAGCAGTCCGCCATTGCTCCATCGCTATTGCCCAAGCCGGCTCCCTTCCGGCATCGCTTCTATTATCATCCATCCTTGGTCAGTTCCGGCTTTTCCTAAATACCCCTCCGGCGGTCACATACCAGATCAGCAGAGCGGCAGGAATCAGCACGAGGAGCCAGCGTGCACCACCATACAGGGCGAGCACACCGAGAACGATCAAAACCATCGTTGACCCGTATTCTTTCTTGGCGTCCG
>Ga0116133_1000024_pt1 | contig 45476 bp, 38 predicted proteins | sample June2015DPH_19_2_FD_89736 | JGI IMG/M metagenome (GOLD analysis project Ga0116133, IMG submission 89736) | Peatland microbial communities from SPRUCE experiment site at the Marcell Experimental Forest, Minnesota, USA - June2015DPH_19_10 | ecosystem: Environmental > Terrestrial > Soil > Wetlands...
CCGGAGTGTCGTTGCGAAGCGGCAAGGTGCCGGAGTTCGAACCGGTCCAACTGAAGTTTGCGGAGATCCCGAACCCGCTCAGTCCTCCGGGGAGGAAGCCAAGGTGTTGGATGTAAGCAGCCTCCATGCCATATAGCTTCGCATTGACGCCGTTGATGATGTAATCCAAGTGGTCCATCGGGTATACGTTGTAATACGGATCGCCCGGGCTGAGGTTTGGGTTGTCGATGTAATAAATGGGGGCGCTCAGTTGCTTGTAAAAGAAGCCCGCCTGAACCTCACCGAACGGCTTCAAGTAGTGCTCATACAGCAGGTCATAGCTGTTGGCGTGTTCGGGTTTGAGGTTTGGGTTCCCCACGCTGACGTTGGGCGGACTCCCGGACTGATCGAGGGTTACATAGGGAATCGTGTCATACGGGTCTGGCCGGGAGATGCCCCTGCCGTAAACCGCGCGAATGTCGGAGTCGTCGGTGACGCGGTAGCGCAACTGCACGCTGGGCATAGGATCCCAGTACCAGTTACTGGCCAGGGCCGGCACGGTTGAGATGTAGTTGCCACTCGCGTCATTGGTCACGATATAGCCCCGCGTGTTCAATTGCGTGGCCTCAACGCGCAGGCCGGTCTGAAGGCGGAAGCGGCCAAGCTCGATCGTGTTCATAGCGTAAGCCGCCGAGACACGTTCGGTGAGGTCATAATTGCTGGCGTCGGAACCGATGCGAGTCTGGCTGTTGTCGTAGCTGAGCATTCCCTGATTCAGAAGGTTGTTCAGATCGCCGGTGATCTTGCCGAAGGAGGTAAACGGACCGATCTGATACGCTCCGAAGTAGTAGTGTGGATCTGAAAGTCCGGTTAGGAATTGGGTCATCAGAGGCGAGCAGTTTGATTGGTTCGGTCCCGTACAAGCCGGAGGGGGCTGGCTGAAGCTGAGCTGGTCGTAGACTGGCGAATAGGCGTCCTGACCCTTGTGCGCGTTCCGCACCTTAAAACCAAACTCGAAGGTCGAGGAATGTGAGCCCACGTGGTAGTTCTTTGCGAACGACATGCCTCCTTGCAGGTTCATCTGGGATGTGTTTCCCGAAGTGAGGCTGACATCGAGCAGGGTCCACTGGTTCGGATCGTAGGTGGGGGACCCAAAGCAAGATGGGTCCCATTGCGGCAGGTGAATATTAGGGCTCGGTAGATTGACACAGGAAGTGAGATTGTACAAAGCGCTGTTGAGCACTGGTTGAAAGTCGGCGCCAGGATTACCCGCTGCCGCTGTCTGACGCGCGCGCGAAGCCGAGAGCTCCCAGCTCAGCCAGGAATTGGTGTAGACGTGTTTGCCGCCGATTGCCAGGTTGCCGATACCGTAGTCCGGCAAGCGGCTGGAGGTTGAGAACGCCGGAGATGCTCCGCTATTCAACGAATAGACCCACTTATCCCCGTAGTCTTTAAAGTCGGAATAGAGATAGTGGAGATATAGACCCGATCCCTCGCCGAGTTTGTAATCCAGCGAACCGCCAAAGCCGTAGCGTGTGCGCTTGTACCTGTATTCACGGATGTCCATGCTGTCGTAGACCGGGTTTGCGAAACCAGGGTCGGGCGTAGGCTCGATGTCGTTGATGCCGCGTCCGTTATAGTCGTAGCTTCCGGAGAAGAGGGCGCCAAGCCGCTTGCTCTTGCCAAAGCGCTGCCCAACCGTTCCAACCATTTGATAAATGTAGCGGGTATTCAAGATGGGAGTGAACCCGCCGATACCTTCCAGGGACAGGGTCGGGAGCTCGCCAGCAGTCTTAGTGCGGATATTCACGGACCCGCCGATGGCGTCGCCGTCCTGATTAGCCGACAGCGTTTTGTTAACCTCTACCGACTCGACGATGTCCGCGGGAATCGTATCCAGTTTCACCTGGCGCACTCCGGCCTCGGGCGACGGCACGCTGACTCCATCGATGGTCAGGTTATTCAGGCGGGGCTCGGTTCCGCGGATCTGGACGTACTTGCCTTCGCCCTCGTCGCGCTCCAGGGTTACGCTGGGCAGGCGGCCAACAGCATCGGCAATGTTCGCGTTCGGGAGGCTGGTAATCACATCGGCCGGCAGGACTTGGAGAATATTGTCAGAAGTCCGCTCGCGGTTGATGGCCTCAGCCTCGCCGTGTGGGCGCTCACCAATTACCGTAACTTCTTCGCTGCGGGCGGAGACTTTCATGCTGGCTTCGACATGGCTGACCTGCCCGGCGGTGACCGTGACCTGCCGGGTGAAGGTTGAAAAGCCGATGTACGAAATAGTGAGGGTATAGTCGCCAGGCGCAAGTCCATTGATGTTGAACTCCCCCTGGCCATCGGTAGCGAGGACGATGTCCCCCGGCTGCAACTTCACTTGTGCGCCCCGGAGTACGGCAGCCCCTCTGTCGACCACGCGTCCGCTGATTGTTCCATGCCCGGTTTGAGCCAGCGCCGCAGTTGCTAAGACTGCGCATAGGGCCAGTAAAACCGGGGTTCTCAAGATAGAGGAGAGAGTCCAGTATGATTGCTTTGGCTTCATGAATTTAGCTCCTTTACCACCAGCACTCGATTCGATACCCGAGGAGCGGAATTTTCTGGAGGTATGAAACTCAGTCAAACATCTGTGCTCTCGGGAACGGAAAGTTCAGTCGATTGCAGGAACAGCGATCGTAGGCTGATGATGTGAAGTCATTATTAAAGGAGGGTTAATTTTTCTTCAGATTCGATTCGCCCAGCGCGTTCGCGGTTTACCCTAATGCTCAGTTCTCGCGACCCATCAGAGCCAGATAGGTTTGTCCGATGAAACTGCTAGTGATCGAAGATGAACGGCGAATGCTGGAATTGCTCCGTAAGGGACTGAGCGAAGAAGGGCACACAGTTTCATGTGCCGCCGATGGCAGTGAAGGACTGCAGATGGTTCGAGAGCACGACTTCGATGTGGTGATCCTCGATGTGATGATGCCGAAGATGAACGGATTCGAACTGGCCAAGCGCGTGCGACTGGAGAACAATTGCACCCCCATATTGATGCTCACGGCGAAAGATTCCGTGTCCGACATCGTGCAGGGCCTCGACCTTGGTGCCGATGACTATATGACAAAGCCGTTTTCGTTCGACGAGTTATTACTGCGGCTTCGCGCGGTGCGACGGGCTGCGGTTGCTCCGCGTAAAACCCAGTTTCGAGTCGAGGATTTGTGGTTAGACGTCTCCACCCGAGAGGTCTATCGCGGCCAGGAGCGCATCAGCCTGACGCGCACCGAATACCAGTTATTGGAACGTCTGATGCTCCACGCCGGGGAAGTGGTTCCGCGTGAGATCCTTGTTGCGTCTTCTGGTCGAGAGATGGGAAGCAATTCTTTGGACGCCTTTGTGCGGCTGCTGCGACAGAAAATCGACTGTGATCATCGGCGAAAGCTGATCCACACAGTGCGCGGCGCCGGCTATGTTGTCGGCGCGGATTGGGAATCGTGAGAAAGCTCTCTATCGGCTCTCGCCTCACTTTGTGGTATTTGGCAATTCTTGCCGCGGCGCAGCTTTTGTTTGGTGTGGCTATGTGGTTCGCTCTGCGACAGGAACTTTACACAGTAGCCGACGGCGCATTGGCGGCTCAAATCGACGACCTCACAAATTTCCTGAAGTCGCAGAAGAAAAGGAATATGACTGTAAGCAAACTTCGGGAAGAAGCCTCCGAAGCCTACGATCTGGAGCACTCGGGCGACTTTCTGCAAATTTACGACGAGGATGGAAACTGGATCTTCCGCGCTCCTTCGCTGGAGAAAAATCAGTTCGCGGCGGTGGCACCCTCAGTCGGCAAAGGACGGTCCTATCAAAATGTCGGTTTGGGAAACGATCCCTTTCGCTTCGTTACGCAAAGGATCGAGGTGAACGGGCGCTCTTACACGGTGCAAACCGGTGTTCCGACCGGCCAGATCGTCGCAACGCTATCTTTGTTTCGACGTTATCTCTTGATGCTGGCTCCCCTTGTGCTGTTGGCCGCCGCAACCGGAGGGTCCTGGCTGAGCCGCAGAGCCTTGTCGCCGGTCGATGCAATCATTGGAACGGCAAGGAATATCGGTGGCAACAATCTCGGCGAACGGCTGGAACAACTCACGACGGGCGATGAGCTTCAACGCCTCTCGGATACGTTGAACGAAATGCTGGCCCGCATCGAAAGCGCTTTTCTCCGCGTAACCCAATTCACCGCGGATGCGTCGCACGAGTTGCGGACCCCCATCTCTCTGATTCGAACGGAAGCTGAAATCGCTCTCCGGAAGTCCCGGGGAGATGCCGAATATCGAGAAGCCTTGCGGCACATCCTCCTGGAAGCGGAGCGAACCTCGTCTCTGGTTGAAGAGCTGTTATCGCTCGCGCGTGCCGATTCCGGCCGCGAGAGCTTGCACCTGACAGTGATCGACCTGCGCGCGGTGATCACAGAAACTGCGAACGAATGGCGTCCCATGGTAGAGGCACGGAAGTTGCGGTTCACGCAAGAGGTCGCGACTTGTGAACTTCCAGTTTTAGCCGACCGCAGCTCCGTGCAACGATTGCTGGCCATCCTGCTTGACAACGCCGTTAAGTACACGCCTCCGCCCGGCGTCGTCGAACTGGGATTGCAAACACGGAACGAGAAGGCCGTTATTACCGTGCGTGATTCGGGAATCGGCATTGCCGAGCGAGAGCAAACCAAAATCTTCGAGCGTTTTTACCGTGCAGACAAGGCAAGAAGCCGTGAGCTTGGCGGAGCGGGCATTGGTCTCGCGATTGCCGAGTGGATTGTGCAGCAGCATCGAGGATCGATCGCCGTCCAAAGCTCGATGGGCAACGGGTCTACCTTTCTTATCGAGTTTCCACTGCAACCGGCATCCGCAGTTTCGGATCTGTCGCAGGCTCTAGCGTTCACCGATTATGCGAAGAAGCAGGCTAGTACTTAGCTCTAGTTCGGGATACTCCACACGGGAAGGCGAATGACGGCCGCCCCAATGAGCTTCTCCTCGCTCCACTGCTACCGTTGATCTTCTTCACAGATTGGGCATGCGCGAAGGTAGAGAAAGCCATGGCAGCAATCAACGTGACGCCATAGATGACTTTAGCTCGAATTCGCGGCCTTCGAGCGTCGCTCCTCGGCCCACGAACTGTTCGTGAAACTTCGAATAGCGAGCCCCTTCAAGCTTAACCTTCGAGGAAGCTTCTTCGGGGGCCTGCACATCTGCTGCCGTCAGCTCTACGCTTGCTCCTCCGAGGTTCTCTTCGAGACGCGAAAGCTTCGTCGTGCCGGGAATCGGAACAATCCAGGGGTTCTGGGCGAGCAGCCAGGCAAGCGCGATTTGTGCGGGCGTGGCCTTCTTCTTCTGTGCGAACGCGGTAATCACATCGACCAGAGCCTGGTTGGTCTTACGATTGTCCTCACTGAATCGCGGCACAGTGTTGCGGAAATCGGTACTGTCGAACTTGGTCTCAGCGTCAATCTTGCCCGTCAAGAAGCCCTTCCCAAGCGGGCTGACTGGAACGAAGCCGGTGCCGAGTTCCTCAAGCGTAGGCATCACCGTCTTTTCCGGTTCTCTCCAGAACAGCGAGTATTCGCTCTCGAGGGCGGCGACGGGCCGCACTGCGTGGGCGCGACGGATCGTCTTTCCGGGTTTGCGCATCTTTCCCGTAATGGTTCTTGTTCTTGCTTCTGATCCTCCCGGATTGCGACGGAATGGGCATGGCCAATTGGAGCTAAAGAACGCAGACGGAATGCCGATTTAGGACCAGAGGCGAGAGGAGTCACAGGCAATGAGTGAGATTCTAGAACAGGCAAACGAGACCAATGGTCATGGGACAGCTTCGCCAGCGGCGGGGATGAGGAGGATGGCCGCGCCAAGAACGGCGAGTCCCGCGCAGGAACAACATAGCGTTGCCGCGGCAGACAATGGATCGAGTCGTTTGCAGAGCAAGAAGATCGCCGAAGACAAGACCCGCGCCCGCACTCTGGCGCGCGCTCAGGCCGTTGCCGAAAAACTTTCCACCGCGACCGAGCAGGTAGCCAGCGCCATTAACCAGGCGACCAGTACGGTCGAAGAACTCGGCAAGTCGATGCAGACCATCGCTGCCGGAGCGGAAGAGGCAGGGGCAGCAGCGGAGGAATCTCGGGCTGCGATCAATCAGATCGAGAAGGCTTCCGACGAGGCGAATACGCAAGCGGCGGCCTCGCTAACCCTGGTGGTAAACGTCCAAGAGCTGATTCGAAGCACGATCGCGGATGTTACGACCCTGATCAAAGGGGTGAGCGATGCTGCGCAGGCAAACTTTGATTCCGCGAAGATGATCGCGGAGTTGGAGAGGCAGTCGGAGGAGATCGGCAAAATCGTCCACGCCGTGGCCCGCATCGCCGACCAGACGAACCTGCTGGCGCTGAACGCAGCCATTGAAGCGGCGCGCGCCGGTGAGCACGGCAAGGGGTTTGCCGTGGTCGCGGACGAGGTGCGTAACCTGGCGGAGATGAGCGAGAAGAGCGCCCGAGGAATCCAGGAAGTGGTGAATGAGATCCAGGGCCAGGTAAAGGTTGTAGCCGTCGACGCTCAGACCGCGGGAAAGAAAGGTCTGGAAGAGGTGGAGAAGGCGAAGGCGATCACCACAGACATGGTGGGCATTGCCACGGACCTGACCGAAATGCGCGAAGGCTGCAAAGCGATTGTCACCAACGCCGTCACCGCGCTGGCTGGAGCCAAGGAATACTTGCAGGGCGCTCAGGAGATCGGCAAGGCGGCGGAAGAGTCCAGCACCGCCGTAATGGAATCGCAGAAAGCGGTGCAGGAGCAGGGCCGGGCCTACACGGAAATGAATGACGCCTCCAACAGTCTGGCGCAATTGGCGGAGAAACTGAAAACCTCGACCAGCGCGCAAAAGTCCGCCGAGGAATTGGCGGCTGCCGCGGAAGAACTCTCCGCCAACGCGGAAGAAGTCAAGAGCGCTTCCGGACAGATCTCGGGGGCCATTGAGGAGATCAGCCGCGCGGCGCAGGTTGCCTCCAAAGCCTGCGAGACCGCCATGGCTCTGGGTACGAAACTGGAAAATGCCGCCAAAGAGATGGGGTTGAAAGCCACGGAAAGCGGGGAGAAATGCACCGCCGTTTCCACCCGGCTGGTGGCGAATAAAGAATCCCTGGACTCGATGATCGTCAATATCGGACAGGCGGCCCAGATGTCGCTGGGCTCGGCTAAGAATGTCCTCGAACTGGAAGAACGCACGCGGCGCATCGACAAGATCGTGGATGCAATCGTGATGGTGACGGTGCAGACCCGCATGCTGGCGGTCAACGGCAACGTAGAAGCGGCGCGCGCCGGGGAGTTTGGACGGGGCTTCTCGGTGGTCGCCGCGGACATCCGCTCGCTGGCCAACGAGAGCAGCGAAAATGCCGACCGCATCAAGGACTTGGTCAAGAGTATTCAGGGCCAGATTACGAAGGTTGTCACCGACATTGAAGGCGCCGGGATCAAAGCCAAAGACGAAGCCGAGCGCGCCAAGGTGTCGACCGCGAACCTGGAGCGTATCGCCAAGGATATTAAGGAGGTTCAGACCGGCATCAATGTCATTGCGAAGGGATCGGAGGTAGCGGTGAATGCTCTGCAGCAGGCGTCGAAGGCCAGCGAGCAGATCGCAACCGCTTCCGAAGAGATGAATCGCGCCAGCACCGAGTCCGCCACCGCCGCCGAACAGGGATTGAAGGCCGCGCAGGAGATTCTGCAGGCGGTCGAAGAGATCGCCGCCCAGGCCGACGAACTCCAGCACGGATAGGGGCCATGACCAAGCGAATTGTAACTAAGGATCATGGTTCGCAAAATCATGGTTCGCAAGATCATGGTCCGGCAATGCCGGACGCGGGGAGGATTGCGATGGCTACGGAAACGGTGAAATCGACCGCCGTCAAAGCGGGAGCGGACGGAACTCAACTGGTCACTTTCTTGCTCAAGGACGAGGAGTTCGGCTTCGACATCATGGCGGTGCAGGAAATCATCCGGCTGCCGAAAATGTCCAAGCTGCCGCACACTCCCGATTATGTCGAGGGCATTTCGAGCCTGCGGGGAACGGTATTGCCCATCTTCGATATCCGGGCACGATTCAAGATGAAGCGCGAGGAGCACACGGACCGCAGCCGGGTGCTGGTGATCGATATCGACGGCAAGCAAACGGGCTTGCTGGTGGATGGCGTGCGCCAGGTCACGCGAGTCGGCCGGAACGAATTCGAGGCGCCTCCCGCAGCCATCCGGAACGATACCGCCGACTACATTGACGGCGTAGTGAAGCTGGACAACGGCGCTCGCATCATCATTGCCCTGGACGCACGCCGTGTCTGCACTCTTGGCGGCGCGAATGGCGATGGCGATGCCATCGCGGAAGCGCTGGCGAAAAGTGCCGCGGCGCCCTCCACGCATGGACCCAAAGATAGCCCGAACCGCCAGGCTCAAGCTGGGGAGGCGCTGAGCGCTGGGAAAGAGGCGCGGGCAAAGGGGGGCGAAGTGCGGCAACTGGTCAGTTTCCAAATCGGCCGGGAAGAGTTTGCTTTTCCCATAGAGCACGTCCGCGAGATCCTGCGGGTGCAAACGCCGAAAGAAGTGCCCGGTGCACCCGAGCATCTGCTGGGCGTGTTGACGGTGCGGGGGCAGATCCTTCCCATCGTCGATCTGCGCCGACTCCTGCGGCAGACTTCGTTTGCAGCCGACCTGGTCGCGGCCTGCCGTCTGGCCTCGACGGAATACCAAGCCTGGCTGGCGCAGAGCGGATCCGGCGAGAATGCGGATCTGCACAGAGTGACGGCAGCGACCGAACAGCTTCGCACCTGGCTCTCGGCTTTCAATAGTTCGAGCCAGTCGCTCACCGAGACCCTTGCCCAGGTGCGGGGATTGAATGAACACGTAACCAAGCAGGCCAGCGGTGCCGCCGGTCATGATGCCAAAGGAACGGACGCGCTTAGCAAAGACATCTTAAGTTCGGCGAAGGCGATCGTCGCGGCGCTGCATACATTTGAGGAACAGGTGCAGGGCAGCATTCATGAGGACCAGCGCATCATCGTTGTCGATTCGAACGGGTTCCAGCTCGGTCTGGTCGTCGATCATGTAAACGAAGTATTGGGGGTTCAGGATGACGCGATCGAGGCCCCGCCCAACGTTGCGCACGAACACGGCGTCGGCCTTTCGGGGATTGCCAAGCTGGATAAGGGCGACCGGCTCATTCTGCTTCTGGCAACGGGCAGCCTGCTGGATCATCAAGTGCTGGCGAAAATCGCCGAGGTCGGGAAGGACGCGAGCGCGGCCGTGGCTGTTCCTGCCGCTCCGGAAGAGACCAAACCCGGCGGCAAGAAAGAAGAAGAGAATGTTCAGGAGGAAGAAGTGCAACTGGTAACCTTCCTGCTCGGCCAGGAAGAGTACGGCATTCCGATTGCCCGCATTCAAGAGATTGACCGGCTGTCGAAAATCACGCAGACTCCCAAGGCGCCCAAGTTTGTCGAGGGCGTCACCAACCTGCGTGGTGAAGTCATTCCGGTACTCAGCACGCGGACGCTCTTTGCGCTGGAGGCGAAAGCCTCCGACGATCACACGCGGGTCATCATCGTCGATCTCGGCGGGGCGAAAACCGGCCTCGTCGTCGACTCGGTAAAGCAGGTTCTGAGCATCTCCACGCGCAACATCGCACCGCCCCCGGCCAGTATCTCGAATGGAGTCGATGGGCAGTTCATCTCCGGCATCGGCAAAGTCGAGGACGGAAAACGAATGATCGTGCTGTTGGATGTAGGGAAGGTACTCACGCGCGGGGAGCAGAGCGAACTGGCGACGCTCGCGGCTCATGCCTAGACCGATCGGTGGTCGTTCGCCGTTGGTCGTTGGCAAGCAGAGCTCGCGAGCGACTGACGACTAACGACTAACGACGAACATTTGGTTTGAGCCCATGAAAACTATAATTCGCGTTCTGGTCGCAGACGATTCCGCGTTAATGCGGAATCTGATCAGCCGGCTCCTGGGCAAGGCGCCTGACATTGTGGTAGCGGGGACCGCAAGAGACGGCGAAGACGCAGTCCAAAAGACAATGCAGTTGAAACCCGATGTCGTGACCATGGACATCAATATGCCGAAGCTCGACGGCATCAGCGCCATGCAGATGATTCTGGCGGAAAAGATCTGCCCCGTAATCATGCTGAGTTCGTTGACCCAGCAGGGCGCGGTCGAAACCTTCGAATGCCTGGCGCTGGGCGCCTTTGATTTCGTCGGGAAGCCGGACGGCACAGTCTCCGCGCATCTTGATACCATTGCCGAGGATCTGATTGCCAAGATCCGCGCCGCGGCAGCGTCGGGCGTTCCCAAGCGTCCCCGTCCGAAGGCAGCATCGCCGCCTCCAACAGCTGCGCGGCCGACGGAAATCTGCTCGGCGAACCTGCCGTCGAGCGAAATGCGGGCCATCGCGATCGGAATCTCGACTGGCGGCCCCTCCACCATCAGCACCTTTCTCCCGGGCTTACCGGCCGATCTTCCGGCGGCGCTTTTTCTGGTGCAACACATGCCGGCAGCATTCATCCCAACATACGTTTCCCGGCTCCAGAAGGAGTGCGCCATCGAAGTGGTCGAGGCAGAAACAGGGGCGCCTGTACGGGCCGGACGTTGCTATGTAGCCGGCAACAATCTTCATTTGTGTCCTTATCGCAAGCTGAGTGGCGAGGTCGTGTTGCGCCGGCCGAGCCAGCCGAAGACGCTGTTTGTGCCAGGAGTCGGCGTGATGATGGATTCTGTCCTGGCAATTTATGGACGCCGGACCATCGGAGTGCTGATGACCGGCATCGGGGACGACGGCGCCGATCAGATGGTCAAGATCCGCGAGGCAGGTGGCGTCACGCTGGCCGAATCGGAAGAGAGCTGCGTCGTTTTCGGCATGCCTTATCAAGCCATCAAGCGGGGTGGGGCGGAGATCGTGCTGCCGAGCTGGGAACTCGCGGACCGGATTGTTCGCATTCTTGCGGCCAAAACTGGGGGAGGCTCTATGCAGAGGAAAGCTGCGCATCCGGGAGCAGGTTCATGATTGACAGCAAACTAATCGACGCGTTCAGCGCTCCGGAAGCGGCCGACCGGCGCGGTGCGGCAGAGGACATCAGCGAATGCGGCGATCCAGGAGCGGCCGAAGTTCTGGTGTCCCAGCTCCGTAAAGAAGAGTCGCGCCCCGTCAAAGAGGCGATTCTCCGCGGGCTCTCGCACATATGGACATCGAATCCAGTGGAGGCGATGATTGAGTTGCTGAAAGACGATGATCCGTTTGTACGTGCCGAAGCTGCGGAGATGCTGCAGCGGCGCGCTGGCGATGTGATCGAAGGGCTCAACCGTCTGGTACGGAGCGACGACAAAGATCTCCGCAAGTTCGCCGTCGACATCATGCGCGAAGCCACCATTGGCGCTCCCGACGCCCTTTACCTGGCAGCCTTGAAAGACGAAGACATCAACGTAGTCATCACGACCATCGAGAACATCGGGACGAGGCGGCGGGCTGGGTTGGCTACGCAGGTGCTTGCGATCGCACTGGAGAACTCGCAGCCGATGGCCGTGTGCGCGTCCCTGGAAGCTCTGGCGGTCATCGGAAACCGTCAAACGCTCGACGCGCTCCGCACGAAATACCCCAACCTCGCGGGGGTGCCGGGGATCTATTTGCTGCCTTTCCTGAAGCTGCTCGGCCACACCGCCGGCCCCGAATTGATCGAAGAGATTTGCCGGACGATCGAAGAAAAGGGGGCATTCGTTCACGAAGCTGCCATCGACGCTCTCACCAACATCGCATTGCGCCACAGCGTGTCGCAATTGAACTCCTTTTGCGAGGCCGCACTCTGCGGCCTTCTCAAGCCGGAGCTGGACGCGGTGGTGTGCTTTCATCTTCTCCGTCTGCTGGGGCACTTTACTGGCTCGAGCCGCATTGCGCTGGTAGTGCTGCCCTACCTCCACTCCCCCGACCGGACGCTGTGCATGGCGGCGGTCGAATCGCTCACGAACTCTTCCGACCCTGCCGTCGAAACTGCTCTGCATTCCCTGCAGTCGACGGAGAGCGATCCCGAGATCGGCGAGGAACTGGAAGAACTTCTCAGGAGGCGCCCGCGATGGAACTCACCGCCGAGCAATTCTCCAAACTGAGCAAGCTCATCTACAGGAAGCTGGGACTGCAATTCGACGAAAAGAAAACCTACTTTCTCAACAAGCGAGTGGAGCAAAGAATCGCCGGGCTCGGCCTCAAAGACGCCGACGAGTATCTCTTTCAGCTCGGGTATTGCGATGCCAATGGCGATGAGATGCAGGCGCTGGCGAACCTGATTACCACCAACGAAACCTACATGTTCCGCGAATTTGAGCAACTGGCGGGCTTTGCCGATGTTTGTCTTCCCGAACTGGTTGCCGCGAAGCAGAAAACCACAGATCGACGCATCCGCATCTGGTGCGCGGGCTGCTCCTCGGGCGAGGAGGCCTATACGCTTGCCATCATCATCCGCGAAGTGTTTCCCGATTCCAGAAACTGGGATATCAAGATCGTGGCCACCGACATCGATGAGAACGTGTTGAAACTCGCCCGCAATGCGGTCTATGGCGAGCGCTCCGTCAAAGGCGTTCCAGCCGTCTACAGCAAACATCTCATACCGTCGGTCACCGGCTTCCGCATCGATCCGGAAACCGCAAGGCTGGTGCGCGTCGAAAAACTTAATCTGCACGATCAGCAGCAGATGAAGGCGATGCGAGGGTACGATTTCGTGTTTTGCAGGAATGTGCTGATCTACTTCGATGACGAGTCGCGGCGCAGCGTAGTGAACCATTTTTACGACTCGTTGAATCCCAAAGGGTACATTTTCCTGGGCCATTCCGAATCCGTCGGCCGCATCACCTCGGCCTTCCATTTGAAGAAGGCCGCAGGCCACCTTCTCTACGCAAAGGATTGACTATGAAACGGAATGTGCTGATCGTCGACGACTCGGAGTTCACCCGCAACTATCACTCCTATATCCTCCGCGAGGCTAATTTCGAGGTGGTCACCGCAGTCGATGGAGCCGACGCGCTGGAGAAGCTCTTCAGCCGGTCTTTCGACCTCGTTCTCACCGACATCAACATGGCGAATATGGACGGCTACGAGTTTATTCGCCGGGTGCGGAGCAACGGAGACTACAACGACTTGCCGATTATCATCATCTCGACCGAGTCGGAGGCTGAGGACAAAAGCCGGGGTTTCATCGCCGGCGCAAATTTCTACATCGTCAAACCCTCGGACCCCAAGCCCTTGATCGAAAACATCTGCCTGGTTCTCGGAATCGATGCCTCGCCGGGTGGCCAGAGCGGTGGCACGTGAGTCTGGGCATAAAAGAAGAAGGGCAAGAATCGCTGTCTTTGTCGTTGGCGTGGACGAAGTTTGAAGGACTGAGCACGCGGCTCTCCGGCTACTTGAAGACCAGCGAAGACGAATTTGCCAGCCTGATCCAGGCGCTCGATGCTTGCTGGAGCATGGCGGAAAAAGTGCAGAAGGCGACTGCCCGGTTGTCGGAACTCACCGATGCGGCAAGCGCCAACCAGAACGTCCTCCGCGACTCGTTACTGGAAGGCTGCGGAGTCTTCAAGAAGTTCCTCGTTCAAATCCAGGAGGTGCGGCGCGATTTAGCCCGCACCGCGCAAGAGACCGGAGGACTGCTTGGAACCTCGAACCGCCTGCAGGAAAACATTGCGCCGCTGAAGTACATAGCCTTCCATTTCCGCCTTGAGGCGTCACGCCTCTCTCCGAAGGACAACGCCTCGGTGCTGAAGGCTTACGACGAGATGAAGCAAGTTGTAAGTTTTATGAAACAGGCGGGCGATTCCCAGGAACGCGGTCTGCTCGCAATCCTCGACACGCTCACAAAGGCCACCCGATCGGTCGAGCAGACGTCCTCCTCCTACGCCTTGCTGGCAGCCGAATCGGAGGAGAAAGTCGCGCGTCACCTCGAACTACTCGCGAGCGTCCCCCGCGATCTGCTCGAAGCGCAAAACCAGGCGAGCACTTTGGGAATCGTGCTGGCGAAAGGCATTCGCGAAGCCATCAAGACCCTGCAGGGGCACGACGCGATTCGTCAGCGTCTCGAACATATCCTCGGAGCGCTGGCCAGCCTTCGTCAAGACAAAGATAAGAAAGAGGAGCCGGAACACGCGCTGCTAGTGCAACGGCAGCAGGTGAAATCCTTGCTGGAGCTCATTGTCAGTACGGGAAGCCGTATCGAGAGGGAGCTCAATAGCGTCATCGGCTGTGCGCAGGGCATTGCGGGTGGCGGCTCCGCGCGGTTCTGCGGCGACGACGAGGTGGAAAAATTCGAAGCTGCGGTCGATCGCGTGGCCTCCCTCAGCACCGAAGTTGCCGAATTGCTGGCTGGTGAAGAGAAGATGGGAACCTTCGTGCTAACCCATATCGACCCGATCCGGGAACTACTGGCCACGAATAGCCGAGAACTGGAAGTGGTAGCACGATCGATGAAGAGGCTGGCCCTGAATGTTCTGATCGACGCGGAAAAAATGCCATCGGCCCGAGGTATTGGCGTGCTCGGCGTGTGGACGTCGGAAACCGCAGAAGGCATCCTGGAGTTGTCGAGGGACCAGAATGAACAGTTCGCCCAACTCGGGTCGACGCTCCAATCGCAGGCTACCGTGATCGCCGCGGATATTCAGGAGGTCGCGTGCTGCCGGGGCATGCTTATGGCTCAGAGAGCAATGGATTCATTGCGCAGTTCGCGGAGAATTGAATACGCCGAGTTTGCCGCTCTTAGTCAGGATGCGTCGCAACTGCGGACAAAGACCGAGAAACTCGTGCAATCGCTGGAATTTGTCGATGAAGGAACAGAGCTCCTGGGAAACCTGGATGGGACTATCAACTTTCTTCTCGCCCTGTATCCGAAATCGGAGAAGCCGTTCGACCTCGATGCCGCTTCCGCCGGTTACACGATGCAGGAGCAACATGATGCGCATGCCCTGGCCTCTGGGGGAGACGCGGAAAGTCAGGCACGGCCGGCGGAACCGGCTGAAGGGCAAGAGTACGGCTCGAATGTCGAACTCTTCTGAAGCGAAGGACGTTTCTATGCCATTTGAACTGCAGACTGCCGGGGACGGAGTGAAGCTGATTCTGGCGGGGAAACTGGGCGTGCAGCAGGCCCGGGATCTTTGGGATGCGTTGCAGCCAGCAATGGCCGCGGGCTACGGTATCCGGGTGCAAGCGGATGGACTGGAGGAGATGGACACCAGCATCGTCCAGATTCTGTGCCGGGTAAGCAGCCTGAGCGGAGGGTTGAAGATCGGTGAGACTTCGGATGGCTTTCTGGCCGCGCTAGAGCGCCGCGGTTTGGAAAAATTCTTTGTGCAGCCACTCGCTCCGACTGGGCCGGAGGCGCAAGTTCCGCAGACCCAAATTCCTCAACCTCTGGCAAAAGCCGCGAGGCAGGGACATGCCTAAACGGATCCTGGCAGTCGACGATTCCGCGACCATGCGGCAACTGGTAAAGATGACTCTTTCCCGCGCGGGCTATGAAATTGTCGAAGCGGAGGACGGTTCGAAAGGTCTGGAGAAAGCCTCCGCCGAGGCCTTCGATCTGGTGCTCAGCGACATCAATATGCCGGTAATGACCGGCATCGATCTTCTCCGCAGTCTGAGAAAGCTGCCGCAATACAAATTTACGCCGATCGTGCTGGTCACAACGGAATCTCAAGCAGAAAAAAAGCAGGAAGGCAAAGCTGCCGGAGCCACGGGTTGGATTGTAAAACCGTTCGAACCGGAACAGTTGCTTGCCGTGGTGACGAAAGTCTTGCGCTGCTGATCGATCTTGGCCGAGGGTGATCAAGATTTATGGACTCCTGCGATCTGGAACAACTACAAGCCTCCTTCCGTCACGAGGCGGACGACCTGCTCACCGACCTCGGCGGGGCGCTGCTGCTGCTCGAACTCGACCCCCGCAATATGGAGGTGATAAACCGAGTTTTTCGCGCCATGCACACGCTGAAAGGCTCGGGTGCGAGCGCCGGCTTCCGCAGGCTGGCGAGCTTTGTGCATCATGTCGAAGAAGTCTTCAACCGGATCCGCAACCAGCAACTGGAGACGACTCCAGAACTGATCGATGCCACGCTGAAAGCCTGCGATTGCTGTGTCATGCTCCTGGAGCTGGGCAGTACGGAGTCCGACACGCCTTTGCCACTTGAGACCGAGGTGCTCGCAGCCATACGGCCCTTTCTGCCGGAGATGGATAAGGCTGCCGGCAACGGAAAGCCCGAGAAAATTGCGTCCGGCGGACTGGCGCGATACAAGATCGGTTTCCAGCCGAACCGTGAGATCTTCTTTTCTGGAACCGACCCCGCATCTCTTCTTCTTGAGCTGACAGATCTGGGCGAGATGGAAATCCATTGCGATGCCAGCGATCTCCTCGCCGCCGACCCGTTTGACCCGGAGCAGTGCTACTTACGCTGGGAAGTCCACGTGGAAACGACCGAGCCCGAGGCCAAGGTACGAGGGGTATTCCAGTTTGTTGAAGAGGATTGTGGAGTATCGATCGAGCGCGAGGAGCCTTCGACTGCCGCGCAATCGGAAAGCAAGGCCGCCCGCTTCCGCGGAGCCACGCAGCAGGCGTTTACCGCTCTGGGCTTTGCCCTCGACCAATTTCAATCGGGAGATGAAAATCCCGGCCTGGTGACCGCGCACCGCGCGGCGCAAACCCTGATCTCCGCCTGCAAAGCGCATGGGCATGCGAGAGCCACGACTGCCGCTCATCAGGTTCTCGATGCGGTGATAACGCAGCAAGGTGGAACCCTCGATGGCGGCTGGTTGCCGAAGGTGAAGCTCCTCATTGAGGCGGCGAGGCTGGCGGTGGATTCGCCCGCGGCGCAAGCCGTAACTTCGTTGCAGCCTGCTTCCACCGCAGCCGCGGAAGCCTTGCCCGCTCCAGAAGCCGCGACGGCAGCGGCTGCGAGCAGTATCCGGGTCGACTCCGCCAAGCTGGATGCCCTGATGAGGCTGGCCGGAGAACTGCTCGTCGCCCGCGGAGCGCTGCCTGCCTTCGCCGAGCGCGTCGAACGCATTGCCGGGGAACTCTCGCCGAAAAGCATGGCCAAAGAGATGCGCGACGCCGGCGCCAAGGTTTCCCGGCTGGCGGACGATTTGCAGGCTACCGTCATGTCGATCCGGATGATGCCGGTGCGCCAGGTGTTTCAGCGTTTCCCGCGGCTGGTGCGCGACATTGCGCGAAATCTCGACAAAAACATCGAGCTCCATGTCAGCGGAGAAGAGACGGAGTTGGACAAGACGGTCATCGACAGCATCGGGGATCCGCTCACGCATATCATCCGCAACGCCGCCGATCATGGCATCGAATCGAAGGCCGACCGCGCGCAGAAAGGCAAGTCCCTTGTCGGCCGCATCGATCTCTCCGCTTTCACACAAGGCTCCAATGTCGTGATTGAAGTGAAGGACGACGGCAAGGGATTAGACGCCGAAAAGCTCAAGCGTCGCGCAGTCGAAAAAAACTTGCTTACCGAGAGCGCGGTCGCGGCCATGGACGAGGAAGCGGCTTTCAAGATCATTCTCGTAGCCGGTTTCTCGACCATCGATAAGGTGACGGACTTATCGGGCCGTGGCGTGGGCATGGACGTCGTGCGCACCAGTGTAGAGGCGCTGCATGGCGCCATCCATATTACGAGCGAAGTCGGAAAAGGAACCAGCTTCCGCATCGAGCTTCCGGCCAGCCTGCTGGTATCCAAAGCGATTCGGGTTGCCGTATCGGGGCATGAGGTCGTATTGCCCATCGATACTATCCGCAACATGGTGAAAATTCCGAAGTCGGTAGTCCGAAGGGTACAAGGGCAGCAGATCGCGCCCGTCCGCGGGGCAGTGTTCCCCATGCTCTGGCTGGCGCATGCTTTGTCATTTAAACGGGTGGAAGAAAGGAGGGCCGAGCTCGCCGTTGCGATCATTGAGACAGCTTCGGGGCCATACGGGCTGGTGGTCGACCACTTCCTCGGCGAAGTCGAAATCGTCGTCAAGCCGCTCAGCGGCGTGCTGGCTAAAGTGCAAGAGTATATAGGCGCCGCGATCATGGGCGACGGTAAGACCGTGCTGGTTGTCAATACGGAGAAGCTCTTCTCGCTGCAACCTCCCGCGGAAACCTCGCGGAACGATCTTCAAGTTGGCTTGCCAGGGTGATTTTTCGCTCAGCAGCACGGCACCGAATGAGCCGGGACACGTTGGCTGGATCGCCGAAACCCAAAGCGCAAAGCCACACCCCGGGGGTAGATGAAGAAAGACTACCGCGCCGCCTCCGGACTGACGGCTTTATGCCTAAAGGATATTAGTGTGCTGCCGATGAAGAGACAGTGAGGCGGGGAAACCAAAGAAGTGTTGTGTGCATTAAGAAGATCGAGAGAAAGAGCTTAGGCTGGAGATGGTGGTTCGCGAAATGGGGCAATGAATCATGGAACCCGATCGGACGAACGGAAGAATAGAAGTGCGTTTCCTGATCGAAGCCGGAGCGACCGTCGAGGTGTGCAAGAGCAAGCAAACGTTTCGTGCGACGACGGCGAATATGAGCGGAAGCGGCGTCCTTCTGCGCTTCGAAGAACCGGTTCAACTCGCGGTGGGCGATCATGTGAATTGCGAATTCAAGATGTTGCACGACGCCGACAAATCACTTCCTTATTGGTGTGTGGGAAATGTCGCCCGCGTAGAGGGCTGTCTGGCCGCGGTCGAGTTCAAGGGCGTCGGCTTTTCTCCGTTGAAATACGAATCCGACGGCGCAATGCCGCTCGTATCTGAGTCAGACCCGCAATAGTCCGTCGTCCGCAGTGGGGCGCTGTCGTTTTTGTGGTTTGTTTCCGTCCACGACCGGAGACTCCCGCCGGATCGGAGCGTGCGCCAGGTCGAAGGTCACCCAGCAGGAAGTGCCGGGCCGGCAGCGATGCCACGTAGTCGTTACCAGCCCGAGTGGGTGCTTGATTTAGCGAAGACCGCGGCTATTCAGCCCAGCCTACGCGCAATCAATGCGGCTTTTCCGCGGGAGGATGGCTCTCCGGCTTTGGTGTAGTTGGGCGCGGCGCCTGGCGCTGCTCCATCTGCTTCTGCTGAGTGGCATGCTTTTGCTCAAGCTGTTGCGTTTGTTGAGCGTGTTGCTGCTCCATCGGCTGTTTTTGCGTGTCGCTGTAGTTTTTCTTGGTGGCTTGCTGGTGTTCTTTTTCCTGCTGTTGCTGGAGTTTTTGATGATCCTGCGTTTGTTTGGCAGTTAGCTTGTCCTGTTGCTGCTGATACTTCTTGTCGGTTGCGGCGTTGCCTGTGTTTGGCGGCGTGAACGTGTGCGGCTGCAATTCGGCGGCGTGATTTTTGGTGTTGGCCGGAGCTTGCGTAGTATCTGCTGGGCGACTTTCCGCACCGGGACGCGCTTCATTGCCGCGTGCCGCGTTCGCCGGAGGAGCCTTGTATTCGCCGCCCGCTTGTCTGGAGGCTACAACGCCAGTTTTGAAATCACCGGGTTTAGCCGTAGCCGCGATGGGCGGCTTGCCATGGTTGGCGGAAGCTCGCAGCTCCGGATTACTCCGCGCTGCCTGAACGTGCTGCGTCTGTGCGGCTACCGGACCGACGTGGTGCTCGTTAGCGTAGGACTCCTGCTGCGGTGAAGGACGCGCTTCGACGCCTCCCGTACCACCGTTGTAGCTGACGTGGGTTTCGGAGATATTCACCGTAGTGTTGTAGGTGTTGTGAATGATGGTGGTGTTTACATGATTCACGTAAGTGTTGTAGGAGAAGTGACCACCTTCCCAGCGGCCGCCTTCATAACCGAGACCGCCGTAGCCGAAGCCATAATTGATGCCGCCATAGAAGCCCACCTGTGGCCCCCAATATCCTTCATGGAAAAGGAATGCGCTGCCGCCCCAGCCCCAATAACCTGGGGTCCAGAGGAAGCCAACCTGAGGCGCCTCGACCCATGTGCCGGGCACCCAGTAGTATCCATCGTCGTCATCGTAGGCCCAGTAGCCGGGCGTCCATAGGTAGCCGTCGGCGGGACAGATTGGCTGCTCATAGACGGGAAGCGCCGGGGGACCGAAGTTGACGGAAATGCCGATACCGACTTGAGCAAATGCACCGTGGGAGAGAATTAAGAGAACGAACGAAAACAGTAATGAGCGAATAGCAAGCGGAATACGCATAGTAGTTCCTTTTGCCTGCTCATCTTTTATTAGTGCCCGTCACGGCGAGAGGCTCATGGGCGAAAGGTGAGCGGCATCTGTCGGCACAAGGATTCCACGGCGATGGTGACCGAGTCTGTGCACTACTGCTCACTTTTCTTGTCGGCCTCAAACGAATTGAGAGTGAGAAAAGCCCGACCGCGTCAAGTCTTCTTGGCCTTGGCGGGAGGAGCGAGCGCGACGGCAGCCTCGGTGGTGAGCAGAAGGAACGTGAATGTCTCCTGCAAGTACAAGCGCACAGCGGAATCGGTGTGGCTGAGATAGCCGATGGAGACGTCCTGGCCGATGTGCAGGTCGAAATCGCCGCCACGGGTGGTCAGCACGAAAGCGCCGGCAAGGGCGGGCGCCCAGATGATTTGATCTTTCACCAGCCGCTTCACGTGCTCCAACACTGGGTATCCGTGGTCGCTGGTTTCGGCGAGTGCGGTGTAAGCATCGGCGCCGAGCAACACGGCATAGGGGCCGTTGACGCCGACGAGACGCAGCCGGCTCAAGCTCTGGGCAATGGCATCCGGGTACTCGCGCACGTCGGCGGGGAGCGTCATGATCGGATTGCTGGTTCCTTGGCGAATGCCTCCAATGCCGGCGGCGGCATAGCCTTCGAATATGGCGGCGTCCTCGGCAAAGGCGATCTGCCGCGCGGCGTCCTTCGCTGGTTGCCAATCCGAGTCGTTCGCGCCGCGATCGACGTCGTCGATAGCGTTGCGATTGAGTTCGAACGGAACCCGTAGCTCGACCAGCGCTTTCACCTCGCGCTGCTTCGCGACGATGCCTTTCGCCGGGGCGGTGATGGTCCGCAGGTGGCCGGTGCCGACGGCAGAAAGGGCGGTGCCGGCCGGTCCCTTCAGGTCGACGACACGCCGTCCGGCAAGGTAGCGCTTGAGCGTGCGCGATGTTTCCTCTTCGATCTGGGCCCATGCCGAATCCGAAATGGGGGCAAGCTCGCGATGAAGGCTATTCATGTCGTAGGTCTCCTTTGAGAGAACCGATGGCGAGCGAACCGTCGCGCACCGATGGGTTGGATGAAGATGGGGTGGATGAAGATGGAAGGGATGAAGAGGTTTGGGGCGCTGCCGGGGATTCCGCAACCGCAGTCTGATCTTCAATCCCTTGGTCGTCGGCAACGTTCTCCAAAAACGTCGCCGACGGTACGAAGAACAGATTTCCCGTGACGGCGCGGCTGAAGTCGAGCAACCGGTCGTAGTTGCCGGGCGGACGGCCGATGAACATATTCTGAAGCATCTGTTCGATGGTGCGCGGTGAACGGCTGTAGCCGATGAAATAGGTGCCAAATTCGCCGTGGCCGGGCCGGCCGAAAGGCATGTTGTCGCGCAGGATCTTGATCTCTTTCCCGTTCTCGACGATGGTTGTGAGCGCGCTGTGCGCCGACGTTGGCTTGACGGAGTCGTCCAATTCGATGTCGGAAAGCTTGGTGCGGCCGATAATGCGTTCCTGCGCTTCGGTGGAGAGCGTGTTCCAAGCTCCGAGATCGTGGAGATATTTTTGAACGATGACGTAGCTGCCGCCGGCAAAGTCGGCGTCCTCATCACCCACCACTACGGCATCGGCCGCTGCCGCGCCCCTGGGATTTTCCGTTCCGTCGACGAAACCAAGAAGATCGCGGTCGTCGAAGTAACGGAAGCCCTGTACTTCATCCACCGGGGAAATGGCATTCCCGATACGCGCCATAATCTGCGTGGCCAGCTCGAAGGATAGGTCCATGCGCTTGGCGCGGATGTGGAACAGCAAGTCCCCTGGGGTGGAAACCGCATGCCGAGTTCCAGCGCGAATCTCCTGGAAAGGATGTAGCTCCGCCGGCCGGGGCGATCCGAAGAGGCGATTCCACGCATTTGACCCAAACCCCATGACGCAGGAAAGTCCTCCCTCCAGGTCGCGAAATTCCACCGCGCGCACCAGCGCGGCGAGGTCTCCGCAGAACGAGCGCAGGGTAGCGCGATTCTCAGAGCCCGGGTTGAGCGTTGCGACCAGAAAGATCGCGGCGCGAGTAAGCGGCGCGGCCACTGCCTGCGCGAGGGCAGGCAATCTAACTGCTGCTTCGGGCGTGCTCATTGCATCGGGATGGGGATCGGTCTCCATCGAATATCGTCCTTGGTGAGGTGCGCGAATCTTTCCCTACGAAATGCTACGCTCGCCTCGCGCGTGAAAGCTCGCCCTGCAAGCTTATCATCGGCTGCGCAACCTGCAAGCGTCTCCTTGCGATCTAATTGGCCCGGAATTGCCACTTCCGGCAATTGCGAAAATCTCCACGCCGGCAGGCTGCGGACCGACTCTTCGAATCGTTCTACACCACGAAAAATTACGGTATGGGCACCGGACTCTCCGTCAGTCGCTCCATTATCGAGAGTCATCATGGCCTTCTTTGTGGAACAACCCCTCAGCCTGCGGCCTTCAGCAATTCGCTAAGTTTATCCAAGTCCTGGGGGCTGGCGTCGCCGATCACGAAATAGCGGAGACCGTTGTGACTCCAGCTGCGCAGGTTGAAGGAGAGCGCGGTCTGCATAGCGTCGTCCGTGCGGGTGTTGCCCAAGGCCCGTTCCTGGAAAATGAAGACGGAAATCTGGTGCAGGCGCACGCGGAAAATCAGTTCCGCACCCGGCGACTGGTTTAGATAGCTTACCTTGGCTCCCACCAGGACGAACGGGGAATCCTGCAACTCGGGCAGGTTGAAGGTGAAAGGAATCTTCCCCGCAAACCATGGTTTCACGGTATGCCGGTCAGTGGAAACCACATCGACCGGGTTGGAACTGGCCAGGGTTGCGACGTGCAGGTCGGCCAGTTCGCTGACCAACTGTTGTTGGCCGCTCCGGCCGCGGTTGAGAGCAAGCGGCAGTATGCCGATAATCAGCACCACGGTTGCGCTGGCCAGAATGGGGAGCCAAAACCGGTTCCAACGGGCTGGTGGGCGCGCTGCGATGCTCGATTGAATACGCGCGCGAAAAGCCGGATCCGGCCTAAACCTCTGGCCGGCGGCCCGTACCGCAAGCTTCTGCTGAACCTTACTTAAGCTCTCGGCAGCACAAGCGGAGCATCCCCGGAGATGCTCGCCCAGCGCCCGCGCTTCTGCGACCGGAAGCTCACCATCGAGATAGGCATCGAGTTTTTCAGTCCAAGTTTCGCAGACCATGATTTAACCCCTTGGTTCAGCCTCCGGCGGCTTCTGCTGCATCTTCGCAACCGCTGCCCGCAAAGCCCGGCGTGCGCGGGACAGGCGCGACATCACGGTACCGATCGGGATGCCCAGCGTGGCAGAGATTTCCTGGTACGACATCTCTTCGACTTCGCAGAGCAACAAAGCCTCGCGATAGGCGATGGGCAATTGCTCCATAGCCTGCTGCACCAATTGCGAATCCGAACGCTGCAGCAGGATGCTCTCCGGCGTTTCCTTGGCCGTGGGGAGGACTTGTTCTTCGCCTTCAAGATCAAGCGGCACGTTCGCGGTTGCCTTTAGTCCAGTGCGGGAGGTGAGGAACGTATTCCGCAGGATCTTATAGATCCAGGCGCGAAAATTCGTGCCCGGCTGGAATGAGGAGAATCCCTTAAGCGCCTTGGCATAGGTTTCCTGCACCAGGTCCTCGGCTTCGTGCCGGTCCTGCGTGAGCCAGCAGGCAAAGTTATAGAGCCGCTCGAAATGGGGCATAGCCAGCTCTTCGAACGATCCCGATGGCAAGGTCTCTTGCGACACGCACACTAGGGTAAACCAGCAAACGATCGTTTTATTCCCATCGCCGACAAATAATTCCCCGTGGAATAAGGCGGAATAAAACGGAGTTTTGCCGGTTCTATACAACAAGGAATTGGCGATGGTGAATCCTTTCGATCTTAAGACCGCACTCCTGGCGAAGCACGCACAACATGTCGTGCTGATTCACTTTCCGATCGCGCTGTTTATCACCGCAGTAGCATTCGACCTTATGGCGCAATGGACGAAGCGGCGTGGCTTGGCGGACTCGGCCTACTACAACCTGCTGGCGGCCGCCATGTCAACGCTCCCGGTTCTCGCAACCGGGATACTCGCCTGGCAGTTCCAACTCGAGGGCCAGAAACTGAAGGGCATACTCCTGTTGCACCTGGTACTGGCGTGCGTCTCGAGCGTGATGATCTGGCTGATCTGGTGGCTGCATTTCCGCGCGCGACAGCGAGTGGAGGCCTTGCCGAGCTACCGCGTGGCCATGGAACTCATAGCCGTCGGCATCGTGGCGCTAACCGGGCATTTGGGTGGCTTTCTGAGCGGTGTCAACGGACCCGGGTAGCGGTGTTCAATCACCTTCGTTCCTCAACTTGACCGGGAATAAAAGCGACGCCTGCCAGTTATCACCTCAGAATGCCACAAACCAAGGAGGACAAATGTCCGACAAGAACCAGGATCTTATCGATCAGAAGTTACAACACCTCAACCATGACGGAGTCGACCGTCGCGGGTTCCTGAAGTGCATGGCGTGGGCGGGTACGGGGCTGGTCTGGACCATGAGTGGTGGCGTTCCGGTGTCTCGGGCATTCGCCAAGGCCATTGATCGAAGTGCCGGCAAAGCCGGGGACTTCACCTTTGTACAGATCAGCGACAGTCACATCGGTTTTAACAAGCCGGCCAATCCCGACGTTACCGCTACATTGCAGACGGCAATGAACAAGATCAATGCCATGCCTCACGTCCCGGATTTCATCATTCATACCGGTGATCTGAGTCAGCTCTCGAAGCCGAGTGAATTCGATACGCTGGACCAGGTATTAAAAGGAGCGTCCGCAAAACAGATCTTCTTTGTGCCGGGTGAGCACGACATGCTGACCGACAACGGCGAGCAATATCTCGAACGCTATGGCAAAGGTACAAAAGGCACTGGGTGGTCCAGCTTCGATCACAAGGGTGTGCATTTCGTTGGTCTCGTGAACGTTGCCAACTTGAAAGCCGGAGGCATGGGATCGCTCGGTACCGAACAACTGGAGTGGCTTGAGGACGATCTCAAGGGCCGGTCCGCCAGCACTCCCATCGTCGTGTTTGCCCACATTCCGCTGTGGACGATCTATCCAGACTGGGGCTGGGGGACTGACGACAGCGAACAAGCATTGTCTTATGTGAAACGTTTCGGTTCGGTGACGGTGCTAAACGGTCACATTCACCAAATCATGCAGAAGGTCGAAGGGAAGGTTTCGTTCCACACCGCGATGTCGACCGCCTTCCCTCAACCTGCGCCGGGAACAGCTCCCTCAGCCGGACCCATGAAGGTGCCGGCCGAGCAGTTGCAGAAGGTGTTGGGTATTACCGATGTGAACTACGTGCGGGGCCAACATTCCCTGGCGGTAGTGGACTCAACGCTGGGGTAGACCGAAGAATCTTGGCCCGAGCCAGGAAGATTAAGCGAGAACATCAAACTCAGGAAGGAAACAGAAAAATGACACGGAAGAGTGCGTGGATTGCAGGTTTAGCGGCTCCGGTGATGATTGCCACGTTGCTGCTCGTGGCGGGATCGCGGAGCGCAAAAGCGAATGACCAAGCCTCCGCGGCAAGCGCGGCAGTGAAGATCGATAATTTCGTCTTTGGGCCGCAGACGATTACGGTACCCGTGGGAGCGACCGTCACCTGGACCAACAGCGACGACATTCCTCATACGGCGGTGAGCACCGAAGGCGTGTTTAAGTCCAAGGTGATGGATACGGACGAGAAGTTCTCCTACACATTTACCAAGGCGGGAACTTATTCCTACTACTGTTCGATCCACCCGAAGATGACCGGCAAGGTCGTGGTGCAGTAAGGCTGGGGCGACCATGCAGACGGGTTGCAGGTCATTATTAAAAGCTCAGCTTCAAGGAGAACTCGAGCGCACGCGGAGAACCCAGGGCAAACACGCCGGAGCCCAGCCCCAGGCGGTTGCTGCTGGGTTGTTCGCCTGAGGTGCTATTAAGCGCTCCGGGCACGTTGCTGGATACTCCTCCCACCGGCAGAGGCAGGAGCGCTCCACTCAACGGATTTCCAGGCCCGTCAAAGTTCGAGAAATTCATCACATTGAAGAACGATACCCCGGGCTGCACCTGGAATCTCTCCTTGAATTTGTAAACCCAGTTCAAACTTACATCGAAGGCGCGCAACCAGCCCATGCCAGCTTCGTCAAATGGAGCAGGCTGTATAAGCTGTTGTACTCCGCCCAGGGATTGAAGTTGAGAGAGGGTGAACAAGCCGTTGGTGATCAGCGCCTGTCCGGCAGGAGTGGGCTGATTAGCACCAGTGTGGTTGTAAGTGGTAATCACATTGTTGATGTTGCTGGTGTTGACGCCATGCCCGAACGAGCCGACGTTGGTGCCGGGAAGCACGTCTCCCAGGGAACCGTTCGAGGCAAAACTGCCGTCACCCGTGCCATCGCCAGTGATATCGGTTACGAAGATACCGCCCGCGTTTCCCGTCGGGCTGAGGGTGAGAGTCGCTGGCAGCGGGCTGTAGAAGTGGCCGATTGCGCCCAGACGGAAATGGAAGGGCAGGTCCATCGTGCCACCAAAAGAAATCTGGTTTTTGCGGTCGAGTCCGTTCGGCCCCAAGTACTTTTGAGGGTTGTTGAAATCCGTGGCGATGGTGACGAAGTCATTGTCGGTCGCCGAAGCGATATAGCGCTCCAACTGATAAGACACTTGCAAATCGAAGTTTCTGACCCCCTGGAACGGGTGCTCCAGGTGCTGTTTCAGAGACACCTGCAAGGCCGTATTCTTCGCGTAGCCGATGGGAAACAGCATCTGGTTGGCGCCGAGATTCTGATTAACGCCCGGAAAGGCCGCATTGGGGCAGGGGAACCCTCCGCAAAGCGAATAACCGGAATCGAGCCCGTTGGCGGCGAAATCGGAGATCGTCGCCGATCTTGGGCTATAGGTTTGGCCCGGCTGTAGCGTCACGGGGCTGTTCGGACAGGTTGTGAGCGCCAGCTGAATGGTACCCTGGCCACAATTGGCAAGCGTGGTCTGGATCGCCGTTGTCGCATTTGTCAGATTGAAAAACCGCGCATCGCCCACATGGTTGGTATCAATCGCGAGCAGCGTGTGAGTCTCAATGTTGCGCAGATAGTCGGCCGTAAGTACCATGCCGGGGCGTATTTCATGCTGCAGGCCGACGTTGATTTGCACCGAGCGTGGACTCTTGTAGTTCGGCGCTAACAAATCCGTGCCTGTTGCGTCCAGGCCGTCCGCCAAAGCTGTTCCTATGAACGAAGGATTGGGAGCCGCCGAGCCCACTGAGGCTGTGGCCTGCTGATATTGCGCCTGGAGGGCGGAAATCTGACTGGCCACGCTTCCAATCGGCTGCCCACAGAATGTAGGCGTCACCGAACCGCCGGTTGGCAAAGACAGCGCTTGCGGAAGACCGTTGGAACAAACTGTGGTATCGGCCAGGAACAACCCCGTCTGCAGCCGCGCTGGCCGGTCGAATTCGATGTTGTTCCAGATCGAGTTCTCATAGAACAGGCCAATGCCGCCGCGCAGCACGGTCTTGCCTTTATTGGAAGGATCCCAGGCTAAGCCCAGCTGCGGGGCGAAGTTGAGGTTGGGTTGACGTACTCGATTGCCCAGGCTTGAAAAGTACTGATTGTCGAACTGTTCCAGAGCAGGAATGGCAGCGAGGTCGCTATCAGTGCGGCCCGAATCCCGCACGTAGCGCAAACCGTACGTCAGAGTGAAGTTTGGAGCGAGTTTCCACGCGTCTCCGACGTAAAGCGAGATCCGGTTATCGGGGCCGCTGCCACCTGCCGGAAACCCAAAGGCTGGTATTTCCGAATCAAAGCCCTGTCCATTACCCAGGGACACGCTATTTGCCGGGTAATTCAGGGGGTTGCTGGCTCCGCCGGGGAGAGCCAGGCACGTAGCGTTGCAATCTGTTAATCCCGCCCCAACCGCCGGTGCGAGCTTCAGGAAGCTGGCGAATCCTCCTCCGAAAATATGGTTAAACCCGCCGCCGTAGCGAAGAATGTGCGTGCCCAGTGCCCGGCTGCCGTCGTACTTGATCTGGCGGTCGGATTGATAGGTTTGCTGCGGCGCCAGAAAACTCGGACCGGAACAGAAATTATCCGCACCCGCCGTAAGGCAGTCCGGATCGCCGCCAATGGCCAACTCAATTCCTGGGAGCGGATTATAGATGCTGGTTCCCGCGGTTGCGTCCACGATCCCGTTGCGGAATTTCATGTAGCCGATGCGAATGCTGTGTGTGTAAGGCCCAGTGTTGAAGTCGAGGCCGATGGCATTGACAGGCGTATGATTCACGTTGCCAAAAGGCTGAAAACTGTTGGGGATAATGGCCAGCACGCTGTGGTTTTGATCGTACGAGAAGCGATAGAAGAACTTGTACCTTTCATTGATCTGCCAGTCGATACGTCCCACGCCTTCCACTTCGCGAAAGGGCGAACTGTAGCTGCCGGTCAGCGCGGAAAAGTTGCCCCCGGGGAGAACTGGATTGAGCAGATCTTGTTTGGTCCGTTCGGCATCCAGAAAGAAAAAGAGCCTGTCTTTCAGAATCGGTCCGCCGAAGTTGCCGCCATATTGGTTGCGCTGGAAAGGATTGTCGCTTCCCCCGGGCAAGTTGGCATCGAGGGATTGATCGCGGAAATAATAGTAGCCCTCGCCATGGTAGCCATTCGTGCCCGATCTGGTCGTCACGTTCACCGACCCGGACGAAGTGAGTTCGGTGGAAAGATCGAGAGAGGACTGCTGAATCTGAAATTCCTGGATGTCGCTGGCGGGGATGTTTTGCGTGGTCGTGCCCACCGTCTCGTCGCTGATGTCGAGCCCGTCGACTTCGATGCGGGCGGTGCGCCCGAACCGGCCACCGAATGAAATCGAGGAGAAACCGTTCTTGGTAGGGTCGAAGTTGCCGCCGTCCTGGATCTGTACTCCCGGTTCCAGTTGCGCCAGATCGAGAAAGTTCCGGCCGTTGATGGGCAGGTTTTCGATCTGCTGCGTGGTCAACACGCCTTCCACGGTCGCCTGCTGCGTGTTCACCGCGACCTCCGTGCTTTGCACCTCGACCACTTGAGTGGTTTGTCCGACTTGCAGTTTAACGTTCCCCGATGCAGTCACGCCGACTTGCACGGTTAGCGCAACTTCTGAAGTCTTGAATCCCTGAGCTTCGGCTCGCAACGTGTAATCGCCCGGAGTCAGCGCGCCTGAGGTATAGGCCCCCGCGGACGTGGTCTTGATCGTAATGACGTGGCCTGTTGCTTTATTGCTTATCGAAATCTTTGCGCCGCCTACAACCGCGCCCGAGGGGTCTGTGACCAGTCCCTGAATACTGCCAGTAGAAATGGTTGTCTGCGCCGGCGACATCGAAGAGAAGAGCAGGACGCATAACAGCGAGACAGACGCAAGAACAACCCAAGGCTTTCCGCGCAGGAAGCCGCTAACCGACAACATTCCAGACCTTCCTTTCAACATGCTTATCCCACATGCTTATCAAAGCATGACCGCTATCGACATCAAGCGGAACTTGCTTTTGGACTTCAAAATGGAAAGAGAAAAAATTGTACACCGATTTGCACTTGGATGGCTTGCCTGAACCCGGTTTCGCCTTGGCCCACCCCAGCCGATCGCTACTTCTTCCGTAGGAGCAGCCAGTAGTGAGATACAGAACGTTGCCCTCAGGTTGGCCGACGGAAAGCGAAGAAAACGCCATGCAGCGCCCGGGGGAAATCCTTGAAAAAAGAGTGTTCAAGAAAAAATCGGATGGAGCTGGACGCTGTTTCTGAAGTCGACCGTCCGCAGAATTACCGATGCTATGGTGAGCGCGTCAGGATTCGAACCTGCGACCCATGCCTTAAAAGGGTCGCCAACCCAATTACAAACAACAACTTGCACGTCCAGCTTACTCCATGCACGACACAACAAAATCAATGAGATGCCAACAAGACATCGGTCTGGGTGCCCGGAGGGTGCCTGGAATCCGGCCTCTCAAACAATGTCACTTCGGTTTATTGGATCCTTTGTAACGCGAAGGAATCATTTCGCCGAACATCCAGCATCCGGCCTTTTCAGAGCTACGTTATGCTGTATTTTCAGCAACCTAAGTGACTCCAGGTGGCCGCCGAAGTCCTTGAGAGGACGTGCGAGACATGCGAATCGTGGGTTGAAATCGTGGGTTTTTACATAACGTGGAATCGTTCGTCTATACATCGATCTCTGTAATAAACCTGGTGGCTCCTGTCATCTTCAAAGGGCGAATGTCAGCAATCCAGCTTGGGCGAACGGTGTCAGGGAAGTTTCCGACCAGATACAAGATTTACGGTATGGCACGAATGTCACGTTGCATTAGTCTGCGGTTCTACTCACAACGCCCCATCGAGCAGATGCTGGTTACAGGGAAGCCGGCACCTGCTGTCTTTTTCAGATTCGAAACTCAGGACGTTTACAGCCTGTTAAGTCACGAAATACAGATTGAAAGGGATTCGCCCGCCGGTACTTCGCGATTAGAGTTCTCAATTAACACAATCGGTTGGAAGGAGGGATCATGCTGTACTGGACGCTAATGTTCCTGGTGTTCGCCCTGATCGCCGGAATCCTGGGCTTTACCGGCATCGCAATTGCCGCAGCGGGTATCGCGAAGCTGCTATTTGTCGTTTTTCTGGTGTTCTTCGTGATATCACTCGCTACCCATCTCTCGCGCCGAGGCAGCGGTATTTGAATCGCTGCCGCACTGCAAAAGAGGACGGAGGAATCCTCGCAGCCCGCAAGGGCGGCGATAGCTTGATGCCGGCCATGAGCCTGCCGTCACTGATGGAGCAGGGCAGTTTAAACCAAGGCTGATCGCGGAAGGAGACCAACAAACCATGAACCTCACTGGCATGAAACTCGCTGGATTGATCAGAACTTCACTTCTAGTTTCGCTTCTCGGAACCACTGCGCTGTTCTATGCGCAGGATCAAGGTAACGACTCCAAACCACCGCAAGACGACGCTCGCCCGGAGGCAACTAAGCCGGCGCGCGATGAAGCCAAGCCCCCGCGCCAAGAAGATGCTAAGCCTTCAAAGCAGGATGAGGCGAAGGCACCAGCCAATCGCGAGCAAGCAGAACACGCCGCCAACCGGACTGGCGGCCACATCCCCGACGACAAATTTCGCGCCCATTTCGGGCGTCAACATACGCTGGTCATCAACCATCCGACAATCGTCGAAGGCCAGCCACGTTTTCAATATGGTGGATACTGGTTTTCCATCGTTGATGCGTGGCCAGTAGGCTGGGCCTACACCGACGACTGCTACATCGACTACGTCGATGGAGAGTATTTTCTCTTTGACCTGCGTCACCCCGGTGTTCGTGTTGCAATTGTCGTTGTGCTGTAACGACGTGCTGTAACGACCGGCCTGCAAGTGCGTTTGGGCTTTCCGTTCCGCGGGGTGCGAATTTTGCGCAACGGAAAGCCTCGCATTTTGTTTCTGAATGTGCAGGAAATTGGTGGCGATACTTGCCACCAGAATCGCTCCCAACCTTTGCTATTTCTTCCAGCAACTAACCGTTGATAGCGACAAAATTCCGAATGCACGGGGTAACCCGCGCTTTCTTAGGAGGAAGCTTTTATGGCAGATGACATGGAGAAGAAAGGTCAGCAAGGCAATCAATCCGGACAGGGCCAGCAGGGTGGTCAATCCGGACAGCACGGACAAGGCCAACAGCCCGGCCAGTCTGGACAATACGACCCGAAGAAGGTTAACCAGGGTCAGAGACAGACTGATGAAGAGAACGAAAACCGCGACCGTCAGCGTCGTGCTTCGTAGTTTTTCTCGAGGCGAGCATCACTGATGCCTTGGAAGTCCCGGCGTTGACGGCCGGGACTTCATTTTATCGAATACGAGGATCGCAACCTCGACACGCACATTTGAAAACTTGAACTCTTTCGAGGAACACAATGGAAGCCAGGAAGCGTAGGGTAACGCAGGAACCTCTTCTCAGTACCGTCGCCCGCAAACTGGGGCTCGCAGCCGGCAAGCTCACTCAGGCCACCCAGGAACTAACCGAGAGTCTTTCGGCGCTTCCTAGAAATGTTACTGCGAAGGTGCGCGCCGCCACCCATAGCAGCGAGCCTGTGGAGCGCTCGCGGTCGCGTATTCTTCATCCCACGAAAAAGACCTCCCGCACCCCTCGGACGCAGAGGACGAAGGTTGCGGCCGGAGTGGGCAAGAAGCGAAAGTCGTCTAAAGACAAATCGCCTCGACGATCGGCCAGTGGCATAGCGCAAGTGGGCCATGGAAAGGTTCAGAGAAAGCCTTTCATCTTCTCGCACGTTCCACGATCGGCCTAACAACTATCCTGCACTCGCGCTTCCCGCTCTTAACCTCCGGGGGATTTCAAGTGCAGCCCATGTGTCTGAGAAAACTCTACATTCGCCGGTTCTGATGAGTAGGGAACCTATTACAGATCAACCGGGGCTCTACAGTATTGCGGCCGAGTCGGGGTGATCTTACAGTGCGGAGAGTGCAAGAAAGTTGAGTCCATCCCATGGCATTCAAGACTTCGGCATACCGCATCGAAGAGCGCCGCCTGTCGGCGGAAGATCTGAGGCGTGCCTTCGATTCAGCCCTGTGCGAGATTCATCAGGCTGATCTCGCCGCCAAAAAGGGGCTGCAGCGTCGGATCCCTATTGTTCAGCGCGCAAAGCGTTTTGGAATTTCCCAGGCTGACGCGGAGAAGCGCGCGCTGTCGGAAGCAGCGCGAGCTCTGGCTGAGTTGTGGAAGGTTTGACGAACCCCTCCTGAGTTTCGCGCCATTTAGAAGGCATGAGAACTACAGGGCCTCAAGTTTCTGAGGCCCGACATAACGGAGTGGCGGTTCAGCAATTGACGGCAATCACAATCTGTTTCAACGTCTGTTTGAACCCCAATCCACGGGCTCATTTCGCTGGTCCGGTCCGCTAACTCAGAGCGCTGGACTTCGGCCTTGGATCAGGCGGATCAAGACTGCAATCACGGCCAAAACCAGCAGGATATGAATGAATCCGCCCAGCGTGTAGGAGCTGACCATACCCAACAGCCAGAGGATTAAGAGCAACACGGCGATAGTCCAGAGCATCGAGATTCCTTTCCTGGAAAGCTGCGTACGTGCTATCAACCGCTGAGTGTATGCGGACTCCGTCGCTGCAGGTATCCAGTAAAGTCCCTAGTGAAGGCTCAATCGAGCTTTACCTGCGAACGGATTTCGCGATGACGCGAGAGACCGGTCGGAAAACTCCCAATGCGCACGATTCGGCGGTAGCGCGCTGCTGAAGCAGCGCTGGCTCGGAAGCTCAGGCCACAGTAGTCTCTGGCGTAGAACGGAGTTCCGGCATCTGGATCTGGATGATGTTGTTCTTGATGGCGTACACGACCAGATCGCGGATGGAGTGCAGATTGAGCTTTCTCATGATGTTGCTACGATGCGTTTCCACGGTCTTGGTGCTCAAGTTCAGGAGTACGGCCACTTCCTTGGAAGTCTTTCCTTCCGCGAGGAGCTGAGTGACTTCACGCTCACGAGCGGTCAGCGTCGGTAGATCCGGCGCTTCATTACGGGATAACGCATGTCCTTTCTCCAGAAAGCCCGCCAACACCAGGTCGTTTACTCGCGGGGTGAAGAACATTCGCTTGTTCTGCAAAGCTTCAACGGCGGCGACCAGATCGCGAGCTGCATCGGACTTAAGCACAAAGCCACGTGCGCCGGCATCGAGGGCTTCGCGGATAACCTGATCGGAATCCGTAATGGTGAGGACGATGACTTTGAAGTTGGGGTCATACTGGAGCAACTGGCGCGTGGTATCCAAACCGTTGAGGTGTGGCATGCCGATGTCCACGATCACAACGTCCGGTTTCAACTGCTTGGCCATTTCGATTGTCTGGCGGCCATCGGACGCCTCCCCACACACTTCCCATCCCTCACGCTTCTGGAGAAGCGCGCACAAGCCTCGCCGTATCAGTTCGTGATCGTCGGCTAACAAAATACGAAGTTTCATAGCATCCTCCACGAGCCACAGAGATAGAGAGACCTGGACCTGTTCCTAACCCCGGAATTCAACACGAAGCCTGTGGACTTCGTGCCAGTGCAGTAAACACCTGATGCTGACTCACGGCTTCGACGGCCTCCAACAGATCGCGCGCGGCATTCGACTTCACCACATATCCTCTTGCTCCAGCGTCCAGAGCCTCACGCATCATTTGCGGAGAGTCGTGTTGGGTAACGAACAAAACTTCGAGTCCGGAGGTCTTCCGCTTCTGCTGAATTAAGCGGCACGCTTCCAGACCATTCATCCGAGGCATGGTGACATCGAGAACCACAACGTCGGGCTGCAAAGCGTCAACCTTATCCAATGCTTCAATTCCATCTGACGCTTCACCTACCACTTGCCAGCCGGACCGCCCTTCCAGTAGAGTCCGCAGCCCTTGCCTCACGATGGGGTGATCATCCACCAGCAGGATGCGGACTGCCATAAAGTTTCTGCTCTCTGAGGCAGCCCCGGACAACCTACGGTTCACGGCTGGCTCTAATTTTCAACTGTGCCCCGTTCCTGCCGCACAAATCCAATCGCACCGGGCGGAAAAAACAACTCCTGGGTGAAGCACGTTGAAAGTAGCATGGTACTACTCCGCCCCGAATACAGGGAATCCTGTATTTTCAGTCGCAATCGAGATTCTAGTTGCCGGTGGAACTCATTGATGGGAAATAAGTTCCCTCATGCAACAACGCGTCCACTGCCTCGACAATGGAGCCAACGTCCGATTTCGCGCAAGCTCCACGAATCCCGACCCTGCGGGCCTCCTCGGCCAGCTGTTTCGACAGGTGAATGGTGATCATAAGGATGGGAATTTCAGGAAAACGTTTCGTGACGCGCCGGGCTACATCAAGCCCGTTGAGGTCCGGCATCTGGAAATCCAGCAGAATCATGTCAGGCCGATTCTGCTCTACCCGTTGCAGGGCCTCTCTTCCGGTCCGAGCCCCATCGCAAACTCGCCAGGTGCTTTGCTGCTCGAGAAGAGCCCGAAGGTAATGCCGGACCGCCGGGTTGTCATCGACCACGAGAATTCGAACCAAGCGGTACTCCCTTCCACTTTGTGCCCACGCTTAAGTACGGCTGCGATCAAGGCTGGGCGAAATGCAAGTGCCCGACGCGGCCAGCTATTCAATGTCCCTTGCCATGACCTTCTGCCTTGTGCTTCTTCATTACCGTCCGCGCAGCTACTTCCTTGGCTCGGTCGCCATAGCGTCCGGAACGTTGCGCACCTTCCTTGATATGTTCGTACTCCCTCTGTTCCTTTGCGCTTACGCCGCGAAGATGTTTTTTACCTGGCATCGGCTCCTCTTTCGCACCCGTTTCTCCGCTTCCGCCCACCATAGGACTCAAGTCGTATGCCCGCAATACTGTAAACTCCCGAGCATCCAACATCACAATTCGGCGAAGATCAAATGAACCGGTCTTCCCGCAACCTTACGGTCTTGACCTACCCACTGCGCTAAATGCCTGCAAGTTGCGCCTGATTTAGGTCCTTCTCGGGGGACGAGGATTCAGTGACCCGATCGACTGGAGGGCGCCGCAGAAACCTGCGCTTCGGAAACAAAAGGTCACGCATCTTCATCTTCGCTTTGTGCAGTTGCGATTTTGAATTGCCCACGGAGCAGTCCAGCATTCGAGCAATCTCGTGGTGCTGGTATCCTTCAACCTCGTGCAGGGCAAAAATCTTTCGGCACCCTTCCGGGAGTTTCTGCATAGCGCGCCGCAATGCAATTCGATCGACCACGCCAGAAAGCCGGGGGTCTGCTCCTCCGACGTCGCGCCGTAGAGATGGTGACTCTGGCGACGCCGGCTCGTCGAGCGAAAGTATAGGCGGGGCTTTGCGGCGGCGCAGCTTCATCAGCACAGTATTCACGGCGACCCGGTAGAGCCAGGTGGAAAAAGCAGAGTCGCCTCGAAACGATCCGACGCTGCGAAATACTTGCAGGAAAGCCTCTTGCGTCAGGTCCTCCGCCTCGGCGATATCCTTCGTCATCAAGAGACAAACGGAATACACCCGCTTCTTGTGAGACTCGAAGAGCGAAGCAAAGGCCTGCTCGTCGCCACGCTGTGCACGCTGAACCAGATTGCGTTCAGATTCGTCTCTGTCGGTTTCCTGCTTTTCCGGAATCAGATTTGTTACGGTCGCGGAAATCACGCAAGTGCCCACTGTAGTCTCCTTGTCAAACGAAGTGATGGTCCATTGCTCTCGATGACTCCGGGAGCATTCAACTTCCATGAAGAGAGTAACGACACGGTGGTTCTCAACCCATCAGGATGCTCCTGTAATTGGTTGCCAGACTTGCTGTACAGCTGACGAGTGAACGCTGAGGGATTTTGTTTATTTTGTAGCGGCGAGGCAAAACATTTCTTTACGAACTGTGGCGGTTCGTTCGCCAACGTTACAAATCGCAACTTCTACCGTCATTGCAAATTAAACGAGAAGTGGTGGGGACCCAATGCCCCCACCACTTGTTAGACAACCAAGGCCGTTACCGGCAGTCGAGAAGCCCGACTTCACAGCCGCCCGGCGAGAAGCAATACAAGCAAGACCACGACCACCAGGCCGAGCCCACTACTGGGGTAATAGCCCCATGATCTGCTGTAGGGCCAGGTCGGCAGCGCTCCCAGCAATAACAGCACAAGTACGATCAATAGAATTGTCGACATGAAAGCCTCCGATTGTTGTTTGCGTTTGGTAGAAGATCCCTAAACCCGGTTTGCAGAGCAAACCGGGTCTCGGAAGGAAATGTGAGAAATCCCCGCCTCACCGGCTCGCGGTAACTGGTATCCCCGCCGAAGGTTTCAGTTCGCCGTGCTCCCTGGCTTGGCCCGAATAGCGCCGGATCGCGGAAAGGAACGGTTCACTCGCCTCTCTCGGCCGGACCTTCCCGCCCAAGATGTCGGGGAACGGGACGAAGCTGCCGTAAAGAATTCGAGTTTCGTCCTTGTCTTGTGTAACCACGGAGCCATTCAGATCGATTCCCGCAAAAATGCCCCGGGCTCGTGAGTAGGTCAGCACTTCTGCCCTCATTTTCCAGTCTGTGTCCGCGCCGGCATCGCGTCCGACTGGGCCTGCGGCCGCAGAAGCATCCGCGCCGAGCTTAAACTTGCTGGATAACAGATGCTGCATTCCGTCGTCATTGGTCACAATCAGTACCAGGTCGACAGCCTGACCGCCCAGTTGCAGCCCCCAACTTCCACCTGTGATGGTAATCGGTGCAGGAGCGCTCCACATGCCACTCTCCGTCCGGCACGTAGCGACACCTTTGCCGTGACTGCCGCCGAACCCGACAGCAATTTTCACCATGGAGGGAATCACCGCGACGCACTTCGCATCGCTCATCACCTTGTCAGGAATGGCTTTATCCGGAGTGGCCATAATTTCGTTCAAAACCTTGGCGGATGCATCGAGACGCTTGTCGATATCCGACGCGTCTTTGTCATCCGCCGACCACGCCATGCCGACGCAGAGCAGAAGACTAGCACCGAGCAACAGGAGACATCTCGGCAGTGCTGAACTGATTCTTGTCATAACAGACCTCTTCTGTGCTCGAAGTGAGCAGCTGTTTGAATTGTCTTGCGAGGTCCACCTTAGGCTTCCAATAGCGCTTGTTCCATCCGGTTCAAGCTGTAAAGGGAACGAGCGTGCGCCGGAGAGAAGGGAGAATCCTTCCTGGATTCGACACGCTTGTGAGGTTGATCACTTCGACGAGTACAGCGCACCCAGTATTGACCGCGGAACATCGAAGCTGTTGGGAACGATGCTCAGAGCTTTCGCACATGACTCCCGCGTCCACCATTGCGGCTTCATCACGAATGCAAGCGGACTTCAGACACTCCACTCAAGACCGCAGTTGGCTCACGCAACACGGAACTAAAGGGAATCATGAGCTCGACGAGGGTTCCAGGATGGGCATTGGTCAAATGCAACTCCCCGCCAAATTCTTTAGCACGCTGCTTCATGCCTCCGATGCCAACTCCGACGCTATCCGGTTGCTGCTCGGCAATTCTTTTGCCGATTCCCTTGCCATCATCGCGCACCGCAACCACGATCATCCCCTCCCTTTGAGCCAACGTGACCCATACCTTGCTTGCTTCGGAGTGCCGGAAAACATTAGTCAGAGCTTCCTGCACGATTCGAAAGACTGCTGTTTCCACCTCTGCGGCGAGCCTGGGAAACTCCATGGGCTGGACATCGAGAGTCGTTTCAATGCCGCTGCGCTTTGTCAGTCCCTCGACGTACCAGGCCAGCGCCGAGAGCAACCCGACTTCATCGAGCAGAGGAGGATGCAAGAGATGAGACATCGTGCGGACTTGCTGAATGGCACGATCAATAATGCTGCTGGCCTGCTCCCACTCCTCCTGCGGGAGCTCAGACGACTTTTCCAGGGTCATTCTATCCAGGACCATCTTGGCCACAGCTAGTTCCTGTCCTAACCCGTCATGCAGATCGCGTGCCAGACGGCGACGCTCCTGATCCTGCATGGTCATCAGGCGGACCGAAAGACGCCGCAACTCGTCCGTTCTCCGGTCGACCATTTTTTCCAGTTCTGAGGCGTTGTCGCGAATCGATTGTTCCAGCAATTTGCTGTCGTGAATATCGGAACAAGTTCCGTACCACTTCACGATCTTGCCGTCATCGCGAATGGGGAGCGCACGAGCCCGGAACCACCGATACGACCCGTCTTGGGAGCGGAGACGATACTCCGCTTCGTAGTTTGCCCCCGATTCAACACAGCGCATCCAGTCCGCCATGGCCTTTTGGTGATCCTCGGGATGCACGTAGTCCAACCAGCCAAAACCATTCGCCGAACCTGGAGCAGCGCCGGTAAAATCATAAAACCGATCGCTGATGTAATCCCTAGATCCGTCAGCCTTACGACTGAAGATTATGTCTGGGGCTGTGTGAATGATGGCGTCGAGTTCCTGGTTCTTTCCTACCAGCTCCATGTTGAGCTGCAGCAGCAGTTCGGCTTTGCGAGCCAACTCTTCGGTGCGCTCCAGCACGCGCTGCTCCAGTTCGCGATTCAAGGTTTCGAGCTGCCGCGTCTTGCGATGCAACTCGGCGAATACTCTAACTTTTGCGCGCAGAAGTTCTGCCACTATCGGAACCGAAATGTAATCGACAGCGCCGTGTTCGTATCCCTTGAGCTGATCCAGGTCGGTCAGGTGCACTGCCGAGACAAAGATGATTGCGGTCCTCTGAAAACGCGGGTGCTGGCGAATCATCGCAGCCAGTTGGAAACCGTCAAGCTCGGGCATGCTTACGTCCATGAGCACGACGGCAACGTCGTTCTTCAGCAGGACTTCGAGAGCTTCCCTCGCCGTAGTGGCCTTGATCAGGTTCTCGCCCAGTCCGCTGAGCATGACTTCATAGCTGAGCAGCTTGGCCGGCTGATCATCCACCATGAGGATGTTGACCTTCTCGTTCGGGCTCATGACCTAATGGTCCTTTCCACTCCGATCTCGATCGCCAACGGCATGTCGCGAGCACTTCCTATCTGTGTAGCCACATACGCAGCGACGACAGCAGTTGCTCAGTGTTGACAGGTTTGGCCAGATACTCGGACGCTCCCGCTTCAAGACATTTCTCGCGGTCACCCTTCATCGCTTTTGCGGTTAACGCAATGATTGGCAAGCGGCGGAACAATGAGTTTTGCCGGATCACTTGCATGGTCTCGTAGCCGTCCATTTCCGGCATCATGATGTCCATCAATACGATCGCAATATCCGGGGTGGATTCGAGTTTGGCGATCGCTTCCCGGCCGGTTCCGGCAGTGATTACGGTCATACCCCTACGTTCAATAACACTGCTTAGTGCGAAGATGTTGCGCACGTCATCGTCTACTACCAGCACCTTTTTCCCAACCAGGGCATCGTCGGAGTGGTGCAACCGGTCAAGTAATCTCTGTTTCTCTACGGGGAGATCGGCGACCACCCGATGCAGGAAGAGTGCAGTCTCATCCAGCAGGCGTTCCGGCGATTCCACTCCCTTTACCACTACACTGCGCGCGAGCGAGTGCAGACGGGCATCCTCCTCCGGGGAAAGTTCTTTGCCGGTGAAGACGACGACTGGCATATCACCTAGTGACGGAGTATCTCGAAATTGCTCTAATACATCGAAGCCTGAAATGTCGGGCAGACGCAGGTCGAGAACCACGCAGTCGAAGGCGCGCTCGCTGACGGCCTGGATGGCCTCCGCGCCCGTAGCAACAACCGTGACGTCGATGTCGTCATAACCTAGCAGTTCCTTGATACTGAGTTGCTCGGCCGGGTTGTCCTCGACCACAAGCAATCGCTTCCGCCGGGGAGCAGAGTATTCCTTGATATGAGTCAACGCCGATTCCAGCCCCTCCGACGTGGTGGGTTTTGTTACAAAGGCAAACGCACCCCGGGCCAAGCCGTGGTGCCGGTCCTCATCCAGTGTGAGCATCTGAACCGGAATGTGCCGGGTCGCTGGGTCTTGCTTCAAGTGGTTCAGGATGGTCCATCCCAGCATATCGGGCAGGAAAACGTCCAGAGAGACTGCGGTCGGATGGAACTCCTGCGCCAGCGCCAGTGCTTCCGAACCACGCGTAGCCACGAGAACCTTGAACCCCTTGTCCCGGGATAGATCTAACAACACACGCGCATAGTGCGGGTCGTCTTCGACAATCAGCAACACAGCATCATCGGGTTGCAGATTGTCGCGGTCGTCCGCGATCTTTTCGACCGGGTGCTCCGAGACGCCCGCGACGGACAACTGCACCGGCGAAACGGATGATCGAGAGCCTCGTTCTGTAGGCGCAGCGATCGAAGTGGAAGGACCCACATAGGTTTGAGGCAAATAGAGCGTGAAGGTACTGCCTTTGCTTGGGGCGCTGCGCAGCTGAATTTCTCCACCGAGCAGACTGGCCAATTCGCGGCTGATCGCCAGCCCCAGGCCCGTACCGCCGTACTTGCGGCTGGTTCCGGCGTCTGCTTGTTGGAACGCCTCGAAGATGATCCGTTGCTTTTCAAATGGAATGCCAATGCCCGTGTCGGCAACTTCAAAAGCCACGACGGACGCGGCGTTGTCGAGGATCGGGTGACCCTCAGTCCAACCACTCCTGACCTGAGACACAGACAGACGGACTCCTCCAATTTCCGTGAACTTAAAGGCATTGGAGAGCAGGTTCTTTAATACCTGCTGCAACCGCTTCGAGTCGGTGACCACGCTCCGGGCGAGGTGAGGATCAGTGTGCACCTCGAAACTGAGGTGGCGGTTTTCCGCCTCGTGCCGGAATGGACGTTCCACCGCATCCAGCATGCTGGCGAAGAAGACCTCCTCTGCTTCAACCGAAACAGTTCCGGATTCGATTTTCGACAAATCAAGAATATCCGTGATCAGATTCAGCAAGTCCGTTCCAGCGCCATGAATCGTGCGCGAGAACTCGACCTGCTTCGGCGTTAAGTTGCCGTCCGGGTTGTCGCTGAGTTGCTGGCCTAGCACCAGGATGCTGTTGAGAGGCGTTCGCAACTCGTGTGACATGTTGGCCAGAAATTCGGACTTGTATTTCGAGGTCAGAGCCAATTCCTTGGCCTTCTCTTCCAAGGCCCGCCGCGCTTGTTCAATTTCCTGATTCTTACGTTCGACCTCTACGTTCTGTTCGGCGAGCTGCTGCGCCTTTTGAGCGAGCTGCTCGTTGGTCTGCTGCAACTCCTTTTGCTGCACCTGGAGTTCAGTGGCCAGTTGCTGCGACTGCTTCAACAGGCCTTCGGTCTGCATCGTGGCTTCGATACTGTTAAGCACGATGCCGATGCTGGCCGTCAGCTGCTCCAAAAACGCTAGTTGAGAGGCTGTGAAACTGCTCAGCGAGGCGAGTTCAATAACCGCCTTGACCCGGTCTTCAAACAACACGGGCAGCACGATCACGTTTCGCGGAACGGCCTCGAACAAGCCGGAGCGAATCGCTATCGTGTTTGGAGGCAAGTCGGAAATCAGCATTCTCCGTTTTTCCGCCGCGCACTGCCCCACCAGCCCCTCGCCCAGCTTCAGCCGGCGCAGATGTCCATCCTCGCCGTCCCCGGCAAACGCCGAAAGCAGCACCATCTCTGTCGATTCCTCGCCACCCATCTGATAGATCACGCCTTGCTGGGCGCTGACCAAGGGCGCTAGTTCCGACAGCAGCATGCGTCCTACTGTCGTCAAATCGCGTTGCCCCTGCAACATGCCGGTGAAGCGGGCCAGGTTCGTCTTGAGCCAGTCCTGCTCCGTGTTGCGGTCGGTGGTCAGTCGGAGGTTGTCGATCATGGTGTTGAGGTTGTCTTTCAAATCCGCAACTTCGCCGCTGGCTTCCACTTGAATGGAGCGCGTCAGGTCGCCTTTGGTCACCGCCGTGGCAACCTCGGCGATGGCTCGCACTTGATTGGTCAAATTGTCCGCCAACAGGTTGACATTACCCGTGAGATCCTTCCACGTACCCGCTGCGCCCGGCACGTTGGCCTGGCCGCCAAGACGCCCTTCGACGCCGACCTCGCGCGCGACGGTTGTAACCTGATCGGCGAAGGTGGCCAGCGTGTTCGTCATGTTGTTGATGGTTTCCGCTAGCGCCGCAACCTCGCCCTTCGCGTTTACGGTCAGCTTCTGAGTCAGCTCACCATTGGCGACGGCGGTCACCACTTTGACGATGCCGCGGACTTGTTCAGTGAGGTTAGCGGCCATCACGTTCACGTTGTCGGTGAGGTCCTTCCATGTTCCGGCCACACCCGGCACCTGCGCCTGCCCCCCCAGCTTGCCTTCAGTGCCCACTTCGCGAGCCACGCGAGTTACTTCGGCGGCGAAAGCATTGAGCTGATCGACCATCGTGTTAATCGTGTTCTTTAACTCGAGGATTTCTCCCTTCACGTCAACCGTGATCTTGCGCGACAAATCGCCGCGGGCCACCGCGGTTGTCACCTCGGCAATATTGCGCACCTGCCCAGTGAGATTTCCCGCCATGGCGTTGACGGAGTCAGTGAGATCCTTCCATGTTCCGGCCACGCCAGACACGTTGGCCTGTCCTCCAAGCCGGCCTTCGCTGCCCACCTCGCGCGCTACGCGTGTCACTTCCGCGGCGAACGAGCGTAGCTGCTCGACCATCGTGTTCAGCGTCTCTTTCAACTGCAAAATTTCGCCGCGAACGTCCACCGTGATTTTTTTCGAGAGATCGCCGTTCGCAATAGCGGTCGCGACTTCGGCAATATTACGTACCTGGCCAGTGAGGTTGCTGGCCATGAAATTCACATTGTCCGTGAGATCCTTCCACGTGCCGGCGACACCGGGTACCTGCGCTTGGCCGCCCAGTTTCCCGTCCGTGCCGACTTCGCGCGCTACGCGGGTCACTTCGCCCGCGAACGCGTTGAGCTGGTCGACCATTGTGTTGATGGTGTTTTTGAGTTCGAGAATTTCTCCTTTCACGTCGACCGTGATCTTGCGCGATAAATCGCCGCGCGCCACTGCGGTAGTGACTTCAGCAATGTTGCGCACTTGGCCAGTGAGGTTCCCGGCCATTGAGTTAACGGAGTCGGTAAGATCCTTCCAGGTACCAGCCACGCCCGGCACGTTTGCCTGTCCTCCCAAGCGCCCTTCCGTACCGACTTCGCGGGCCACGCGCGTCACTTCGCCTGCGAACGCGTTGAGCTGATCGACCATTGTGTTGATGGTGTCCTTGAGCAATAAAATTTCGCCGCTTACGTTCACGGTGATTTTCTTCGAGAGGTCGCCGCTCGCGATAGCCGTCGCAACCTCGGCGATGTTTCGCACCTGGCCGGTCAAGTTGCTGGCCATCGAGTTAACGGAGTCTGTGAGGTCCTTCCAAGTGCCACCCACCCCGGGCACCTGCGCCTGGCCGCCGAGCTTGCCGTCAGTACCCACTTCACGGGCCACGCGGGTCACTTCCGATGCGAAGGAACGCAACTGATCCACCATCGTGTTGATGGTGTCCTTGAGTTCGAGGATTTCCCCTCTTACGTCCACCGTGATTTTGCGGGACAAGTCGCCGCGTGCCACAGCCGTGGCGACTTCGGCGATGTTTCGCACCTGACCAGTAAGGTTGCTGGCCATGAAATTCACGTTGTCCGTGAGATCCTTCCACGTGCCGGCCACGCCAGGCACCTGCGCCTGGCCGCCCAGCTTGCCTTCCGTACCCACTTCGCGCGCCACGCGCGTTACTTCACCGGCGAATGCGTTGAGCTGGTCGACCATCGTATTGATGGTGTTCTTGAGTTCGAGAATCTCGCCTTTCACGTCGACCGTGATCTTGCGCGATAAATCGCCGCGCGCGACGGCGGTGGTGACTTCAGCAATGTTGCGCACTTGGCCAGTGAGGTTCCCGGCCATTGAGTTGACGGAGTCGGTGAGATCCTTCCAAGTGCCGGCTACGCCGGGAACGTTCGCTTGTCCTCCGAGACGCCCTTCGGTGCCTACTTCGCGGGCGACGCGCGTCACTTCTCCGGCGAAGCGGTTGAGCTGATCCACCATCGTGTTCAGCGTTTCTTTAAGCTGCAAAATCTCGCCGCGGACATCGACGGTAATCTTGCGCGAGAGATCGCCGGTGGCAATCGCTGTCGCGACCTCGGCAATGTTTCGAACCTGGCCGGTGAGGTTGCTGGCCATGAAGTTCACGTTGTCTGTCAGATCTTTCCATGTGCCGCCAACTCCGGGCACCTGCGCTTGTCCACCCAACTTGCCTTCGGTTCCTACTTCACGCGCTACGCGGGTCACCTCACCGGCAAACGCGTTGAGCTGATCCACCATCGTGTTGATGGTGTCTTTAAGTTCGAGAATTTCTCCTTTCACATCGACCGTGATCTTTCGCGACAAATCACCGCGAGCGACGGCCGTGGTCACTTCGGCGATGTTCCGCACCTGGGCCGTCAAGTTACCCGCCATGGCGTTGACCGAGTCCGTAAGGTCTTTCCAGGTACCAGCCACGCCCACCACAACGGCCTGACCGCCAAGCTTCCCGTCCGTACCCACTTCACGAGCCACGCGCGTGACTTCGGAGGCAAACGAACGCAACTGGTCAACCATCGTGTTAATAGCTTCTTTGAGCTGAAGAATTTCACCGCGCACATCAACTGTGATTTTGCGGGAAAGATCGCCGCTGGCCACGGCAGTTGCAACTTCAGCGATGTTGCGAACCTGGCCAGTGAGGTTACTGGCCATCGAGTTAACCGAGTCCGTCAGATCCTTCCATGTGCCGGCGACGCCCGGCACCTGCGCCTGACCGCCCAGCTTGCCGTCCGTTCCGACTTCGCGAGCCACGCGCGTTACTTCAGCG
>Ga0116133_1000046_pt1 | contig 34342 bp, 21 predicted proteins | sample June2015DPH_19_2_FD_89736 | JGI IMG/M metagenome (GOLD analysis project Ga0116133, IMG submission 89736) | Peatland microbial communities from SPRUCE experiment site at the Marcell Experimental Forest, Minnesota, USA - June2015DPH_19_10 | ecosystem: Environmental > Terrestrial > Soil > Wetlands...
CACGGCGGTCTACCGAACTGAATTGGCCTTGCGTCTCGGAAAGCTCGGCTACGAACTGGAGCGCGGCAAGCATGGACAGCCGGAAATAAAAGGCTACACGAAGGAGTATCTGGAGGCTTCCAGTCCGCGACGTGAACAGATCAAAGACCATCTCCGGGAACAGGGAATCGACGGAGCCGCGGCGGCACAGATCGCGGCCCACCATACGCGCGACCGCAAGGAACTGCTGTCGCCTGGAGAAGTCTTACAGCGGCATCGCGAGTTGGCCGCACAGTACGGGCATCAGGCGGACCGCGTCGTCGCCCAGGCGCGCCAACATGGGCAATACCAGCTACAGGAGCCAGAGGTTCAGGCGAAGCAGGCCGTGACATGGGCGCGCGATCATGTCTTCGAAAGATCGGCTGTGCAGGACTGCCGCGCGATCCTTGAGCCTGCGCTGGTGCGCGGTATGGGAGAAACCACGTATGCCAGAATCCGACAGGAGTTCGAGCGCCGGATCGAGGCCGGGGAGTTCCGCGAAGTCTCGCGCGTTGGCGGTGGCAGACAGTACACAACCGCCATGATGATGCGCATGGAGCGCGAGGTTATTGGCCGGGTGCAGGAAGGCAATCGGCGCGACTACAGCGATCCCATGCTGGTCTCGCCGCACGTGCGCATCGCCACGGAAGACCGCCACCCGGAATTGAATGCGTCGCAGCGGCAGGCAGTAGACGAAATCTTTCTTTCGCGGGAGAAGGTTGTCGGTTTAGATGGCATCGCAGGTGCAGGCAAGACAACAACTCTATCCGTGATCCGTGAAGGCGCGGAGGCCGAGGGCTACAGGGTGGAAGGTTTCGCGCCAACGTCCCGCGCGGCTCAGAAGCTCGGCGACGCAGGCATGGAGACATCCACACTACAAAAGCATCTGGTGCGCGGACAGCAGCCGGATACCGGCGAGAAAAGGCTCTACGTGCTCGACGAATCCTCTCTGGCATCGACCAGGCAGGTGCATGAGTTTGTGAACCGGCTCCATGCGAATGACCGTGTGTTGCTCGTCGGTGACCGGCGGCAACATGAGGCGGTTGAGGCCGGGAGGCCCTTTGCGCAGCTCCAGGACGCTGGTATGAAAACGGTGAAGCTCGAAGAGATCGTGCGCCAGAAAGACCCAGAACTGAAACAGGTAGTCGAGCAGTTCGCCCAGGGCGAAGTACAGGAGGCAATACAGAATCTTGACCGGCAGGGCCGGGTCCATGAGATTCGAGGCCACGACGAGCGCATCGCCGCTATCGCAAAGGAGTACGCAAGATCGCCGCAGAACACGCTGGTGATTTCTCCCGATAATCGCTCTCGCATCGAGATCAACGAGCGCGTCCATGCCGAATTGCAGCGCGGTAGCCTCGTTAGCATAGAGGAGCAGCGCATCCGGACACTAGTGCCGCGCCAAGCCCTCACCGGCGCAGACCGGACATGGGCGGAGCGATACGAAGTGGGCGATGTGCTGCGCTACTCACGCGCATCGAAGGAAACCGGCATCGGGAAAGGCGCGTACGCACAGGTGAAGAGTATCGACGCTCCAAACAACCGGCTGACAGTCGAGCTGCAGGATGGCACGCAGCGCACTTACGATCCCCGCAGGCAGCACGGAGTCTCAGTCTTTCGGGAGGAGATGCGGAGTTTTTCAGTAGGCGACCGCATTCAGCTCACCGCGCCCGCCAACAACCTCAGAGTTGCGAACCGCGAGTTGGGGACCATCGAGAGCTTCGACGGGGACGGGCGGCTGCGCTTGAAGATCGACGGTGGGCGTATGGTTGAACTCGATCCGCACAAGCATCCGCATCTCGATCACGGGTATGCCATGACCAGCCACTCCAGTCAGGGACAGACTGCCGACCGCGTCTTGATTCACGTGGACACCGAACTGGGTGCCAAGGATCTGCTCAACAGCCGCATGGCCTATGTCGCTGTCTCGCGTGGACGCTATGACGCGCAGATTTATACGAACAATGCAGCGACGCTGCGCCAGGAACTCAGCCGCGACGTGTCCCATCCCCCCGCCATTCAGCAGGAGCCAGTGGCGCACAAGTTAGAACCTCAAAGCACGCACACGAATCAGATCAGTCAGGGTTTCGGTCTTGGTCTTTGATGCAGCATTCCCGAGTGACATACCCGGGATAGCCAGAGCATAGCCGAGGCCCAGCCAGTGTCAAGGCCGCGCTTTCGCGCGCCGCGTTCGCGGTCACAGAGCCTTGACACTGGCCTTTGCGCCTCGGCTTATTATTCAGCTATCCGAGGGATGTCAGATTCTCGTCAAGCACCCTCAGGGGCAAATTCATCTCAGTTCAGTCACAGATACTGCCCGAAATCCATTCGCAACCCGTTCAGGAAGGGTGCTACCAGTGCGAACTCGCCACGGGCCAACCGCGTTCCGTACCACATCGTGAACGTCGATTGATTTCAAAAGACCACCCCTAACTCGACACGCCGACGAACAATCCCCCTGTCGCAAAAATAGGGCCTGCTCACCGAATAGACAGTGAGCTGGCTCTATGAGTTTAGATGGAAATTGCCAGAGGCCGGACCACAGGGCTACTTCGAGCCGTCGTGGGTTTCGCCTTACGGCGTGGAGAGTGGGCGTCAAAGAAGGCAGAAGGTGGAGTTCGCGCGCTAGCGGGAGGGCTGTTACAGCTTAAATAGCGATCGCAGACAATCATCATCAATATGGCTCTCAGGCCCAAGCCAATGAACAAACTCTCTGGCGCTGATGTGCGTCGGCTTTTGAACCTCCTTCTTCTCAATGCCAGCCGCGAGGTCTGCTTGCTTGCCCGTGTTGGTTATCACCGTCCATGTCTTCGTCTTCATTTGTCTTTGCCTTCCTTGCTGGGGGTAGAGTAAGCTACGCCGCTGCTGGTTTCCGCAGGACACTCATGAAGCTATCCATCGAGTGTAGCGCTCGGCTGGCTAGCGGTCTAGGCTTACTTCAGAGTTGGAGCCAACCTGAGTCCACTGTTGCTATCAGACGTTTTACACGCATTGAGAATCGTCGGAACCGGTCAAAGAGTCACGATGTTACGCCAACTAGTGGTTCCGCGTTCGCTTGCGCAATCGGCTGATTTTCGGATTCCGACGGAACCGAATTGTCAGCGGACCCTCTTTCTCGTTATCGGGCTCTAGGCAGTAAGAAATAAGGTCCAGCAGTTCTTCGTCGTCGACAGGCTTCTGGAAGAAGCCCGCCGCACCTAATTCGCGCATGGGTTCTTCATAGTCTCGCGGATCCCGCCCCGTGAGGAAAATCACTGGAATCGGAGCGAGTGATGGGAATGCTCGCATGTGTTTGAGCACAGAAGTTCCGGTCGCGAATCCGGGCAGGCCCAAGTCAAGGAGGACAAGATCAGGGCGCTCCTTTTGAGCCAAAGCCAGTGCCGAACAACCGTCTCCCGTGCTCAAGGTCTCGTAGTGATTGGCTCGAAGACGCAGACCCAGCGCGTGGCAGAAGTCCGCGTCGTCGTCTACGATCATAATCTTCGATGGCCGTTGCGGCCGCGCTGCCCTCATCTCTCCCGCTGCCATCAGATCCATTTCGTTCGTCTCCTTAGTAGGTAACATAAAGGCCACGATAACATTGGCCGCACGATTCGGAACTTGCACCTGTGCGAGAAGAGGCACCTGGAGAATTACATTCGCCAACCGCGGTGAAGCTTGCGCGACCTTAACCCACCAGTTGTTCGATTGCCACTGACAGGCTGCGATTGTCGATAGGTTTTTGAAAGAACCGCTTAGCACCAGCTTTGCGGCAGCGCCATTCGTGAGCAAATCGGTCGCGAGCGGTTACGACGATCACGGGCACGCCAGCAAGCCCGGGAATCTCACTAAGACTTTGCAGGAAAAAATAGCCGTCGTAGTCGGGTAACCCGATGTCAAGGATAATGACATCCGGCATTTCGGTAAACGCCATGCTGAGCCCGGACCCCGCATCATTCGCAAAGTAGGTATCGTAGTAGGCCTGAAGCCGGATTCGGAGACCAAGACACAAATCCAGATCGTCGTCGATGATGAGAACCTTGGGGCCGCCTGTGCTTTTCGGTTTGTAGTTCAATACCTTTAGTTTGTGCTCGGCATTGGGGGACAAGGAATAAGGCTCATAGTCCAGGGATACGGCAGCTCCCCAAACCGGCTGGCTCGTCGCGTGAGGCTCAATGTCCTGTTTCATGTTTTCGAACATACATCAGACCGGCCGTCTCGGCTTTGAACGAAAGGTCAATGTGTCGCGTCGTAACCGCCGATTGTCCCTTGGTGTTGCTTATTGCATAACTGTTCGTATGGCCACTTTGGTGTGCGCGGGGGGTTAACGGGACATCTTCGACGTGCTCGGCTCACAGGGAAGATTCTGCGACTGCCGAATCCTCTACAATATGGCCGAATCCAGCAAACTTAAGGGCCGACTATTGCCGCAATGGGGGAAACTGCTCCGAATCCCACCGGATACCTGAAGCCGCGGCGGCGCGCATGTTGGGATTAGGATCTACGCCGCTGCTGGCTCCCCCGCGACATCCATGTAGCCCTCCATCGCCTGGGTCAACTGCGAATCCACTTCGTCCGCAATAGTCATGACATCAGGCAACAGCAAGCTGAAGTCCAGCGCTCTCAGATTCTTCTGCAACGTCCCGAAGAGGGTTACCTGGAGTATTCGTGAGTCCTGCACTAGCATCGCAGAGGTGTAACCTTGTGACCTTCGCAATTTTCCGTGGGCGACGGCAGCAGGGGAACCGATGAAACCGCCCTCCTGTATGGTGATGTGGGGCGATCTCAGGCGCACAATCAAGTCGTCAATCAGCTTGGGAAGATATCCCGTGCGCTCGTGATCGCTAAGAGCAACGCGGCTAATCTCCGTGTTGCTCTTGACCCTCGCCAGCCAGTCTTCGACGATCAGACTAGTGCAACGCTGTAATATTCCGGCCACTCTTTCCTTTGGCGTCGGGAGCGCGGGTGTGCGAGTGAGCAGTTTGGCGTGGACGAGATCTGCGAGGGTCTTCGTCTCGAATGGTTTCACGATGATTTCATCCGCTTCCAGAAGGATGGCGTCCATCGCGCTCTTCACGTCGGGGTAGCCGCTGACCAGCAGCGTAAGTGCCTTCGGTTGGATGTGACGCATCGCCGTAATCACCGCAAAGCCGTCGCTAGGGTTCGGCATGTGGAGATCAGTGATTAAAACATCGAAACTCTTTGTTGTGATCAGTTTCAACGCCTCTGTCACGTTCGTGGCAGCGACCACGTCGAAACCCTTGTGTTCAAGAGTCACGGTCATCATCTCGCGAACGGCGTCGTCGTCATCCACAAGCAGAACCTTGTGGGAAATAGGGCGTTCGGTCGGAGTCATACGGCACAGCCTCTCTTCACGAACCAATTCAAGTGTGACTCAGGTGTATTCTGGAATATGTTCAAAAGTGAACGGTTATCGAGATGGTCAACAGAATTCAATCCTCACGACCGCCCACTTCACGGGCTCAGAAGCACGTCTTCAGACGGAACTCAAACCTTCCGTTTCACAATTTGCGCCCCCGCCGATTTGGGCGCTGTCGTCGTGAAGGCCTCCATTGTTTGGGTCAACTGCGAATCCACTTCGTCAGCAATTATCATGACATCCGGCAACAACAAGTTGAAATCCAGCTTGCTCAGATTTTCATGCAAGGTTTCGAAAATGGTCACTTGAAGGATTCGTGATTCATGGATCAGCATGCTGGACGAATAGCCCTGCGTCTGTCTCAGTTGGCCATGTTCGATGGCAGCCGGGGATGTGACGGCATCGCTGTCTTTATTGGACGATTTAGTTGTGCCCAAGCGTTGAACCAGATCGTGAACAAGCCTCGGGAGATGTCCGGTGCGTTCTTCATCTTTAAGAAGGAGATGGTTGAGTTGCGGGGTCTTCTTAGCTCGTGCCAGCCACTTTTGTATCATAGCGACCTTGCAGCGGGTCAGGATTTTGGCCACGCTCTCCCTGCTGGCAGGTTGTGATTTCTCATGCGAGCGCAGAGCCGGTTGTGCGATTGGTACTGTGAGTGGAGCAGCCATTTAACACTCCTGTCTTGTAACGACTAATGCCACGATAGTCCTTAGCGCACTCCCGAACTGGTCAATTGTGAACACGTTCTGCATAGTTGCAGGGAATCACCCCGCCCTAAGACGGAATAGATGACGCACTCCAAACTACGAACGTCCCCGGGGGTAAGCCAAGCCCTACTTCCACTCGTACCATGCTACCTAAGTTGTATCCTGCCGGCCCAGCTGCCAAACGTTTTCGTTCGTGGGCGGGCGCCCAGCAATGCTTTCTGGCCAGCGAATGCGGTTTCTGCTCTAAGGTTGCGCACCTAATGCCCCAAACGCGGACAGATAAAGGGGCTACAGTGAAAGTTGTGAGGAATCACTTATCCACTCCTATGCATGATGCCACCGCGCTCCCATGCGCTGTTTGTGTGCATACGGTCGCCGCCTCCATTTCAAGAACACGAAGGCCAGCTGCTGCACGCAAAGGGTGGCAATGATGAGTCGTTGTGTTGCCCTATCGCTTTTGCAGACGCCGGCCTCAATCAAGCTGGGTTGCTATCGCAATGCCTCTGCCAGCCATCGTCCCGCGCATAGCGCGAGCGAGCCGAGGAAGCTGTGAAAGAAGCCCTCGCCATCAGCAAGGCTCAGCATACGGAGCTGGCCGACCTGAATTTCGCCCTGGATCAACACGCTATCGTGGCGGTGACCGACGTCCAGGGGACAATTACCTACGTGAACGACAAGTTCTGCGCCATCAGTCAATATTCCAAAGACGAACTGATTGGCCAGAATCACCGCATTCTCAACTCCGGCCACCACCCCAAAGAGTTTTTCGAGCAGATGTACCATACCATCGCGAATGGTAAGGTGTGGCACGGCGAAATCAAGAACCGGGCCAAGGATGGCTCGATCTATTGGGTGGATGTGACCATAGTTCCGTTCGTAGGGGTGGACGGAAAACCCCGGCAATACGTTGCTATCCGAACGGACATCACGGATAGTAAATTGGCCGCAGAGGCTCTGGTCAGGCAGGCGGTGGAGTTTTCTCGGCAAACCGAGGAACTTGCCCGGTCGCAGCAGATCCTGGTAACCCAGGGTCGGATGCTTCAGTCCGAGGCCCGGTATCGAGGCCTTCTAGAGGCGGCACCGGATGCGATGGTGGTGGTCGACCCAAACGGGGACATTATCCTGTTGAATGTTCAGGCGGAAAAACATTTCGGATACAGCCGCGATGAATTGGTAGGGCAAAAGGTGAAGAACATCATTCCAGAGGGCTTCGCCGAACGGCTGATCGCCGACGGCACGCGAAGCGCGGCGGACGCACAAGCCCAGCATATCGGCACCGGGATCGAGCTTATCGGGCGTCGGAAAGATGGCAGCGAGTTTCCCCTGGAGATTATGTTGAGCCCGCTGGAGAGCACCGATGGAATTCTGGTGACGGCAGCCATTCGTGACGTCACAGAACGAAATAAGTCCAAGGAACACCTGGTGAAGACGGTGGGGGAATTGAAGCGTTCCAACGAGGAATTGCAGCAATTTGCCTATATCTCATCCCACGATCTCCAGGAGCCGTTGCGCATGGTTGCCAGTTATACGCAACTTCTGGCCAAGCGCTACAAAGGGCGTCTGGACTCCGATGCCGACGAGTTTATCGCCTTTGCAGTAGACGGGTGCAATCGTATGCAGGGACTGATCCAGGATCTGCTGTCCTATTCTCGCGCGGGGACAGATGGCAAGCTGCTTTGTGAGGTGTCCGCCGAAGATGCTCTGGAACAAGCGCTCACAAACCTACGAATCACGATCGAGCAGAGTAGTGCGGTTGTATCTCACGATTCTCTGCCGACAATCAAGACGAACGAAACGCAGCTGACTCAGGTGTTCCAGAACCTCGTGGGGAACGCAATCAAGTACCACAGCGCCGAAGTCCCTCGCGTACACGTTTCCGCTACAAACAACGGTGGTAACGAGTGGATTTTTTCCGTGCGCGACAATGGCCTGGGCATTGCCCCTCAGTACTTTGAAAGGATCTTTGTGCTGTTCCAGCGGTTGCACGGGCGAAATGAGTTCGAGGGCACCGGCATCGGATTGGCTATTTGCAAGAAAATTTTGGAGCGGCTCGGCGGCAGGATCTGGGTCGAGTCGGAATCCGAAAAGGGCTCAACCTTCTACTTTGCCCTGCCAGCGAGAGATGAGAAATGATGAAAACGATCGGGACGGATGCGACAGCTATCGAAGTTCTTTTGGTCGAGGACAGCCCCGGCGATGTCCGGCTTACGCGGGAAGCTCTTAAAGACGCCAAGGTGCATATCAACTTGCACGTGGCGTCGGACGGGGCAGAGGCGATGGACTTTCTGAATCGGGTGGGGAAGCACGCCAGCGTTCCTCGTCCGGATCTGATCTTGCTTGATCTGAACCTGCCGAAGAAAGACGGCCGGGAGGTCTTGGCGGAAATTAAGGAGAGCGAGTTTCTGAAAAGCATTCCGGTAGTTATCTTGACGACCTCTGCTTCTGAGGCGGATATCGTGCGGAGTTACAGGCTGCATGCCAACTGTTACATCACCAAACCTGTGGGCCTAGATGGATTCCTCGATGTCGTGAAGAGCATTGACAGTTTCTGGCTGTCCGTCGTCAAGTTACCGCACGAACTACGCTCATGAAGGAAAAGACGCTCCAAGTCCTTGTGGTTGAGGATAACGCGGGAGATGTCCGCTTGCTCCGCGAGATGTTCAAGGGCGAGAAGCAGGGCAGTTTCGAGTTGACGCACCTCTTGCGTATGAGTGAAGCCGAGGTTCATCTTGCGAAGGGTGGAGTTGACATCGCCTTGTTGGACATGGGACTACCGGATGCGCATGGCCTGGAGACGGTGCGGCGGGCGCACGCGGCGGCCCCAAGTGTTCCGCTGATCATACTGACGGGATTGGACGACGAGGCACTGGCCGCCGAAGCTATGACGCAAGGCGCACAAGACTACATGATCAAAGGCCAGATCGAAAGTCGTGCGCTCCCTCGTGCTCTTCGCCATGCCATTGAGCGCCACCGCCTACAAACTGAAACCGACCTCATCCGAACACACCAGCTGCAGTTTAAGGATGAATTCCTCTCCCATGTGTCGCATGAGCTTCGCTCCCCACTGAGCGCGATTCGTCAGTTTGTGACCATTCTCCTGGACGGACTGGCCGGCGAACTGCAGCCCGAACAACAAGAGTACATGGGGATTGTTCTTAAGAATGTCAAACAACTTCAATCGATGATTAGTGACCTGCTCGAAGTCACTCGTGCGCAGGCGGGTAAACTGACGATCGAGCCGCAACGTACATCCGTTGCCGATGCAATCGCGTATGCCGTCGACACTCTTCAGGGAGCCGCCACAGCCAAAGGAATCACACTGTCCTCTGACATCGCCTGCCGATTGCCATCACTGTGCGCTGACCCAACGCGCATTCGACAGATTCTGATCATTCTTATTGATAACGCCATAAAGTTTACACCTGCAAATGGTGAGGTGAAAGTTCAAGCTCGCGTTTTCGACAAAGATCCAAGTCTTGTCGTTCTGGAAGTCTCGGACTCGGGATGCGGTATCAGTCCGGACATGACGGAGAGGATTTTTGAACGCCTCTTTCAGACATCGGACCCCTCTCTAGAAGGGCGCAAAGGCCTTGGACTTGGCTTGTACATCTGCAAAGACCTGGTTACCAGACAAGGGGGGCAAATCTGGACAAAGAGCGCGCCAGTACGAGGGTCAGTCTTTTCCGTCGCCTTGCCGATTTTCTCCCTGCCGAACCTGATTTCGCTGGCATTTCGTAAGCAAGTCCGTGCGGACCGGCCTGTCACACTCTTGGTAACAGAGTTAGGCTCACAAAGCGGATGGCTTTCGAATGATGTTCGCGCGGAACAGTCTCACGGGGTCCGCGAAATTCTGCAACGCTGTTTGCACTCGCATCTGGACGTCCTGCTGCCTAAAATGGGGGTCTCCGAAGCGGCAGAGCTCTTTTTTATTGTGGCGATCACGGATTCGATCGGCGGTGAGGCCATCAGCAAGAGGATACAGGAACAATTGCAAGAACACGTCGGGCGAGCTGGCTTGACCGTGTCTACTTCCTACCGAGCCCTTCCGCATACCAAGCGAGACGCGAACGAATCCACCGAGCGGTATCTGGAGCAGGTGGCCGCTGGAATTCAGGACCTAATAAATGGAGAAATCTCATCAAGGATGGTCGTAAATGGCTAACAAGAAAATTCTAATCGTCGATGATGATCCGGACGTCCTGCAGGGCATGCATGTACGCCTCAAGGCTAACCAATATGACATTTGTCTTGCAGTGGATACGTTCTCTGGCGTGGCAGAGGCCCGGAGAAGCGAGCCTGACCTAATCCTTCTTGACCTCGGTCTGCCGGCTGGTGGCGGTTTCATGGTGATGGAAAGGCTCAAAATGATTCCCTCACTTGCCATCATCCCTGTCATTGTGGTCTCGGCTCGCGACGGTCTGGGAAACCAGAAGCGCGCATTCGACGCAGGAGCGAAGGCCTTTCTTCAAAAGCCTGTGGACGATAACCAACTCCTGGCAGTCATCCGGCAAGCTCTGGGAGAACCCGCGGGTACGAAGAAACCTACTCTGCATGACCAGGGAGCGGTATGACGATGGCGACGCAGCCCAGTTCGAACCTTTCTGCCTATTTGTCACATGAATTGCGGAACGCGCTCGCCTGTATCCATCAATTCGGAAACATCCTGGTCGATGGGCTGGCAGGTGAACTGACCGGCGAACAACGCGAGTATGTAAGCATCATGTTGGAGAATGCTTCAAAAATTCGCAGTGTGCTAGACAGCGCACTGGACGGAGTTCCGGGCCCGCTTGAGAAATGAACGACAAAATCGAATGTGTTTCTAAATTGGAGACCTAATGGACAAAACGAAGATATTGGTTGTCGACGACAATCCTACGATAAGAAAGGGCCTGAGCGTCCGTCTGCGGGCCAACGACTACGAAGTCTTGTTTGCCGAGGACGCCATTTCGGCTACCGCTGCTCTGGTGACAGAAAGACCGGACCTGGTAATTCTTGATCTGGGGCTTCCTGGCGGAGATGGATTCGTCGTGATGGAGCGATTGCACAAGAATGACCATCTGGCGAACATCCCGGTGATTGTACTAACGGGCCGTGAATTAGCTGATAATCGGGACCGAGCTCTAAAAGCGGGAGCGACGGCATTCTTTCAAAAGCCCGTGGAAGATAGCACTCTGCTCTTTGCTATTCGTAAGGCGCTGGATGTTTCCCGTGGTGAATTGCGCTTTGATGACTAATCGCATTCGATGTTACGAACCCAACACAGACCTTTACTTGAGGAAACCACTCATATGCTGACGATCCTGCTGGTGGACGATAACCGCCATCTCCAAATCGCGTTCAAGAAAGTACTCACTTCTTCCGGTTATCGAGTTGAACTCGCCAGCGATGGCGAGGAAGGTTTGCAGCTTGCGCACAGCACGCGGCCAGATGTCATCCTGCTCGACATGCTTTTGCCGAAACTTGGGGGTGTAGAGGTACTTCGCGCATTGAAAGCAGATCGGGCAACGGCGACAATCCCCGTCATCGCCCTCAGCGGCCTGCCCATGAGTAACGAGGCGAGATTGAGGAGAGACGGGGCAATAAAGTACCTCACGAAGTCAAACTTGGAGGACTTAGATGTTCTGCTACAAGCGATCGATTACGCCCTTCTTCTGCCCCGTGGGGACGAGTTCAGCGAAGTAGCGTTTCTTCCCAACACGCCTGGGCAGAGCAAGGCAACGCTAAAATTAGGCGAATAGAGGAAACACCAGGCCGTAAACAGATTGGCGACGTCCGAAGTGCCGATATTTCGGCACAGCGGCGATGTATCGGCACTCCCGGTTAGCATCTCAATAGGTATGTTGCTGGCCTGCTGAGATTTAAGGAAGAAACCCCCAGACTCGTATTGGCGAAGAAAATGCAGGGACTACAGGTGCCTAGGTGCGTCAACGTCGGGTACGCTACGCGGAGAGTTTTGACCATCGCCTAGTCGAAGAACCCGCCAAGGGCCAGGAGGAGCGATTCCTCGGGCGAGACCGTGTTCCTCGCCGCACGTGGAGAATGTCATGACCCATGCCAACGACGCCCGCTCAAAAGTCAGGAACCGCGGCCGAGAGTTGGCTCCCGTCCCGTCGTCCTTCTACGGCGCCGTCGTCGGCTGGAACAAGGGCGCTCAAGATCTCTACGGTTACACTGCCGGGGAAATGATCGGCCAGCCAGTTGCCATCGTCGTCCCCGAACCTCTGCACGAGGAAAGTCTCCAGTTCCTGCTGGATACTTGCGCGCAGCCACTGCTGCGCAAAGAGACGGATCGTAAGCGTGAGAAAGGAATACTGGTTGAAGTCTCGCTGCTTTTCTCTCCGGCAAGAAATTCCAAGGGTGAAATTATCGGAGGTTCAACGATTGCTCCTGCTATCACCGAGCGCAAGGGTTCTGAAGACTTGCGAGAACGTCTGGCAGCGTTGGTGGAGTCATCCGATGACGCCATCATTGGCAAGAGTCTGGACGGAACGATTACGAGCTGGAACGCCGGTGCCGAGAGGATGTTTGGTTACTCGTCATCCGAAGCTGTAGGAAAACCGATACAGATGCTGCTGCCACCGGAACGAGCAAATGAGGAGTCTGCCATTCTGGCACAAATCGGGAAGGGTGAGCGGATTGACCATTTCGAGACTGTCCGGGTCGGGCAGGACGCCAAGAGAGTTGACGTTTCTGTGACGATTTCGCCGATTAGGGACAGAAGAGGCAGGATTGTTGGCGCGTCAAAGATTGCGCGTGACATCGGCGAACGTAAGCGTGCAGAGGCAGTGCAAGAACGTCTGGCGGCAGTCCTCGAGTCATCCGATGACGCCATTATCGGCGAGAGTCTGGACGGAACGATCACTAGCTGGAACCGCGGCGCCGAGGACCTATTCGGTTACTCAGAATCGGAGGCTGTGGGCAAATTCATACAGATGCTGCTGCCGCCGGACCGAGCAAATGAGGAATTTGACATTCTCGCGCGACTCAAGAACGGTGAGCGCATTAATCATTTCGAAACCGTCCGGGTGCAGAAGGACGGCAAGAGAATTAACGTTTCCGTCACGATTTCGCCGATTAGAGACAGTAGCGGTGCGATCATTGGTGCTTCAAAGATTGCGCGCGACATCTCCGAGCGTAAGTGCGTGGAAGAAGAATTACGCAAAGCGGAAGAGAGATTCGGCAAGGCGTTTCGCAGCAACCCGCTGGCAGTCTCGATTTCGACGCGAGCGGAGGGGCGTTATCTGGATGTGAACGATTCATTCCTCAAGATACTCGGATACAAGCGCGGGGATGTCATTGGGCGCACTGCCTCAGGGTTGAGTTTCTGGGCCCAGCCGTCGGAGCGCGAACAAATGCTCAAGCTGTTAGATGACAACGGTCGCGTGACAGAGCTCCACACACAATGCAAAACGTCCATAGGAGAGCTTAGAGAAGTAGAGGTATCGGCGGAACTGATCGAACTTGAAGGGCTCCCCTGCGTGCTAGCTATTACCCGCGACATCACCGACACCTTGCTCTTGGAAGCGCAGTTCCGCCAGGCCCAGAAGATGGAGGCTGTGGGGCGTCTGGCCGCCGGAGTGGCCCATGACTTCAATAACATGCTGAGCGTAATTATCGGCTACAGCGATCTATCGATCGACATGATTGCAGCAGATAGCCCGCTGGAAAAGCATCTAGCGCAAATCAAGAAGGCGTCGGAACGAGCGGCCGTGCTAACGCGGCAACTCCTTGCTTTCAGCCGGCAGCAGGTTATCTTTCCCAGAATCTTGGATCTGAACGAAGTGGTAGAAAACCTGACCACTATGTTGCTGCGCATGGTCGGCGAGAGTATTTCAGTCTCGTTCCGACCGACTACCCCGATTGGCAGCATCAAGGCTGACCCGGGCCAGATTGAACAAATCCTGATGAATCTTATGGTGAATGCAAGAGATGCGATGCCGGGAGGAGGAGAGATCATCATCGAGACGGGGCATGCGGAACTGGACGAGCATTACGTTTCCCGGCATGCGGGTTTTCATACCGGACAACACGTCGTTTTGACAGTAAGCGACACCGGTTGCGGCATGGACGAAAGCGTCAAATCGAAAATCTTCGAGCCTTTCTTCACTACAAAGGGCATTGGGCAAGGGACCGGTCTCGGACTCTCCACGGTGCACGGAATTGTGAGTCAGAGCCAGGGAAGCATTTGCGTTGACAGCCAACCCGGCAAGGGTACGACATTCACAATCTACTTTCCGAGAGTAGCTGCAAAAGCAGAAGATTTGCGGGAGTTCCACGAGGTACAGGAACTTCCACTTGGGTCTGAAACGATTCTGGTGGTGGACGATGATGACGCCGTGCGCAAGGTGACAGCAAGCTTACTGAGCAATGCCGGTTACCGAATCGTCGAAGCAAACAGCGCGAAGAAGGCGATGGAGATCATCACAGAATCCGGATCGGGAATCGATCTCCTGCTTACGGATCTCGTCATGTTTGGGCAAAGCGGGTTTAAGCTGTTCGAACAAGCGAAAGTACGGTGCCCGAATCTTCGTTCGCTATTCATGTCGGGATACGCCGGCGATCTGCCTGATTTACAGTCCGGGTTGATATCTGAGCGGGCATTCCTGGCGAAGCCATTCGCCAGAGTCCCGCTGCTCAAGAAAGTTTACGCGGTCCTGCACAGCGAGTGAGCACGTTGTGGAGTGCTCTATTCAGCACGATTAGCGTGAATGGTTTTTCAACATCTGCGCGCACGGCGGGTGAGTTTGCGAACTGCTGAAATCGCTTTATGACGACCCGTTGCAGGGCACACCCTCTTGACGCATGAGCACCTCTTTCACGGTGCTCGCCACGACCCAAGGCAATTTATTCGCCGCAGGTGTGCCATAAGTGTGCCGTACCATTCGATCCCATATGCGCTAACTCGCGTCCTTTCAATACCAGAGCAGATTGCTTCCGTGCGGGCTTGATTGTCGGTAAGGCATTGATTCCTAAAGGTGCTACGACATGGAGACCCCTATCAGACTAGCCTACTCTTAATCAGTAGGTTGGAGGTTCGATTCCTCCCGCGCTCACCACTCCAAACTCCAATATTTATTGGCTTTTATAGATAACAGCAGTCACTTCCAAAGTGGCCTACATTTTTGCGTGTCCGTACCATGTCCGTGCCGGAGCACAAACGGAGTAAGAATGGCTTTTTTCCCCGGTGCCGACGCATGAAGACCACATGTGGCTCAAATACGTTTGCTGGGGTCTCGCCCAGAATCTGAAGGAAGCACTGTATAGACCACTATCGCGGATGCCTAATCTAATGCTCAAATGGATATCGTGCAAGATGCTCCCAAGCGAAGTCCGGGGAACGTCGTTCGCTCGCTGCCGTGGAAATGGATCGGCGTAGTCGCTTTCATGACGCTAGCCGGCCTGGCATTAGCAGTGCGATTGACGATCGCGCGCGCTGAACCGATACTGCGGGCTCGCGTCATTGAGACTTTGTCGAATCGCTTCGATAGCAAAGTGGAGCTGGGGAGTCTTCATGTTTCTATCGCCGACGGAATCGAGGTTTCCGGCAGCGGCCTGAAGATTTTCGGCACGACAGATCCGAATCCCTATGAACCGGGAGTCCAAGCTCTGATCGGCGTCCAGGAATTCCGCTTTCAGACCGCGTTGCTGGGCCTGGTTCGTTCTCCGATGCACATAGACACTGTGTATGTGAAGGGCCTGGAGTTGAATGTCCCACCCAAGGAAGATCGGCGGGAAATGACGAACATGGATTCCAGAACCGGCAAGATGACGATCTTCGTCGATAAGTTTGTTTGCGAGGATACAAAGCTGCTGATCAACACTTCAAAGCCCGGGAAACCGCCGCTGGAATTTGCCATCGGGGACTTAAAGATGAAGGACGTTGGTCCCGGCCAACCGCTGCAGTTTAATGCCACCTTAGTGAATCCCAAGCCGGTGGGAGATATTCAGTCGAGCGGTCTGTTCGGACCATGGCAGCAGGACAGTCCTCGGGACACGCCAGTGCAAGGAGACTATTCCTTCCGCAACGCAGATCTGAGCACAATCAAGGGCATTGGAGGAACGCTCTCGTCTACCGGGCAATATTCGGGAACTCTCGGCGACATCGCCGTGCATGGAACAACAGATACGCCGGACTTCCAAATTGCGACCAGCGGGCATCCGGTGCCGCTGCACACGGAATTCCACGCCATTGTTGACGGCACCAGCGGGGACACATATCTCCGGCCGGTGAATGCGACGGTGCTTCATTCTTCTTTCACCGCCGAGGGCTCGATTGTCCGCATGAGTGCGCCGCATGGGCACGATATCGAACTCACTGTGATGTTGGATCATGCTCGGATCGAGGATTTGCTCAAACTCGGAGTGCGCACCGATCCTCCCGTCATGACGGGCCCCGTTGAAATGAAGACACGGCTGAGCCTCGTGCCCGGCGATGCGAGTGTGGCCGACAGACTGAAGTTAGCCGGCAACTTTCACGTGCTCCGCGCGCGTTTCACAAACGAAAAGGTCCAGAGCAAGCTCGACTCACTGAGTTTGCGCAGCCAGGGGAAGCCCAAGCAGGCTCAGGAGCATCCCGAAGAAGATGTGCCCGTTGATTTGCAAGGCGTGTTCACCCTGAAGGACGGACTGCTGTCTTTTTCGTCCCTTCATTTTCTTATCCCAGGAACGCATGTCGATATGACAGGCGACTACAGCCTGGATGGACAAACGTTCGACTTCAGCGGGAAGGCGCGGCTGGATGCGAAAGTTTCGCAAATGACCACCGGATGGAAGTCGATCCTTCTTAGGCCTGTGGATCCATTCTTCAGCAAGGGCGGAGCTGGCACGGAAATTCCCATTAGAATCACTGGCACCGAATCGGAGCCGCACTTTGGTTTGGATTTCGGTCACAAAGACGAGCACGAGAGCAGTGATAAGAACACCGATACGGGATCGAAGCGCGAATAAATGCACCGGGACTGCACATGTTACCTGCACAGCGCACTACGGCAGCTTGACTCGAGCCTCTGGCAGCAGGCGCACCGGACCTATCAATCCCGACGGCATGAAGAACGTTCGACGCAGGAACATCACAAAGTGAGGGTCACCGGCCGCCCCATCGCCCACCAGTCGGTTCCGGAGTGTATTCGTCACAACGATCTCGAAATGGTTAGTACCGACTTTCAGGTAAGAAGCAACATCCACGCGATAGGGTCGCATGAGCAAGGAATCGATCTTCTTGTTGTTAATCCAGACTTCGGCCACATCGTGGACTTCTCCAAGGTCGAGTTCGAGCGCCAGGCCGGGGCGCAAGTAGGACTCGGCAATCTGGACGTCGAGGCTATAGTGCCCGTGCCCCGAGAAATAACGCAGGTTCTGTGAAAGGCTCCAATCCCGCAGAGGCGCCCCATGAATCTGCTCGGTCCATTCCTTTCCATCTTTATCGTTGCCCACCAGGCGAAGATCCCAGTTCGGCCCGAGGGTTAAAGCCAACGGAACATCTTTTGGAGAAACGACTGATGTCCGGTCTTTTTCGTCGTTGAATTCCGTGTGATAGGTTCCAGGTTCGGTAGCGACGCCGAATAGCCCGTCTGGGGTGCGCTCGATCCTTCGAAAGCTGGTGCGCACGACATGCTTTTCCTCCGGCGATTCTGCCAGACCAATCAACTCGGAACCAAAAGGATCGAGATGGATATCAATGGTGACGCTGCCATTTTCGGAGCGGTACACGGGCGCTTCGGCGACTCCACCCGTCCAGGGATTCCAAACCTGCGGGATACGCCTGCCAGCAGTCAGCGTTACCCGCACATCCTGGGACTCTGCCTTGGGATTGCGAAAGAAGAAGAAGCTCTTCGAGGCGATATCGAACTGCTGAAAGAAAATACTTGGCTCCGGCGTGGCGAAGTGCAGGTTTGGGTTCACTTTCAACTCACCCTCTAACACCGCAGGGACGGCGGTTGCGTCATCCACGAACCGAACACTTCCGTGCCCCTGGGCATCGACAGACTTGGAGCGCGCATCCTTCTGTCCACCGACGATTTCCCGCATAATCTGCTGAATGCGTTGCCCGTTGCTGCGATAGTCCTTGAACGAGGCTTCTTCGGCGGGCATATGCTCGGCGAACACGATGGGTAATCCAGCTTGGGCAAACTCTTTGAGCTTCTCTGCCAATTGCAAAGTAATCCGGGTCTCGTTGCGAAGCACTAACGAGGGATACACGCTACCAGGCGTGTGTAGCTCGTGATTTTCAACGGTTGCGTGGTGCAACAGAGTGTCTTCGTTGATCACGTCGAAGTTATAGCCGTTCGCCATGAGGGAATATTCGAGCGGATAGTCCTCATCGGTCGGCATCCAGCCGGGGTAATAGAGCCGGTGCGAGTATAGAGCCACGGGCGCGACGTTGTGTCCCGATTGCGAGAGCGTCTGCACGCGAGCCATGTAGTCATTCAAGGGCTTCAGGTATGGCCAAAAAGGATTATGAAAATTCAAATGCGAGGAAAAAGTGTAGACGAGCTCGTACTGGGACGAAAATGGAAACCAGCCGGGATCCGGGCGATCCATGTATTCATACGGGAAGCCGTGATAGACGATGCGATTGATGCCCGCTGAGAACAGCTCATCGGCGGTCGTCTTCATTAGTTCGGGTGTGGTCTCGTAGGGGTGGTCGCGCCAGACGAACGTCTCGCTCGAAATGGCATTTCTGCCGAACAGATGTCCCGCGGAAGAGGCTAACTTCAAGAAGTCGTAGCGGCCGTCGGCGTATAGAACTTCGGTTTCCGGGAAATCGGCCTGGCCATAAATTCTTAGAAGGTCAGCGGGAGCTCCGTGTGCCTGGACCCGGGCCTTGAGATGATTGCTATGCGCCCAGTCGATGAGAGGCTGGTAGAAGTTGTCAATCATCAGATCGGAGACCGTCAGCCAATAGTCGTGCCGCACCCGCTCGCCTATTTCCGGAGCGTCGAAAAACGGGAGCGATGGATATTCCTCGCCGGAATCGCTTTCTCCGGGATGTTTCACCAACGGGAGATAGGGAGTGAGGTCGTAGCCACGGCGCTTTTGAAACTCGGAAAGGAAGTCGTCAGTCCAAAACATGCTTTCCGCGGTGACCTCCAGACTGTCGCAGAAGATCGCCCGCAGAGACTTTCCAAAGTCCGCGCCAAAATATTTCTTTCCCGCCTCGCCCACGGCCTCGATGTGCTTTTGAAGAGCCTCACGTTTCAGATGGTCGAGAACCCACTGTGTGCCAACTCCTGCTCCACCCTCCACAGTTTGCAGGGTTGGAGCCTGAATAAAGCTAAACAGCACCCACTTTCCGGCCGGTACTTCCCAGCTCAGACGATCGGTCTCGGTGATTTGCGGGGTGAGCACAATCGCGGACGTGACATCCACCGTTCCGGATGAGGTCACCGAGTCGACGGGGACGGAATCAGAGAACTCCTGCAGTTTTCTTTTTCCAAAAGAAGGCAAGGTCCCAGGCGCCGCGACTACGGCTACGAGTTTTTCACCCGTCCCCAGCGGAGCCCCGGGAAATCGGCCGGCGAAGGTAGTTGGTCCGGTAAGCGCAATCTGATGAACGATCAACTTCTTCGAAGCGAGCTGGAGCGGGATATAGGAACCGCCGAAGGGCCAGCCCGAACCGAAAGTGAGGTCCACATCGAGCCCAAGCCGGCCGCCTTCCTCAATCGCATACTTCACATGATTGAACCATTCCGGCGTAAGAAAGCTATCTACGCGGCGGGCCACTTCGGCGGTTGGAGCCGGATTCAATCCGTCTTTGAATGACTGAATCTCCACTCCGCCCAGGCCAGCATCTTTGATAATTCGCAGTTCTCGTGCGATCTCCTCGTTGGTGACGTCCCCTCCCGGCCACCACCAGCGCACCATGGGACGCGCCGTAGCCGGAGGATTCTCAAAACTGGTTCGCAGGTCATCGCGGGAGCCTTCCCGTTGCGAAGACGGAAGCTGGGCGGAGGAGAAAAGCGTTAGGCACAGAGTGCAGGCCAACAATGCGAGAACAGAAGAATGAGTCGGGCGCATAGGATCAGGTTTTCTCATTCAAGATTTTGATTCGCACGGAAACAATTCGCCGATCGAGCACGAGCCAAAGACACCTCTCAAGAACTTGGAAGCGCTTTTTTCTGATACGAATCCGAGTTCCTGATTAGAGGAGCTCTCTCCGGCGAAAGCTGCGCTCGCGTGGAGTCGCGCACGATCAGAGTGGGCGCCACACGCACCACGGAGGGCTTCTTCGTCACCTTGCCCTCGATACGGTCCATGAGAAGGGTGGCTCCGCGCGCACCAATCTCATATCCGGGCTGCGAGACCACAGTGAGTCTGGGGTGGAACGCCCGATCTCCGGCAAGGTCGTCAAAAGTAGCGAGCGCGACGTCTTCGGGGCAGCGCACTCCGAGCTCTTCAAAGGCTTGCAGTACTCCCAACGTCATAACGCCGTTGGAAACCAAGATTGCAGATGGCCGGGCGAACTGTAAGAGGAGGTCTTTGGCCAGCCGATATCCGGAATTCTCCCGAAAGTCGCCTTCGAGAATCAGATCTTTGCAGACCTCAATCCCAGCCTCTCGTAATCCCTCTTCGTAACCTCGAAGACGTTCCCGTGCCACTCCCAATTGAAGCGGCCCGGTAATGATTGCAATAGTGAGATAGCCGCTTCGTATGAGATGACGCACGCAGTCTTGAGCCCCACGAACGTTATCCAACATGACGGCATCAATTTTCATGCCGACCGGGGCTCGGTCCAGGCATACGATGGGGATGCCGGATTCGATGGTTCGCCGAATATGATCGACGTCCTTCCCTCCCGTGTGCGTCAGCAGAATGCCGTCCACCCGGCGGGAACGTAAGGCAGACACGATTCGGCGCTCGCGTTCTATTTGCTCGTCGGTATTCGCCGTGACCAGAAGGAACCCTCGCTCCAGAGCTCGGTCTTCCGCTCCCCGCATAATTAGCGGGAAAAAGGGATTAGTGACATCGGGCAGCACCATGCCCAACATGTAGGTCTGGTTCACCTTCAGACTGCGGGCAATCTCATTGGGATGAAAATCGAGATCACGAATGGCGCTCTCAACGCGGGCTCGCAAGGCAGGGCTCACGCGGACAGTTCCCCGAATGACATTGGAAACCGTTCCTGTCGATGCTCCTGCGCGTTTCGCTACTTCTGCAATCGTTGACATAAAGATAGATATCTGAAGAGTTCAGCTCGTATTGACTCCGCCCCACAGTATTGAGGGTTCGCCTCACATAAGACTTAGCTCCAGCTTGGTGACGGACGCGGGCGGGATTTGTATCGTTAGCACTCTTCCCGTCGATTGCAAATCTTTGACCTGCGGAGCCAGTGCATTCGGCTGATCGAAGCTGTTGTGGACGTGAAGATCGGCATTGGAGAGCACGGTCATCACGCCCGATTTTATGGAGGCGCCCGGAACTACGACTTCCGTCTCTCGGATTTCGCTCACACTCGGGTTCACCAAGGTAAGCGTCAAATTCTTGTCGCGCACGGATGCGGAACCCTTCAATCCCCAAAACGACGCCGGTTTGTCATCGCGCAAGTAGTGCGCGTTTGGCGCTGAAATAATGGTGCGCACCGCCTGACCTCCCTGGTGTGCGCTGTACATTTCGAAGACATGGCCCACCGGAGTTACACAGAACTTATCTTCATGAGCAAGGTAGAGGCTGTTCAGACAATTAACCAGTTGCGCGGGACTTGCCAAGGTGACCTTTTCCGGATGTCGATTAAAGATATCGAGCGTCATTGCGCTGAATATAGCGTCCCTCAGCGTGGGGGTTTGCTCGAGGTAGTAGCCTGGAGTTAGTTCACTCCCAGGACGGTACCATGGACCCCACTCGTCGACCACCAGCTTTACCTGATGACCAGAATCAAATTCGCCCATGGCTTGCCAGTGACCTTCAATGAGAGATTCCAGCCGGTTGCCTTCGCGTAACACTTCGTACCAATCCTGAACGTCGAACTTTATCGCATCACCCTTGCCTTCGTCCCAGTTCTCTGTCCGCCCCCGGCTCAGGTTCCACGAATAGTAGTGGAGCGCCCAGCCGAAGATAGAACTAAATAGACCCTTATCCTTGCGAGCAATTTCCTCAAAAAATCCCTGTGTCCATTGCCATTCGTCGGAGTTCGGACCAGATGCAATCAACGACAACGGCTGCCCATACTCTGGCAGCCAAGTGGTATATCTGCGAAATTCCACGGCATATTCCTGAGCTGTAAAGTTTCCGCCGCATCCCCAGGATTCATTTCCGACTCCCCAGTAGCGGACGCCATAAGGCTCGGACGAACCGGAAGCGGCCCGCTCGTCAGCTAGTGATGTCGTGCCAGCGGGAGAGTTGCAATATTCCACCCAGCGATAGAACGCTTCTGCCGGCAGGCTTCGAACATTGGCTGCCAGATAAGGTTGACAGCCGATTGCTTTACAGAAGCGCATGAACTCATCCGTGCCGAATCGGTTGGATTCATAGCGGTGACTTGCGGGCGCTGATTTGGTGTCGTCCTCGTTGTTCCAGAAATTCGTTCTTTGCGGACGCTTGTCCGCTGGACCAACTCCGTCGCGCCAGTCATAACTATCCGCGAAGCAGCCGCCGGGATAGCGAACCACGGGCGCTTTGATCTTGCGCATTTCTTCGACCAGATCTTTGCGAATACCATCGATATTTGGAATCTTCGACTTTTCGCCAACCCAAACGCCGTCGTAGATTACTCCACCAATATGTTCAAGGAAATGTCCGTAGATATTCGGAGAGATGGTGCCTAATACTTCTTCCAGCAAAACTTCAATACGAGCGTCGGGCGCGCTCGATAGGACGGTGCTCGCCAAGCTCGCCGGTCGAGCGAGCAGAAGGGCCGCTACCCCTAACGCGCCATTGCTCATGAATTCCCGGCGTCTCATCATGCCCGTCCCTGCTCCCAACGAGGTGAGTGGCGCTTATGGGAAACGTTTCGCATGTCAGTTGGACCTCTAGGCTTCTTAGATTAGATAAGACTCGAACCTTCGGGCCGAATTTCCCAGGTCTTCTCGTCTCAGAAGATGAACTTCAAACCGAATTCACCGATCCGCGGTATATGAACTCCACTGGGGTGCAGAAAATTGGTAGGAACCTCTTGATTGTCGGGGTTGCCATTCACACAGTCCTGCGAGCCCGAGCTTCCCGAACCGGAGTCCGTCACATAGCCGCAACTGGTATTGTTCACACCATTCCATTGCGGATGGTTGAAGACATTGAAAGCCTCGGCGCGAAACTCGATCGCTTTGGACTCCCTGAATTTGAAGCGCTTGAACAATCCCATATCGAAATTGAGACGGCCCGGTCCAGCCAGAGAATTACGGCCCGAGTCGCCAAAAGTGAGGCCTGTGGGCTGCGTGTAAGCTCCGGGATTGTAAAGCAAGGGCCCATAGACAGCATTCGGCACCGGGTTGAACACAGGTTTGGGACCGTGCGGATCTCCCACAAGATCGGCATAAGAGCCGGAACCCACGCTATTGCCTACCCCGGCGTTGTCGTAGAAGCCGCCGTTCACGATGGTGACCGGCTCTCCCGTCTGAGCCGTGGTGATACCCGATACCTGCCAATTTCCGAGCAATGACCCCTTCAATCCTGTCGCATGTTTGAAAACCGGCAAATCGTAGATGTAGCTGACGGTAAAAATATGACGCTGATCGAAGCTGGAACTGGCGCGATAGGAATTCAGATTGTAGGAGTCGACGAACGCGCTGTCATAGCGGTCGGAAGAATTGTCAATCGAGTGGCTGTAAGTGTATGCGAGTGTGAGCTGGAGTCCACCCGCATTCCGCCGGCCCGAGACTTGCAGCGCATTGTAGTTTGAGTTCGCTCCGCCGATGATGCCATAAATCGAGTCGTAGCCTTGATAAGGTCGATACAAATCCGTAATCACGTTGCCGCACGCGTTGTTGAGATTGATAATCGCCTGACCGGTGACTACCGTTCCGTTAGCGAGGGTGGGAGGTGAGTTCGATACAGTGTTGCAGTCGGCGCCCTGTATGAATTGCCCCGGCAGGTACGGATTTTGGTTGGCGGGAGTGGAATGAATCTGATTGCGGTCGAGCTGCTGCGATAAATGAGTTCCCTTGCTGCCGACGTAAGCCAGGATCAGCAACGTGTTGCGAGCTACCTCACGCTGAAGGTCGAAGTGGTATTGCTGGATGTAAGGCCATTGCGTGATGGTGGTTATGGAGGTTAACTGACTGACGCCGCCGCCCAGCGGATACAGGAGCGGCTGGTTGTTTGCCGTTGTACCCCCAATGTTGGTGTATCCCGATATGAAAACCTGAACCGGCGCAATGATGCCAGGAGGATTTCCTTCGAGCGACTCGGTATTGGCATCGTTGCCATTCGCGTGCTCGAAGAAGATCCCGTAGCCTCCGCGGATCGCCATTTTTCCGTCCCCCTTCGGATCAAAAGCGAAACCCAGGCGTGGGGCAGGGTTGAACAAATGATCGGACTGGCAGCTTCGGTGAACTCCGTTGTAGCCGCAGTGCACCATTCCAGTCATGTTATCAACGCTTTGTCCCGGGCCGAAGTCGAGCGCTCCGGTGTTTGGATCGACCACGGGCGCATCGGCTGCGACGTAGGCATTGGGATCGAAGTTGTAAGAATTGCCGTAGCGCTCATAGTAGCTGCCGTATAAGCTCACTCTGAGGCCAAGGTTCAGGGTCAGCCGCTTAGTCAAGCGCCAATCGTCCTGCAGAAACGGTTCCAGGACTTTGTAACGGTTGTAATACTTCAGGTTTCGGTTCGGTTGCGAGAAACCATTAATGTAGCCCACGAGCAGATCCGCGAAAGGATTACCCGTGCTGGAAAACGGTCCTCCAGAATTGCTGGTTTCACTGTAGGCGGTATTTGCATTCCCGTTGAAACCCAGGCTTCCGTTAGGTTCTTCCTGCGCGGGTTCATTCTTTTGGATCGCCGCGAAGTAGGCCCCGAACTGCAATACGTGCCGGCCCTTATTCCAGGTCAAGTTATCGTGGTAGGCGTAAGTGGGGTTCGAGTTATTCCAAGGCAGGTAACCGGGATCGACGGCGAAATAGAAATTGCCATTCCCACCAAGACTGATTTGTGGAAGCGTTCCGTTAAAGCCGTTTTCAAAAATTCCCGTCATGGTCATGCTGGCCGGGCGTTTCCAGGCGCTTCCCGTATTGAACAAATGCAGGTGATTGGATCCGTAGCTGAAGACAAACTCATTCAGCAGCGTAGGAGACATCGTGGCGGTCAAGTTGGCGACCACACTGATTCCAGGACCCTGCAGCGTACCGCCGATCGCCGGCACGTTCGTAGTCTGATCGGTCCACGGCGAAATGGGGAAACTCTGGGTCCACGAATCGTGGATGAAGCGGACGTTCGCCCGCAATTTGGCGTTGATGTTATCGTCGACCTTAATCATTTCTTCATGCCAAAAGATGGGCGCAGCAAAGGTTCCGAAAAAATTGTGTCCGACATTCGGCAAGGGAACATTTGCCAGCAAAGGGTTGGCGTTGACAGGATCCATGAGACTCGAAGGAATGGTGTTATTGGGAAAACCCTCGTAAAAGTTGGCGCCATTAGAATCGACCCCCGCGATTGTGTATGCGGGGCAGTTAGGGCTCACCACCTCCATGCCGCGGTGAGTATTAACGGGAGAAACCCCTGCTCTCACAAACGGAGTGCCCACAGCCGGACAGTCCTCGTTGAAGTCTCCGGCACGCTCCGCAGCGTCAGGGAGAAACAGGGTTGGACTGTTGTAAACGTAGGGGACATTTTGCTTGCGAAATTCCTGCGACCAAAAGAAGAACAGTTTGTCCTTCTTGATGGGGCCGCCGATGATATATCCAAAATCATTCTTGTTGTAATAACTTTTTTCCTGTCCGGGCAAGTCGAAGTAGTTGTGGGCGTTGAAAGCGGCGTTACGAATGAACTCGAAGGCGTCGCCGTGGAACCGATTGGTGCCCGATTTCGTGACCGCCTCGATCGTGCCGGAGCCATTGCGTCCATACTGCGCGCCATAGGTCGAAGTGAGCACTCGAACCTCGGCCAGCGCGTCGATGTTGGGGTAGACGTTAATATTGGCGTTGCTGCCGGAGTCCAGCACTTCGCCACCGTCAATTTCCCAATTGTTGAACTCGGTGCGGCCACCGTTGACGGCGTAAGATACGCTGCCTTGCGGTCCAACGGTTCCTTCATCCTGCCCGGTCTGATCGCTGACCCCGGGGACGAGTTTGATGAGCGAGGTGAAATCGCGTCCGTTCAACTCCAGTTGGCTGATCTGTTCTCCAGTAATAGTGCCGGCGAGCTCCGAGGACTGAGTCTCGACCTTACCGGCCGCGCTTCCTTCCACAAGGATCTCGCTCGTCACTCTGCCGATCACCAGCTTCGTGTCTACCCGCAGCTTTTCTCCAACCCGGAGAATAACCCGCTTCGCTTCATATTTCTTAAAGCCCGGCGCCGAGATAGTGACGTCATACGTGCCGGCGCCGAGACCGCCGACGAAATAGTTACCATCATCATTGGTAACGGTGCTCCGGCGAAAGCCTGTAGACGGATCGCTGACCGAAACCGCTGCCCCGGCGACCGCTGCACCGGTATCGTCGAGAACAGTGCCGGTGAAAGAGCCGGTAGACTGTGCGAAAAGAGGCAGCGCAGCGAGAACAACACAGAACAAAGCACACACCGACCCGGACCTTAAATTCATGCTCCCATCTCCATTTGATGGCCGCCCACTGTTGCTCGCCAGATTAGACACCAGTCGTCGCGAACGAATTTCCTGCAATCGAGCCTCCGGTCGCCGCGTTCGGATTTCGGTCCGGAGGTTGCTTCGAAAGGCCGGAACTCAAGGCCATTGTGAATCGCTTCAAATTGACCGATCATCGTGCGTTAAACCGGCCGCCGGTGTCAAGACAAAAACGATTCCTTTCTAGGCATTACTCCCCCGGCCATGGCGACTTTGGGCTGTCAATGCACATCCTTGTGCCCAAACCCAAAGCTTTCGTTCCAGATCAGGACGTCTGCCAAGAGTCTTCCGGTGCGATTTTTGGACCGTCATAAACCATCTCAAACAGGCCGTCTGTTGAAAGCTTCCAAAAATTCTGGCGATCGGGCTATACTCGGTTTGCAATCGTGAATCCTCGTTTGGTTTATGAATTGTTTTCTCCGGTCATTTCGACGACGTTGGTTTCTTGCGACAAGAGTCGGGTTCTATTGCAGCCTGCTCCTCGTCGCGTCTCTGGCATTTGCCGGGCAGCCGGGACAATCCCTGGAGCTCTCACGACCAATTCGATCCTGGGAATTTGTTTCGGCCGTAGGTAAGCATGCCGGACTCTTCGGGAACGAACAAGGAACGCTGGAGGCGTGGGTGTATCCGCTGAAAATCCTCCGCGATTTTCATTTGCGGTTCCACCTGGGAGGCGTCATCGTGCCCGCCGCAGCTCTGGCCCGCACTCTGATTGTTCATCCCGAGTCGAGCACGATCGTCTACACAGGCGACTCTTTTTCGGTCCGCGAAACTTTGTTCGTACCCGTGCATGAATCCGGCGCCATCATCGCTTTTGAAGTGGATACCACCGAACCTCTGGAGATCGAGGCCATTTTCAATCGGGATTTTCAGCTGGAGTGGCCGGCAGCCATGGGAGGAGGCATGGAAGACTGGGACTCGACCTTGCACGCTTTCCATTTCGGAGAAGAGTCGGGCAAGTTTGACGCTCTGGTCGGTTCTCCATCAGCCGTCAAAGGCTCTGAAGAATACTCCAGCAACTACTTCTCCTCCAGCCAGGACTCCATTCTTCTAGGTGAGACAAGAAAAGGGACCGAGACGAAGCTCGTCGTGATTGCGGCTGGGTTCGAAGGACGAGCATCATTGACGAGTCTGTACGATCACCTGGCAAAAGACTATCCGGAATTGCTGCGCACCTCCGCCGAGTATTACCGCGACTATCTGGCTCGCACGGTCAGCCTCAAGCTTCCCGACGGGCAAATCGAAAAAGCCTACGACTGGGCGAGGGTGAGCATGCTGCAAGGTGTAGTGCGGAATCCATTCCTGGGAGAAGGCCTGGTTGCCGGATACAGCACGTCAGGCGATGACCAGCGCCCTGGTTTCGCATGGTTCTTTGGTCGAGACGCAGAGTGGACTTCTTTGGCGCTGGATGCGGAGGGCGATTTTTCAACTGCGCGTAACGCCCTGGACTTTGTAAGCAAGTACCAGAGGGCGGACGGGAAAGTCCCTCATGAAATCTCTCAAACCGCCAGCCTTACCGACTGGTTCACAAAACTTCCGTACGCGTTTGCCGCCGCGGACGCGACGCCGCTGTTCATCATTAGCCTCAACGACTATGTGACGCATAGCGGCGACCTCGGATTCGCTCAACAGAAATGGGACAACCTCTGGAGAGCCTACGGATTTCTCCAATCCACCTACGACGCGCAGGGACTAGCCCGGAACTCCGGCGTGGGCACCGGTTGGATCGAAGGAGGGCCGCTCTATCCAGTGCGGACCGAGCTTTACCAGGCGTCGCTGGGAATCGAAGCCGTGCGCGCACTTTCTCACCTTGCTCGCCTTCTGGGCAAAGAGGATCTTGCCAAAGAGCTGGAGCAAACTTTCAAGCGACAAGAGCCGCTGCTCGATAAAGCTTTCTGGTCGCCTGAAAAGAAAATCTACGCTTACGCGATCGATGCAAATAACAAACCCGTCGACGTGGCCAGCGTCCTCGCCACGGTTCCGATGTGGTTTGAGCAGTTCGACGGAGATCAAGCTCGAAGCATGATTCAGGAACTCGCCCGCCCCGATCATCAGAGCGACTGGGGCATGCGGATTCTTTCTTCGCACGATCCGAAATATGATCCCGGCGGATACCATTTTGGAGCCGTATGGCCGTTGTTCACCGGTTGGGCGTCCGTGGGAGAATACCGCTACCACCGGGCGTTGCCCGCCTATTCGAACTTACGGGCAAACGCCATGCTGGCTTTGGATGGATCGCTTGGGCACGTCACCGAGGTGCTTTCCGGCAAGTACTATCAGACGCTCTCGACGGCATCCCCGCATCAGATCTGGTCGGCGGCCATGGTGGTAAGTCCGCTGCTAACCGGATTGCTTGGATTGCAAACCGACGCGAGCAGCTGTCATTTGGAATTCGCTCCTCACGTTCCCGCCGACTGGAATTCGTTCTCCGTGAATAATGTGCGTCTGGGTTCGGTGGTATTGAATCTCAACTATCAGAGGACACCGGACAATGTCCAACTAGAAGTGCAATCCACAGGGGCAGGGAACTGCTCTGTGGAGTTCTCGCCGGCGATGAGCTTACGCGCCAGGATTACACGGGTTCAGCTCAATGGCCGTCCGCTGCCGTTTCATGTGCAAACGAATTCGTCGGATCAACACTTAACGGTGAATCTTCCGATCACGGACAACCAGAATACCGTCGAAATTGAGATGAAGAACGACTTCGAACTCAGTGAGCCTTCGGCTGTTCCGGCATTGGGAAGCACAAGCCACGGTTTGCGAGTGCTCTCCGAGTCGTGGACAGCGACGCGGGATTCTTTGAGCGTGCTCCTATCGGGTGCAGCGGGAGAGACTTATGAACTCTCCGCATGGAATCCGGGCCAGATCCGCTCCGTGGAAGGCGCTGAGCTTGAGAAGGGATCTGCTCAGGAAGCCAAGGTCCGCGTGCAACTTCCGGATGCTGCGCCCGGAACCGATCCCCAGGCCACGGTTGTCTTTCATTTTGCGGCGCGGTGAGAGCGCTGGATTTCAAGTCTTGCCTTTGAACATTGCGGAGTGCGATGCGAAATGGAGCGCGTGAAATGTCTCGAAACGTTAGAGCTGTAGCTTTGTTGTTTTCGAGTTTGTGCCTTGCCCTATCTTTCGCCCAGGCGCAGGGACGGGCGGTAGATGCCGAAAGTCATCCGTGGTGGCAACACGCGGTCTTCTATGAGATTTACCCGCGCAGTTTTGCCGACAGCAACGGAGATGGGATCGGTGATCTCAACGGCATCGACTCCAAGCTGGATTATTTAAAGGATCTTGGGGTGGACGCCATTTGGATCTCTCCCTGTTATCCCTCGCCGCAGGTCGATTTCGGATACGACGTTTCGGATTACGAAAACATCGATCCCATGTACGGAACGCTGAAAGACTTTCAGCATCTGGCCCACGATGCCAGGAAACACGACATCCGCATTATCATGGATTTTGTTCTTAACCATACTTCTCCCCAGCACCAGTGGTTCCTCGATTCGGCGTCATCGCGCACTTCGGCGCATCGTGACTGGTACATCTGGCGCGATGGCAAGGCTCCTGGAGTTCCTCCTAATAATTGGGTCTCCGGCTTCGGTGGTTCGGCTTGGCAGTTCGATCCCAAGACCGGTCAGTACTATTACCACTACTTTGCTGTCGGCCAGCCGGATCTGAACTGGCGCAACCCGGCAGTCGAGAAGGCCATGTTCGACGTCACCCGCTTTTGGTACAAGCACGGCGTCTCCGGGTTTCGGCTCGATGCCGTGGATCTTTTGTTTGAGGATCCGAATCTTCACGACAACCCAGTGTTGGAGGGCAAGAACGAGTTCGGCGACCCCAACATGCAAAATAAGTACAACGACAAATTGCCCGAAGTTCACACTGAATTGAAGAAGTTGCGCAAAGTTGCCGATGAGAAGAATGCAGTCTTAATTGGAGAGACCTACACCTCGAATCGAGAAGAACTCAAAGAATATTACGGCGATCATAATGACGAAATCCAGATGCCGATGGATTTCATGTTCTGCACGGTCGATAAGCTTTCCGCGAACGATTTCCGGACCCAAATCGCAAATGCCGAATCCACGGGAGGCTGGCCGGTCTACGTGATTGGCAATCACGATATGCCGCGCTCTTACGTACGCTATGGCGACGGCAAACATAACGATCAAATTGCGAAGCTCATGGCTGGGTTGTATCTGACCCTCCGCGGCACACCGATCATGTATTACGGCGAGGAACTGGGGATGGAAAACAACGATCCGGTGCGCAAAGAGGACGTGAAAGATCCGATCGGCATCGCCGGATGGCCAGCTGAAAAGGGCCGCGACGGTGAACGCACACCCATGCAATGGAATGACTCGCCCAACGCCGGGTTCAGCGTGTCTACTCCATGGTTGCCGGTTCCAGCCAGCTACAAAACTCACAACGTGGCCAGCGAACTGGAAGACCCTGATTCGGTTCTGCAATTTTACAGACACCTGCTGGCCCTTCGGCACCACGAGCGAGCCTTGCTGGATGGAGATTACGTGCCCTTGAATCAGGACAACCCCAACGTCCTCTCCTACCTGCGCCGTTACAAGAATGAAATCGTGCTGGTTGTCCTGAATATGTCGGCGACGCCACAGCAGGTTGGTTTCAATCTTTCCGAACACGGCTTCTCTTCGGCAAAAGCCACGACTCTGCTGACGACTTCGGCTCCCCCGCCCAGCGGCCAGTTGGATCAGGTCGCCCTGCAGCCGTTCGCGGTTTACATCGCGCGAGTCTCGCAATGAGTAAGTACTGAGTTAGGTAACGATCATGAAACGGCCTTCGTCGAAAGAGACTTGGAGCAAGTGCGGCGCGGGAGTCATTGCCCGCAAGGAGTCGCTCCTGCGAGTTCTCGTAGGCGGCCTGCTAATGCTAATGTGCGCCTCGGTCTGGGCGCAGTCTGACGGCGGCCGCAGCGCTCTGCTTTCCGGCCTCACCTCACTCCATAACTATGTCCAGAAGCGTGCTTCCAGTTATGACCGCACTGGTGGCAACGACGACTTCCGCAAGATTGCTCCAGGAGATACGCTTACCGTGCTCGATGACTCCGGCCCCGCAATCATTACCCACATCTGGATCGCAATCGCTTCGTCGGAGAAGTATCACCTGAAAAAGCTGGTTCTGCGCATGTATTGGGACGATGAGGCGACCCCGAGCGTGGAGACTCCACTTGGCGATTTCTTCGGCCTCGGCCTGGGAGACTATTTCGTATTTGAATCGACGCCCCTGGCAGTGGCCCCAGATAAGGGGCTGAACTGTTTTTTCCCGATTCCTTTCCGCAAGCGGGCACGGATTACCGTCACCAATGAAGGGAAGGAAGATGTCGACTCGTTTTACTTCAACATCGACTATCAAGCCCTGAATAAAGATCTTCCGGCCGACACCGTGTACTTCCATGCCCAGTACCGTCAAGCAACCCCGGCCAAAGGCTGGACCAACCAATTCGAATCGAACGACACGCCAGCCGTAACTGCAAAGAAGAATCTTGATGGAGAGAATAACTACGTCTGGCTGGAGGCCAGCGGACAGGGACACTTCGTGGGCGTGACCATGTCAGTTCTCCAGAATCAGGATGGATGGTGGGGCGAAGGCGACGACATGTTTTTTGTCGACGGAGAAAAGCGTCCCTCCATCAACGGCACCGGATCGGAAGATTATTTCCTCGGTGCCTGGGATTTTGGCGACCGTCCTTTCTCGTACGCTCTATTCGGAGCGCCGGTGAAAGGCTCGGAGTTTGCCGGCAGCCGCTCGTCCGTATATCGATTTCACCTGGATTCGCCAATCCCTTTCACCAAATCTCTGAGGGCGACGATCGAACATGGCCATGCCAATCATCGCTCCGACAACTTCTTTTCGGTCGCTTATTGGTACCAGAAAGAACCGCATGCCGCTTTTCCTAATTTACCCCCTGTCGAGCAGCGCCTTCCGCGCATCTATCCAGTAGGGGGTCCAGGAAATGCCGCAAAATAGTTTTTCGGACAGGAGTGCAATGCAACTGCTTAAAGTTCTGCTCACGGTTAGTTTGTGTTTTTGTGCTTCCCTCGCTACGGCGCAAGACGAGCCTGCTCCGGGACCGCCTATTGTGGTGGGTTATTTTCCTCAGTGGGGCATCCACAAGGGGTTTTTCGTCAAGAACCTGGTTTCCCCGGATGCGGACCTTATGCTTGATCAAATCAATTACTCGCAGGGACACGTCGTCAACAACCAATGCGCGATTGCGGACCCGGTTGCGGATCTGACCTACACATTCTCTGCGGACAACAGCGTGGATGGCACCGCCGACACTCCTCAGACAGTCCTCCGCGGAAATTTCCATCAGTTGCAAGAGCTCAAGGAACTTTATCCTGAAATCAAAATCGTGATCTCGCTTGAAGGCGATGCGAAGTTATTTGCCGAAGCGGCGCAGCCTGCCAATCGTCGTTCCTTTGTTGCGTCCTGCATCCAGCGATTCATCGAAGGCAAGTTTGCCGAAGGGATGGAGGCTCCAGGCTTATTCGACGGCATCGATATTGACTGGGAGTATCCTCTGGAAGCCGACAAGTTCAATTTCGTCGCCTTGCTTGGAGAATTTCGGCGGCAGCTCAATGCCGCGGGCTCGAATCTTCTGCTTACCGTCGCCATGGGCGACGGCCGCATCACTTACCAGCATCTAGATATGGCAGCGGTTGCGTCGTACGTCGACCAGGTCGGGATCATGAACTATGACTACAGCGGGCCTTGGAGCAAGAGAACCGGCCTGCTCGCACCTCTCTACAGTTCGCCGGGCGATCCCGAAAAAAGCAATGACGTCGATTCCACCATTCGCGGCTATCAGGATGCCGGCGTGCCGGAATCCAAGATGCTGCTTGGCCTTCCGTTCTACGCCTACTCCTGGAGTCAGGTTTCGCCGGCCAATCACGGATTGTTTCAGCTAGGCGAACCCTCGCGCGTTGACATTCCTTACCACGAGATACTTTCTATCCAGGAAAAATTCACGGCGTATCGCGATCCCGATTCCCTGGCGCCATGGCTTTTCGATGGACACACGTTCTGGACGTATGACGACGAAATATCCATCACCGCCAAACTCAAGTATGCGATGGAGCAGGAACTGCATGGCGTGATGATCTGGGAGCTCAGCGGCGACACTGCGGATGGTAAGTTGCTCCGGACAATTTCCGAACAATTCAAGAATCAAACGCGCGAGACCCCTTGAATCGAAGGAGTTACTTCTTGAACAAAATAGCCGTGGCTCTCGAACGGTCTTTTGTATTCATGTTTCTCGTGACCCTGGGCACAGCGCAGACCATTCAGGTCGATATCACTCCGGCTCACGCCACGAATCACTTCCGTCCCAACCAGACTCTGGGCGCGGGGATTGATCGCATCCCCCCTGAGGCGATTGACAGCGGCCTGGCCCAGCCAAATCTGGCGCGGGCTATGGCTTCCGGCTGGCAACCCATCAGCTACCGGAACAACACGGAGTTATCGATCGAGGCTTGGCATTGGAATCCTCATGGCACCTGG
>Ga0116133_1000048_pt1 | contig 33721 bp, 35 predicted proteins | sample June2015DPH_19_2_FD_89736 | JGI IMG/M metagenome (GOLD analysis project Ga0116133, IMG submission 89736) | Peatland microbial communities from SPRUCE experiment site at the Marcell Experimental Forest, Minnesota, USA - June2015DPH_19_10 | ecosystem: Environmental > Terrestrial > Soil > Wetlands...
GATCGTGCTCGCGTGCTCCTTCCCGTGCACGCCCATTGAGAGTGGGCGAGCGGTGAGGGTAATGGGCTGTTCTCCGCAGCTAGCATAACTTATGCCGCACTATCTTGCAACGCACAACCCGAGCACCTGCACCTTGCTACTCTGATACCGGGAGTCCACAGGATCGGATTCATGCGGTGATTGGGAGTAAAGTGCTTACCGTGAACCGTTCGCTCGCCATCACGTCACTATTGTTCGTGCTTAACCCCTTCTTGGTCTGCCAAACTCCGCACCACGGTTCAGATTGTTCAACTCTGAAATACCTGCGGCACAAGGTTTCATGTCTTTGCGGCACCGTGGACGTTTGTGCGGGAGATATATGCGGTCGTCCCTCAGACTATGACCTCGACGACGACATCACGGTTGAGCTAAGGGATAAGGGCGGCACCACGATCATTGACTCGAAGAAAGTTATTGTCGAGACGCGTGAGGAGGAGGGCACAACCCAGATCGGGACAAAAATTTCGTATGAGAAAACAGAACGCAGGTTTTGTTTCGACGGAAGAGGCGACGGAAATTATGTGCTCGCCTTCGTCATGCACAAACACGGTGTGCCCCAGCCCGCGGTTAAATTTCCCACGAACTACTCAAGCAAGCGGCGCAAAGCATGCGATTCTGTCTACATGGTGGAATGGATCTGTCCGAAGTAGCTTGTCTCGTTGGCGAAGAATCGCCCTCATCGACCCATCCCACCTAACCCGTATCTCAATGAAAATACGAATGTTGCCGGATTTCTTGGCGATCAATCCCCGGTTTCTGTGATATCCTTACGGTTGGAGTCATCCCTCCTGGAAGTAGCATCCAATAGCCTATGCGGCACCTGACTATGAAGCGTTGGCGGCAAATCTTGCGGTTTCTGGCGGCGGTGCAGTTGCTGCCGGCTCTCGAGAGCGGCGAGGAAACCCTTGTTGGCGGCCAGGCCGTCCTCGAGGGCGTGATGATGCGCTCGCCGCATGCCTGGGGCATTGCCGTGCGCAAGCCGTCAGGCGAAATTGTCACCCACAGCGAACCGCTGGAGCGCCCTTCCGAACAGCATAAGTGGATGGGCTGGCCTGTGGTACGCGGCGTCATGACGCTCGGCCACGCGATGACCCTCGGTTTCCGCGCGCTGAAATTTTCCGCCAATGCCGCGCTGGAAGAACTGACCGACACTCCGGGCAACGGTGACCACGACCACAGCGAGCCAGTCAAGAAGTTCGAAATCACCGGCTGGATGGCGGGCTTGAATATGGCCTTCTCCATCGCCTTCTTCATCTTCATGTACAAATATCTGCCCTTGCTGGCCACCACGGAATTGAAAAGAGTGAATCCGGTTTTTGGCCAGCAGTTCGTGTTTAACCTGGTAGATGGCCTGATCCGCATCACGATGTTCCTGCTGTTTGTGTGGGGAGTATCGCTCTGGAAAGACATTCGCCGCGTCTACGAGTACCACGGCGCCGAGCACAAAACGGTATTCGCCTTCGAGAACGGCGACCCGCTCGACACCGCGGCCGTACAGAAGTATTCGACCTATCATCCGCGCTGCGGCACAAGTTTTCTGATGACGGTGATGATCATCTCGATGTTCGTCTACATGGCGATTCCGGTGCATACCTTCTGGGCTCGATTCGGGATTCGCATCGCCATGCTGCCGCTGATTGCCGGAGTCTCCTACGAGATCATTCGCTTCGCCGCCAAACGTTTTTCGGCCAAGGGCGGCGTTTCGCTCTTCGCTCTGATGACCGCTCCAGGCCTCTGGCTACAGCGCATCACCACCCAGCCTCCCGATGACCGCGAAGTCGAGTGCGCCATCGTCGCCCTGAATGAAGCCATGAAGCTGGAAAAGACCCACGGCGGCGAATTGGTGATTGCTTAGCGGTGCCCACCGCGAACCCTCGTTCCCTTTCTCATTCCATATAAAATCATTAGAGTAGAGACGCGGTTCGCTGCGGCTTCCCTCCGCAAAGTGAGATGGCGTAAGTCCATCTCAACGGATAAAAATCATGTTTGAACGCTTGGACCAAATCGAGTTGCGTTACGAAGAGCTGAATCGCGCCCTCTCTTCGCCCGACATCACCAATGATTCGGCGAAATTCCAGAAGACTGCCAAAGCGCACGCTGAAATTGCTCCCATCGTCGAAAAATACCGCGAATACAAAGATCTGACGCGCGGCATCGCCGAGAGCAAGGCCATGCTCGCCGAAGAAACCGACGCGGCAATGAAGGCCTACGCCGAGGAAGAACTGGCTAAGCTGGAGCCGCGCGTGACGGCGGTCGAAGAGGATCTCAAGGTCCTCCTGCTTCCCAAAGATCCGAACGACGAAAAGAACGTCGTCCTCGAAATTCGCGCCGGAACCGGCGGCGACGAGGCTACGCTCTTCGTGGCCGAAGTCTTCCGCATGTACAACCGCTATGCTGAGACGCAGAAGTGGAAGGTCGAAGTGCTCTCCACCTCGGAGTCGGGCGTGGGCGGGATGAAAGAAGTGATCGCGCTGATCGAAGGCGACCGCGTCTTCTCGCGCCTGAAATATGAAAGCGGAGTCCATCGCGTGCAGCGCGTGCCCGCAACCGAGCAGCAAGGACGCGTGCACACGTCGGCGATCACAGTAGCCGTGCTGCCCGAAGCCGAAGAAGTGGACGTCAAGATCGAAGCCAAAGACCTGCGCATCGACACCTTCTGTTCGTCCGGTCCGGGAGGCCAATCGGTGAACACAACCTATTCGGCCGTGCGCATCACGTATATTCCGACGAATACAGTGGTGAGTTGCCAGGACGAAAAGTCGCAGATCAAGAACCGCGAAAAAGGCATGCGCGTGCTGCGCTCGCGGCTCTACGAAGTTGAGATGCAGAAGCAGGCGGACGCGCTGGCCAAAGAACGCAAGCAGATGGTTGGTTCCGGCGACCGCTCCGAAAAAATTCGCACCTACAATTTTCCCCAGAACCGTCTCACCGACCACCGCATCGGCTTCACCATCCACCAACTGGAGCAGGTCATGGACGGCAAGCTACAGCCAATCATCGACGCGCTGATCACCCACTATCAGGCGGAGAAGATGAAGCAGGAGACGGTAGGGGCGATGTGAGGCCATTGCAGAAGTCAGAGGTCAGATTGCAGAAGTAGGCGGCTTGCGAAGTCCACCTCTGCAATCTGACCTCTTACTTCTGCAATCTCCCTGCCTCCGTGGTGAAATAGAAGCGTGCAACTTCGCCAGGCCCTAAATGCGGCAGTCGAACGGCTGACAGCAGCGCGCGTCCCTTCGCCGCGCATGAATGCCGAACTCCTCATCATGTTCATGCTCGGCTGCGACCGCGCCTATCTCTATGCGCATCCGGAGCGCGAACTCAGCCTCGACGAAATAAGGCGTTACGACGAAGCCATCGCCCGTCGATCCACCGGAGTTCCGGCTCAGTACATCACTGGACATCAGGAGTTCTGGGGACTCGATCTGATCGTTTCGCCCGACGTTCTAATCCCCCGGCCGGAAACCGAACACATCGTCGAAACGGTGTTGGAACTGGTGAAAAACAATGGACGGAGCCATTCGGCTCCGCTCAGGGCAGGCTCCGCCCCGTCACCACACAAGCTGAGAATCGTCGACCTGGGCACCGGCTCGGGAGCCATCGCACTCGCCCTCGCCAAAGAGCTGCCATCCGCGGAGATCCATGCCTCAGACATTTCTGCCAAAGCTCTGGAAGTTGCGCGCGCCAACGCCGCCCGCCACGAACTGACTTCGCGAATCGAGTTCCACCAGGCCGATTTGCTCGACGGATTCCCGTCGGCCTCTTTCGACATCGTGGTTTCCAACCCTCCCTACGTCGGCGAGTCGGAGGAGGATTCCGTGCAGATCGAAGTCCGAAAGTTCGAGCCGCGCAACGCGGTCTTCGCGGGACCCACCGGCCTGGAGGTCATCGAGCGGCTGATCCCGCAGGCGCGCGAAGCGCTCCCTCCCGGCGGATGGCTGGTATTCGAAATCAGCGGTACGATTGCAGATCGAGTGCGGCCCTTGCTCTCGGATTGGAACCAGGTAGAGTTTAGAAACGACCTGCAAGGCATCGCGCGGGTGGCAGTGGCGCGAAGAAATCCCTAGGCGTGCAAGTGGAGAGCCGGGCGCCCCCGCCCGGCATCCTAGAACGTCACGCGCACACCGAGCTGCGCGGCGAACGGAATTCCCACCGTGGTGCCGGGGCCGAAGAAATCTCCCAACGCGCCCTCGGGGATCTCGAGCTGCTTCAGGCTGGTGAGGGGCACGCAGTTAGGATTGCAGACTCCATTGACGGCGCCGTTCATGTCAAAGGTCGCCGGAATCTGGGTGATGTTGACCGCATAATTCGCTCCAGGGTTATTGCGGTTAAAGAGATTGAAGAATTCGATGAAGGGTTCGACTCGCCAGCGCTCATTGATGTTGATCGGTCGCGTCACGCGCAGGTCCGACTGGATGTAAGGGCGGCCACGGAACTCGTCGAGGCTGGTATACGTGTCCGGGCCGTTGTCCAAAGAAACCGAAATGCGCCCGCTGTTGTCCTGGGTCGTGATGGTGATGGGACGGGCGCTCTCGACCTGAGTGATCGTGCTCAATTCAAAACCGCCGGGGATGTGCACCGTACCGGCGAGCACAAAGCGATGGCGAACATCTTCGCCGGAGGGGCCGTAGTCGCCGGGTCCGAAAGCATCGAGCTTCCCTTTGTTCGGTCCGCTCTGCGCGGTGCAGACGCCGTCCACATAGTCGAAGAGTTCGCCGAGCACGCAACCCCAGGTCTGAGCCTTGGAGAGCGTGTAGTTGGCGACCAGATTGAAGCGGCGCATGTTGCCCTGCAGGTGCAGCATCAGCCCGTTGAAACTGGAGCGGTTGTCGGATGCGAAAACGGTGGCAGCGGGATATGGAAACGCGCGATAGCCGTGGTTTCCCTGCTCATGGATATAGTCGGCGCTAGCTGTCCAGCGTTCGTTGAAAGCGTGCTGCACACCGCCGGTGATGTGGATGGCGTAAGGCGTTTTGTATTTGGGATCGATGAGCGATGGCGGCGCGGCGGAATTCGGGTTCACCGCTTCCAACGCGGTGGCCCACCCGTTTTGCGCGAGGTCGTCGTAGTACAGGCCGAAGCCGGCGCGAATCACCGTCTTCTCCCGGCCGCCAGGCGAGTAGGCGATTCCGAGGCGAGGCGCAATTTGCTTGCGGTCGTCATGCGGAACTGCTTCGGGGTATCCCAACGATGGCAGCAGGATGAAGCTGGGGTTGGCGGCCTGGCTTTCTCCGGAAGCCTGAAAAAGCCCGAAGGTGGTCTGATAGCGCAGGCCGTAGTTGACGGTGAAGTGGTGCGATACGCGCCACGAATCCTCGGCATAGAGCCCGAGCCGTTGGACGTTTTGCGAGAAGCCGCCGTTGCCGCCGGGTGTGGTTACCTCGCCCCCCGCCAGGTCGATGGGGAACTGTGCGAGGTTGATTGCATTCAAGGTGTAGTAGCTCGGGTTATTCGGCAGAGTGGCCAGCGTTTCAGTGTTGGATGCGAACGCGCCGCCGAGCACGGGTTCGTGAATAAAGTCGATCCCGAACTTCAGCGCGTGGCTCCCCGCCGCATGGCTCAAGTCGTAGCGCACCTGATACTTGTCCTGATTGCGCAGGTCGGGAAAGAGCGTGATGGGAGTGGCAAACTGGTTGTCGCCGAACGTCTCAAATCCCGAGACGGTGAGGGCGGTCACGCTAAAAGGAAATTGCAGCGCGAAACCCAGATCCGAGTTGCGCGTCTGGGTAAGATGCAACAGACTCGCGCCGAGAACGAGATTCCCCAGCCACGTCGGACTGAACGTGTATGCATTGCTGATCACGGTGTTCCAGTAGTTGTTGTGCGTGGTCAGGCCGGTGGAGGGCAGCGTTGCCTGCTGCACCAGGGCGTTGTGTGTGAGATAGCTGTCTTGGGATGTCCGCAGAAACCACTGCGATTTCGAAGACTCGGCCCAGTCGAAGCGCACCGAGCCGAGATAATCGCCGAACGGAATCGGAACACTGGCCGGAACCGCAATCGAAGGAACCGTCGTGCCATTGACGTCAATCAGGCCATCCGCCGCCAACTGCGCCAGGGCATCGAATTGCGCGGTGCTGGCGGGGCTGTAGGCGATGCTGGCGTTTTCATGCACGTTCTCGAATGAAGTAAAGAACCATATCTTGTTTGTTTCGATCGGGCCGCCCAGCGTGCCCACATAATTTTGCCGCGAAAACGGCTGCTTGGGATTGTTGACACAAGTTCCGCCGGTGCACGTTTGCGCTGGATTCTCGATCGGGAAGCGGGCGTTGAGCGCCGCCTGGCGATCGTAGAAAGCCGCGTCACCGTGCCACTCGTTGGTGCCATGCTTCGTGGTGATTACGACCGACCCGGCAGTCGTCCAGCCCGTGTCGGCGTCTTCATTCGAGGTGCGCACGGCAAATTCCTGAATTCCGTCGGGTGAGAAATTTTGCAAAAATCCACCGATCCAGTCGTCGGAATTGTCGGCGCCATCGACCGACAGTTCGTTGTTCAAGCCGGAGCTTCCGCCGGTGGAAACGGCAGTGATGCGCGCCTTGGTGGGGTCCGATGGCTCGACGGGCTCGGTTCCCGGCACAAGGTAAGCGATGTTTGCAAAACTGCGCGCCGGCAGCGGAAGAGATTCGAGGTCGTGGCTGCCGACTACGCCTCCATGCACCGCGCTCGCCGTATCAATCGTCTCCGTCGTAATCGAGGAGAAAATCCCCTCCACATTCACCGTCTCACGGCCGCTCGCCAGCTTGAGCGTAACAGCGAGATCACGCACCACGCTGACGGCCACATCCACGTCGGCCGTGGCGTCGGCAAAACCTTTGGCGGTTACCGTGACTCGATACGATCCGGGCAGCAGCCCCTCGATGCGAAATTCCCCCCGCTCATTGGCTGTGGCCCCGCGGGTAAAAGATGCTCCGTGCGACTGCACCACGACGCGGGCGCCCGCTACTCGTGCCGCGCTTGCGTCCTGCACTTCTCCCCGCAGCGCGCCATTCGGATTCTGCGCGTGCAATCGACCGGGAACAGCGAACGACAGAAAGATCAGGACACCCGCGAGGATGACAGCGGAACGCGGTGACATCGTTCTGCGGATTTTAGCGGCGGAAAAACGGAAACGCATGTACCGACCATCCATTCGACGAAAGGGTTGGCGCTGTCAAACTTGCCCGAAGGATTTGCTCAACGACGGAGTCGACTAGCAGAGCGAGAGTATCGGGATGAGCAAGGTACTACCAGCGATAGTGGCACACAAAGGGGCGCTGCGAGGGGCGTTGCGAGGAGTCGTTGCGAAAAGCGGCTAGCGGACCAGCCACTCCGTAATTTCGTGCGTCAGCGACAGAGCGGGACCGTAGGTGGCGAAGACACACAGCAGGGCCGCCAATACAGGCGGAATCGCATACCATGGGCGAAACTGCGATGTTTGAGACTTGCGGACTTCGGCTTCATTCCAGGCAAGCAGGCGCTCCACGCGGGTGCCGATAGATCCGGTTACGAAGCCCACAGTACAGACCGGAGCGGCGCCGACCGGCAGCAGGCGCGAGAGTTTGACCAGAGCGGCAGCCAGGTCGAGGGCGTCGTCTGCGTTCGAGACGGCCGCATCGTCGGCGGCCAATTCGGCGGTCTGCGACCATGCACTTTCCAGTTTGCCCATCCCCGGGAAAGGACAAAAACGGAAAACGAGTTTCTTCAGATTGTCGCGAGCCCGCAGGTGCGCGTCCTCGTGCTTGAGCGCAATGTGCAGTTCGTCATGACTCAAGAGCGCAACTGCGGACTCCGAGACCAGCACCCTCGGCTTGTGGACCCCCACCAGAGTGACTGGCGGCGCCCCACCGATGGAGCGAAACGCCAGGGTCTGTCCGACGGTCGGGGCCACGGCATCCACTCCTAGAGGTCGCGCACCGTCGAGCCAGCCCGCCACGACGCGCGAGGTTATAGTGTGGGCGGCGATCACGCGGAAGCATCCACAAGCAATCAGCAACAGAGCGCAAACGCCGAGTGCGAGCGGCATCGCGCCGATGCCTTCGTCAACAGTGATCGATCGCGGTTCCAGTAATTGAAACGACGGCACAACAAAGGCGAGCGTCATGGCGACGGAGGCCACAAACGGGAGAACACGTGCCGCGAAGAGCAGGCCGGCGCGGCTCCGTTCCGTCACCTGCAACCGCTGCAACGAACGCCATGCGGCTAACACCAGCGCCGACAGCAGACAATAAAACAGGACGAAAAAAGTGAGCGCAACGGCGATTCCGCGCAGGGCAAACATCAGCTTTGCTCCCCATGCTTCGTTTCCCGGACCTTGGTTTGAGCAGGCTTGGATTCATGGGCTTTCGATCCGCCGTCCTTCAATTCGCGGCGCTTGCATTCGACCAGGAGCTGCAGCTCATCCAGCAGTTGCGCGTCATGGGTGCTGAGCGCCTCCACCAGATACGAGAGTGGCAGCGAGGAAGCGTCGCCCGACCCCAGCAATTGCCGGATGCTCTCGATCGCCGTGACCCGTTGCAGTTCTTCAGCCGTGTGGCGAGGCGTATAGCGGAACGCCCTGCCTTCGGCGGCGCGGTCGAGCAGGCCCTTCTTATAAAGACGGTCGAGCGTTGTCATCACCGTGGTATAGGCCTGATGAATCGTGCCGTCCGCAAGCAGCTCACGAACCGTGGCGCTGTTCCGCGACCAGACTTCTTGCATCAACCGCTGCTCGAACGGACCCAGCCGAGGCCTGGAACTGATCCCGAAGATTGAAAACGATTTCGTCATCCGCAAGCGCGGCAAAACCTGCGCCGTCCGCCCGAAGAGAATACACCATCCCCTTCGCTTTGGTCGCATGGCAGTTTGGACGCAGGAATAGAAAGTCTGCCCGAAAACGGCACGAACTTTCACAAATCTCGCAGAGATCGCGCGCTACGACGAGGCGGCCGCGGGAAGGATATCTTCCACGTCGATCTTGGTGGGGTAGCTTCCCGTGTAGCAAGCGGAGCAGTAAGTGGTCTTGTCCCCGTCCGCGCAAGCTTTCTTAAGACCCTCAAGCGAAAGATAGGCCAGGGAGTCGGCGACGATGAAATCGCGGATCTCGGCAATCGTCTTGTTGGCGGCGATGAGTTCCTTCTTGGAAGGCGTATCGACTCCGTAAAAACAGGGCGAGATCGTCGGCGGACAGGAAATCCGCATGTGGACTTCTTTCGCACCCGCGTTCCGAATCATGCGGACAATCTTCTTGCTGGTGGTGCCGCGCACAATCGAATCGTCGACCAGGATCACCCGCTTACCTTCGAGCAGGCTGCGCACGGCGTTCAGCTTGAGCTTGACGCCGAAGTCGCGGACCGACTGTTGCGGCTCGATAAAAGTTCGTCCGATGTAATGGTTGCGGATGAGGGCCAGGCGAAAGGGAATACCGCTTTCGGCGGCGTAGCCGATGGCCGCGGTGTTGCCGGAATCGGGGACGGGAACGACGATATCGGCATCCACCGGCGCTTCGCGCGCGAGCTGGCGACCCATGGCGTCGCGGCTTTGATCGACGGAACGGCCAAACACCAGGCTGTCGGGACGCGAAAAATAGACGTGCTCAAAGATGCAGCTCGATTGCGCCGGAGACGGCGAATAAAAACGCGAGCTGATGCCTTCCGGCCCGACGATGACCAGTTCTCCCGGCTTGACGTCGCGCTCGTAGGTGGCGCCGATCAAATCAAAAGCGCAGGTTTCCGAGGCAAAAACGACCGTGTCTTTTTTCTCGCTGGTCGTAGCCGGAATGCGGCCCATGGCCAGGGGGCGAAATCCGCGCGGATCGCGGGCGGCGAAGATGCGGTCGCGACTGATCATGACCAGCGAAAACGCGCCTTCCACGCGGCGCAGCGCGTCCGCAATGGCGTCGGGCAGCGTCTGCTCGCGAGAGAGCGCGATCAGGTGAACCAGAACTTCGGTATCGCTGTTGGTTTGGAAAATCGAGCCTTGGCCCTCAAGCCGGGCGCGAATCGCGTGAGCATTGACCAGGTTGCCATTGTGAGCGATCGCGATCGTGCCCTTATTGGATTGCACCATGATGGGCTGCGCATTCAGCAACGCCGAATCGCCCGCCGTCGAATATCGAGTGTGGCCAATGGCGAGAACGCCGCGCATCGAAGCCAGCACGTCGTGGCCGAAGATATCGGCGACCAAGCCCATGGCCTTGTGCTGACGCAAGATCTCGCCGTCGGAAGTGACGATGCCCGCCGATTCCTGTCCGCGATGCTGCAGGGCGTGCAGGCCAAGATAAGCGAGCTTCTCCGCCTCGGGGTGGGCGTGGATGGCGACGACGCCGCATTCATCGCGAAATTTATCGGAAGTCGGCATTTCAGTCCTAAGCTCGTTCAGTTGCACTAGTGGAGCGACGGGCACCCTCGCCCGCCCACTTCAGTCCGCAGCGACCGCTCCCGGTTCCGTCCGCAGCGCCTTCTCCAGCGCTCCTTCATACGCCTCGCGCAACTCTTGTACGCTCGCGGAAATCTCCGGCAGCCCGTCCACCGTAATCTCAACTCGATCCCCGCCCGTTTCGCCCAACACATCCGCGAAGACTTCATACTCCTCCGCCACTTGTTGGATTCGCGGCAGGTGGATGGGGTCGCAGCTTAGCGCGACGCGACTGGCATCTTCCGCGAACAGCACGAACTCGAGTGCCAGTTTCTGCTTGGGCAATCGCACGCTAAGGCCCACCCCGGCCGGCAACGCCGACTCCACCAGCGCAACGGCTAAGCCGCCGTCGGCGCAATCGTGCGCGGACTCGACCAGCTCCGCCTCGATCATCGCCACCAGCGCGCGTTGCAGCGTGGCTTCTTTCTCGAGATCCAGCTCCGGCGGATAGCCCCACACCGCTCCCAGAATTTCTTTCGCGTATTCCGACGACCCAAACTCCGCCTCGGCATCGACCGCGTCGCCAGGCCGATTCGCGCGCAGCAAAACGATTGTTCTTCCAGCTTGCGCGAAGTGCATTTTCGCGGTCTTATGCACATCTTCGAGAATTCCCACCACGCCGATCACGGGAGTCGGATAAATTCCCTCGCCCAAAGTTTCGTTGTAAAAGCTGACATTGCCGCCGGTAATCGGCGTGTCCAGTTCCTCGCAGGCTTTGGTGATGCCGTCGATCACCTGCGAAAACTGCCACATGATGTGCGGTTTCTCAGGATTGCCAAAGTTCAGGCAGTTGGTGGCGCCGATAGGGGTTGCTCCGACACAAGCTACCTTGCGCGCAGCTTCGGCGACGGCGTGCATCGCGCCCAGGCGCGGATCGAGATAACACCAGCGGCCGTTGCCATCGAGCGCCATGGCGAGGCCGCGCTTGGAGCCCTTGATGCGGATCACGCCAGCATCGCCCGCTCCCGGCGCTTCGACCGTATTCGTCTGCACCATGTGGTCATACTGCTGCCACACCCAGCGCTTCGAACAAATGTTCGGGCTCCCAAGCAGGCGCTTGAGCTGGGCCGTAAAATCGGCGCTGTCGCCGAGGCGTATACGCTCCGGCATTTCGCGATCGACCGGAGGCTCCCACCGCGCGAGTGGACGCTTGTACACCGGCGCATCGTCGGTCAGCGCTGCATTCGGAATCTCCGCCACAACCTCGCCGTGTTCGAGCACGCGCATCTTGGCGTCCAACGTGACGCGGCCAATTTCCACCGCATCCAATCCCCACTTCTGGAACACGCGAAAGACTTCTGCTTCGCGGCCTTTCTGTGCGACCAGCAGCATGCGCTCCTGCGACTCGCTGAGCATAATCTCGTAAGGAGTCATGCCCGTTTCGCGTTGCGGGACGCGGTCCAGTTCAATTTCGACTCCTGTGCCGCCGCGCGCACCCATCTCGCAGGTCGAGCAGGTCAAGCCAGCCGCGCCCATATCCTGTATGCCCACGATGGCCCCGGTCTGCATCGCCTCGAGGCAGGCTTCCAACAGCAACTTTTCAAGGAATGGATCTCCGACTTGAACGTTGGGGCGCTTCGCTTCCGAACCCTCGCTGAACTCCTCGCTCGCCATGGTGGCGCCGTGGATGCCGTCGCGTCCGGTCTTCGAGCCCACGTAAATTACCGGATTCCCCTCGCCCGATGCGCGTCCGTAAAAGATCTGATCGCGGCGCACCAGCCCCAGGGCAAAGGCATTCACCAGCGGATTGCCGGAATAGCAAGGCTCGAACTTCACCTCGCCGCCAAGGTTCGGGACGCCGAAACAGTTGCCGTAAGAAGCGACGCCCGAAACCACGCCCTCCATAACAGAATGGTTCTTGTGGATTTCGGCTTGTGTAGCGCGGGCGGCCGCGCCCGCGTTTTCCGCAGCCTGAATCGGCCCAAACCGCAGCGAGTCCATAATCGCAACTGGCCGCGCGCCCATGGTGAAAATATCGCGCAGAATTCCACCGACGCCGGTCGCCGCTCCCTGAAACGGTTCAATAAATGATGGGTGATTGTGCGACTCGATTTTGAACGCGCAGGCCCAGCCGTCGCCAATGTCCACGATGCCCGCATTCTCGCCCGGCCCCTGCACCACCAACTTGCTGCGCGTGGGCAACCGCTTCAGGTGCACGCGCGACGACTTGTACGAGCAGTGCTCGCTCCACATCACGCTGAAGATGCCGAGCTCGGTCCGCGTAGGCTCACGCCCCCCCAGCAACTGTCTGATTTTTTCGAATTCTTCCGGAGTGAGGCCGTGCTCCCGGATCATCTCCGGCGTAATGGCAATAGGAGTGATCGCAGAAGTAGTCATCGGGGAATCTCTATTGTCGCATCTCCGCGAGCTTTTCGCATGTGGATTTTGTGTAGGGCTGGCGCCCTCGCCTGCTGCCTTTGACCTGGCTGTTGGTCTTGACTGTTGAACCCGATTCGCCAGTTGCACCGATCAAATCAACGGCAGCGGTCGAGGGCGCCCGCTCCACACCACACCCACGTCTATACTGTCGCTGATGAAGTCGGTCATCGTCGGCACCGCCGGACATATCGATCACGGCAAAACCGCGCTGGTCAAAGCCCTCACCGGCATCGACGCCGACCGACTGGGAGAGGAGAAGCGGCGCGGCATCACCATCGATATCGGTTTCGCCCACTGTGAAGTCCCCGCGCCCGATGGCAGCCGGATCCGCCTCGGCTTCGTCGACGTCCCCGGCCATGAGCGCTTTGTGCGCAACATGTTGGCCGGCATCGGCGGCATCGACCTGGTGCTCCTCGTAATCGCCGCCGACGAAGGGATCAAGCCGCAGACTCGCGAACACTTCGATATCTGCCGCCTGCTGGCGATCCGCCGCGGCATCACCGTGCTCACAAAATCCGACGCGGTGGACGCGGAGACGCTCGAAGTGGTGCGGCTGGAAGTGGACGAATATGTGCGCGGATCCTTTCTCGATTCAGCACAATCGCCGATCGTTGCCGTGAGTTCGTTGACGGGCGCTGGCCTGGACGAGTTGAAGTCCGCTATTGCACAAGTCTCCTCCGAAGTTGCAGCGAGAAATTCGCAGGCGCTGGCTCGGCTTCCCATCGACCGCGTTTTTACCATGAAAGGCTTCGGCACCGTCGTGACTGGCACGCTGCTTGCCGGAACGATCCGCAAAGAAGAGGAACTCGAAGTCTTTCCCGCCGGCAAAAGGGTGCGCGTGCGCGGCGTGCAGGTTCACGGTTCCCCGTCGGAAGCTGCCGTGGCTGGCCAGCGCACTGCACTGAACCTTAATCTTGCAGGTCTATCCACCGAGGACCTGGGGCGCGGAATGACTCTTGCAACCGCGGACATTTTTCACTTCACCTCGCGAGTCGATGTGCTCCTTTCTCTTCTTCCCTCTGCAAAGGCATTGAAAAATGGCGCGCGCGTACACTTTCATGCGTACACAACGGAAACGATTGCGCAAGCGCGCCTGCATGGGATGAACCAGTTGAAGTCAGGAGAAGAAGCCTACGCACAACTAAGATTCGCCGAGCCCATGCTGCTTCTGCCCGGCGATCGCTTCATTGTGCGGCAGTTTTCGCCGGTCGTAACCATTGGCGGTGGCGCGATTCTCGATGCATCGCCTGCGACTCGCAAGCAGCGCGTGGAAGACAGGACTGCGTTTCTCAAGATCATGCGCGAAGGTTCTCCCGAACAAGTACTGGCAGCGCGCGTCGCACGCCGGGGAGTCATCGGCATGCGTCGCGGCGATGTACCCGGGGAAATGAACGTCCGCTGGGAGGCAGCGGCAGCGCTCGCAGTCAAGGCGGGGTTGCTGGACTGCAATCAACTGCTGGTTGCGCCCGCGGCATACGCCGCGGCAAAGGCGGACACACTTGAGGTTCTCAAGAAATTTCACGATGCGAATCCGCTGGTGGCCGGGATCGGGAAGGAGGAGTTGCGCGACCGCGCCAACCTGGGCCCCGAAGTGTTCTACAGCGTGCTGGACAAACTGGTGGGAGAGAGAAAACTGGACGTCGCCGGCGAAATCGTCCGCCTGCCCGGACGAGGCGTGGTCATGAACGAGGACGAGGCTGAATCCAAAAAGATCATCGAGCAGGCGTTTGCGTCCGCCGGGTTGCAAGTTCCTTCCCTGAAAGAAGTGCTGCTGAGTCTGAAGATCGACAAAATCCGCGCCCAAAAAATCGTCACGTTGCTTTTGCGCGACAAGATTCTGATCAAGATTTCAGAGGAACTGGTCTTCCACCAAAGTGCTCTCGTCGATCTGCGCCACAGGATCGCCGCGCTCAAAACTAGCGCGCCGAAGATCGATATCGGTCGCTTCAAAGAGATGACCGGAGTCAGCCGCAAGTATGCGATTCCGCTGCTGGAGTATCTGGATCGCGAGCGAGTCACGCGGCGTGTGGGAGATGAGCGTGTGATTCTGTGATTGCGTGGCGCGGGCGCGGAGCCTGCCCTGAGCGGAGGAGAAGGGCCTGTCCAAGCCAAGCGCAGTCCAACGGGACGGGGCAGAACCCCGTCGCCACACAAACTCCTAAATCTGTTCTTCTGGAAATTCCACTTCCAACGCCAGTGGCCCTGTAACGCGGTTGGTCAGGTTCGCCAATCCAATGAGCATGTGCAGATCGACGATCTGCTCGTCGGACAAATGCTTCTTGAGGTCCGCAAAGTCGGTGTCGCTCGCGCCGTCCGGAGTGCGGGTAAGCTTTTCGGCATAGCGGAGCGCGGCTTGCTCGGACGCGTCAAATCCCGCGTAGTGTCCTTCCTTCAGTGTTTTCATCTGCTCGGGCGTCAGCCCAGCCCGTTTCGCTCCCTGAATGTGGTGCTGCGTGCAGTAATGGCATCCATTGATTAGCGACACGCGCAGATACACTGCCTCGTATAGCTTGCGATCGAGCGAACGTCCCACGCTGGGATAGAATCCGAGAAAGTTGCCAAGCATCGCCGGACGATACGCCAGCGCCTTCTGAATATTGCCGGGCTTGCCCTTCAGCTTTCCCTCGTAGATTTCCTTCACTTCCGCGCCAGATTGCGCCGGTTCAATCAAGTTAATTCGAGCCATGAAATTCTCTCCTGAGTTGTGCGTCCTATAATAAACAGATTCGGCGAAGTGCGCCGGGGGTGCAGGGAACTGGATCTCCACCAAGCGGAGCGAGATGAAGAAAGTGCAAGTGATCGGGGCGGGCCTGGCGGGATCGGAAGCAGCGTGGCAGTGCGCGCGCCGCGGCGTCGCCGTGGAACTCTTCGAAATGCGCCCGCTGCGCGCCACTCCCGCCCACCAGACCGGCGATTTCGCGGAATTGGTCTGCTCGAATTCTCTGAAGTCCGAGAGCGAGAACACCGCGCCCTGGCTGTTGAAGGAAGAAATGCGGCAAGCGGGATCTCTGCTGCTCAAGATCGCGCGCGAAACCGCCGTTCCCGCCGGACATGCTCTCGCCGTCGACCGCGCCGAGTTTTCGCGCAAGGTGACGGAAGCAATTTCGCGAGAACCGCGGATCGTCATTCGCCGCGAGGAGGTCGCGGGAATTGAAGACGGCGAGCTCACGATTATCGCGACCGGGCCGCTGACATCGGACGCTCTCTCGCACGAGATCGTGAGGCTGAGTGTTTCTTCCGCATCGCAGTGCGAGGCCGGCGCCGACCCTTCGCGGGTGGGGTCGCCCGCGCCACACAACAATCTGTACTTTTACGACTCCATCAGCCCCATCGTCGAATCCGATTCCATCGATATGAGCAAGGTGTACCTCGCGGCCCGCTACGACAAAGGGTCGGCTGACTACATCAATTGTCCGATGTCAAGAGAAGAATACGACCGATTCTACGACGCGCTTCTTGCAGCGCAATCGGTGGAGCAGAAGGACTGGGAAAATCTGAATTACTTCGAAAGCTGCCTGCCCATCGAGGAAATCGCCCGCCGCGGACGCGACACGCTGCGCTTTGGCCCGATGAAGCCCGTGGGCCTTAAGGATCCTCGCACCGGCAGAATTCCCTACGCGGCGGTGCAACTGCGGCAGGAAAATCTGCGCGCCGATTCCTACAATCTGGTCGGATTTCAGAACCACCTGAAATTCGGCGAGCAGGCGCGCGTGCTCAGCCTGATCCCCGGCCTCGAAAACGCTCGCTTTCTCCGCTACGGACAGATTCACCGCAACACGTATATCAACTCGCCCGCACTGCTGAATGCCACGTTGCAGATGAAGGCGCATCCCCAGGTGCTGTTTGCGGGGCAAATCTGCGGAGTGGAAGGCTATGTCGAATCCATCGCCACAGGTCTGTTGGCGGGAATCAATGCTGCCGCGCTGGCAGCCGAAGACGAGCCGTCGCCGCCGCCGCGGGAAACGGCCTTGGGCTCGCTGATCCACTACATTACGCGGGCGGAGAGCAAGCACTTTCAGCCGGCGAATATCACCTTCGATCTCTTGCCCGCGCTCGCAACGCGCGTTCGCGACCGCAAGGAACGGCATCGCCAGCAGTGCGAATTGGCATTGCGCGAGTTCCACCAGTGGCAAAGTCGTTGCTGCGGGCAAATTGCAGAGCCTTGGCGTCGCTAGGGATAGCGATCCCAAGAAGGCGGAACAGGTTCCTGTTGTCTTTTCAGAAGATTCGCTTTAGGGTGCTGATGTCAGTGTGAGGTTCGCTCCATGCCGGTTTCTGCCGTCGATTGCGTACAACCCGCCCTGCAGCACGCGCGGGAACAACTCTTCACTCGTTTCCGCTTCGGGCAATGGTCGCGCCTGGCGCTGGTTGGAATTCTGGCGGCCGAACTGCACGTCGGCGGATGCAGTTTCGGAAACTTCGGGAACAGTTGGCCTCGCATCCCACACAAGAATCAAAGTGAGTTGCTGTCCTCTTCGAGGTTGCCGTTTGGCGCGTACCCTTCCATTCCGCATCATATTTCCGAACACATCGCGCAGTTCCTCGGACTGATCGTGGTGGGCATCTTTGCCTTTATCGTGCTGACATCGGTTTTGCTGTATGTCAACAGCGTGTTCCGTTTCATTCTGTTTGACTCGGTCCTGCGGCGGCAATGTTCAATTGGCGAGGGATGGCGAAACTGCCGACGCGCCGGCGGCCGATTTTTTCTGTGGCAGATTGTGTTCCAGATTTCGGCCTCGCTTTTTCTGGCGATTCTGATCGGCTTACCCTTGGCCCTGGCTCTGGCCGCCGGCTGGACGACGGACCTGCGCCAACACATCGGACGAACGGTTGCCGGAGCGATTGTGCTCGGGGGTCTGTTCTTGGTATTTGTGCTCATAGCCGCAGTGGTGCACGTTTTGGCCAGGGATTTTCTGGTGCCGATTATGGCTCTCGAGAATCTCGATTTTGCCGACGGCTGGCATCGCCTGTTGACGATGATCCGTCCGGAGAAAGGACGCTACGCCGTTTACCTGTTGCTCAAGCTTGTGTTATCCATTGCCGCGGGCATTCTGTTCGGCATCATCGCGCTCCTCCCCGGACTGCTGGTCTTCGTCCCTGCCGCTCTTGCCGTGGTGGCGGGCCACACCGCGGGGATGGGTTGGAGCGTCACCACCATCAGTCTGGCGATCATCGTCGGAACTTTGCTTCTGCTCGTTTTTATTTACCTCGTCGCTTTGGTGTGCGTGCCGGCCACCGTCTTCTTTCCCGCCTATGCGTTGTACTTTCTTGCCGCTCGCTATCCGGCGCTTGATGCGCTGCTGAATCCGGCCCCGCCGGCCCCGGAATTGCCTCCAGTTCCCGAATCTCCGCCGCCGTTCGAAACCCCGCCGCTGCCGCCCTCGGCGGAACCGATCGGATGATCTGAGCCGAAGCGATCTCCCGCTACGAAAGTATCGAGAGTAACCTTGCCGTCATCGCGCCCATCCCTCACACTTGTCAGGATGCAGTTTTCCCGCTCCCATCTCGCGATCGCGCTGGGTTCCTCTGGCCTGCTCGTGCTCGTGTTTCTCGGCTATCTCTACTGGCTCAGCAGCCAAGGGCCGGTTCTGGCACGCTCCAACGAACGTGACACCCTAACCCAGATGCCGGTGAGCATCACCATGAATCCTTTCCGCGATCGCACGATCGAACGCACCGCGAACAGTTTTATCGCGGCGATGCGCGACGGAAATTGCCGCCAACTACTCGCCGTGTGGGAAAAGGACTACCGCAGGAAGCGAGCCGACTTTCTATGTAACTCCGAAGCGCAGCACCCGCTGATTTCCTGGAACCTGGTGGATTGGGAAGATGCGCCGCCTCTTGTGATCCTGCACTATAAGGGCCAGCGCTACAGCACGCCCAGTCAAGACGCAACTTACAAAGATCTGTTTTCAATCACCGAAGAGAAGAAAGATTCCGGTTGGACAGTTACCAAGTACGACGCGTTCTATTAAACTTGGTGTTGGAATCCCTGGCGCGTTCTGCCTCTCGCCAATGAGCGCCTTCCCGACGACCAGCGACTAACGACCGACGACCGACGACTGGACTTACCCCCCAATATGCACCATCGTCCGCGACGCCGGCACAAATCCCGGCTCCCCAATGTGGTGCCGCTCTTCTTTCTTCTCCACCACTTTCACAATAAACTCAGCCAGTTTCTCGTCCGTGGCGCCGCGCCGCATCAACTCGTGCAGGTCGTGGTCCCACACGGAAAATAAACACGTCCGCAACTTGCCGTCCGAGGTAATCCGAATCCGGCTACAGTGGCCGCAGAACGGATGCGACACCGGCGCAATAATCCCAATCTCGCCCACGCCATCGCGGAAGCGATAGCGCCGCGCCGTTTCGCTGCGCTCGTGCGTAATCTCTTCCAGCGGCAGATACTCCGACATGCGCCGGACGACTTCATCGAGCGTAACCACAATCTGCGGCGTCCAAACCCTGTCTTCCTCCAGCGGCATGAACTCAATAAAGCGAACCACCACCTGCTCTTCTCGCGCAAACATCCCGAAGGGAATGACCTGATCTTCATTGAAGCCGCGCAGCAGCACGCAATTGATCTTCACCGGATCGAGCCCAGCCTTCCGTGCCGCCCGCACTCCCGCCAGCACGCTTTCATATCCATTGGGCACGCGCGTGATGCGCGCGAAACGCTCCGGATCCACTGCATCCATACTGACCGTAACCCGGTCCAATCCAGCCTCTTTGAGCGGTCGCGCAATCTCAGCCAGCAGATGGCCGTTCGTGGTCAGCGCAATCTCAGGCTTGTTGCCTTCCAGCGTTCGCAGCTTCGCCAGGTCGCGAACAAATTCCACAATGCCCTTGCGCAACAACGGCTCGCCGCCCGTCAATCGAATCTTCGTGATCCCCAACCCAACCAGGATCCGCGCCATCCGCAAGTAATCGTCGAACGGAAGTTCCGCATAAGCCGCGCCATTGGTCCCCGTCCGGCAATAAACACACCTATAGTTGCATCGATCCGTGATCGAGATTCGCAAGTCGTGAATGGAGCGCCCGAAATGGTCGGTAAGTGGCATTCAGCGATTGACACGCAAAACGATTTCAGGAAAGGAAGCAAGCAGGCAGGCACAAACCCAGCGAGCGTTTCCTTTCCAAACACGGGAGGCGCGGACGTTTCCATCCGCACCCTCGAATCGCGCCCATCAATTCCAGCGCAATCCTCGTCCCCGCCTCCAGAGAATCTCCCAGGCCGCGGGGATCGGAAACTCGACCTTCATTATAGATGCCAAACCCGGGCTCCGCGAACTCTCGCCCCTCCGCAAGCCTGCTAAACTCACCCCATGAAGGCACTCGTCATCACTCGTTTTGGCGGTCCCGAGGTTCTCGAATTGCAGCAAGTCCCCGACGCCCATCCCGCGCCCGAGCAGGTTCTGGTGAACGTGGAGGCGGGCGGCCTGAACTTCGCTGATCTGCTCACCGCCCGCGGCGGATACGCCGGCACTCCCAAGCCTCCGCTCACCGCCGGACGCGAATTCGCAGGCCGCGAAGCGGCGGACAACCACGCCGGACGCCGCGTCATGGGCTATACGCAATGGGCCGCTTTCGCCGAACGAACCGTGGCTCATCGCAACCTCGTCTGGCCCGTCCCCGAAAACTGGACCGCCGAACAAGCCGCCGCTTTCCCCGTAAATTTCTTTACCGCCTACTTCGCTTACTGGAAGGCCGGCTTGCTCGGCCAGCAAAACGACTCACCCGGAGCCCGCGTCCTGATCCACGCCGTAGCCGGAGGCGTCGGCACCGCTGCCGTGCAAATCGGAAAGATTCTCGGCATCGAAATGTATGGAACCTCGTCTTCCGAAGACAAGCTCGCCCGCGTGCGCGAACTCGGCCTGCAACACGGCATCAACTACAAGCAGCGCGATTACGTCGAAGCGATCAAGGATCTGACGCGCGGCGAAGGCGTCGATGCGGTTTTCGAAATGCTGGGCGGCGAACACGTCGCCAAAAGCGTCAAATGCGTTCGCGACTTCGGACGCGTCATCGTCTACGGCGCTGCCACCGGCGAAACTCCGCAACTCGACACCCGTCTTCTCTACGCCAAAGGCGCCAGCGTTCACGGACTCTGGCTAAGTTATCTCAGCGCCAATCGCCCGCTCATGGAAGCAGCATGGAAGCAGCTCTCAGCCTGGTTGGCAGCCGGCAAACTCAATCCCGTGGTCGGGAAAGTCTTCCCCCTGGAGCAGGCCCGCGAAGCCTACACCCTGATGCAGGAAGGCAAGAACTACGGCAAAATCGTGCTGAAGATCAGTTAGCGTTCCCCGACGATCTCCTTCTTAAGGTTGTCATCCCGCTTAAGGTTGTCATCCTTCTTAAAGTTGTCATCCCGCACGAAGTGAGGGATCTCCATCTTCCGCTCATTCGCGCTCTAACAAAACACTCTCGCCGTGTTACTCCGCCGCCGCGCCGCTAAGTGTTGCTAACGCGGCGAAAGGCCGCGCGTCCAATACCTCAACAAGAGTTCGCGGAGAAAAAGAAACTGGGAACCAACTCTAACCTCGATTCGTATCTTGTAGCGAACCAACGTGGGGTGGACGAAATCAACTTCGATCCACGGAAGAGAAATGCAGGGTGACGGGACTGGCGCACGCATGGTTTGGCGGCCCTGGATGCGCCGAGTCCGACAAGAAGCACGAGTTTGAGGCCCGCGTCTTCTTGCGTCACCCTGACATGCGGATTGTAGGACTTTGCACGGAAAAGGCAAGCCCGCAGTCGAGCGCCGAACTACCACCAGCCGCCCCGAATGTCCCGGCCAGAAGTCGGGCAGAAAGCGAAGGAACCTATGAAACTGAACAATCTGGCAAAGACTGTTGTGCTCGGGCTGGCCGTACTGCTCGCGTCGAGTGCGTTCGCAAGTAACAAGAGCACTGTGCAACTCCACGAGTCGTTCGAAGTCAACGGACAGCAACTTTCTCCCGGCGAGTATCAAGTCCGCTGGGACGGCACTGGATCGAGCGTCGAAGTAAGTTTCATGCAAGGCCGGAAAGAGATTGCCAAGGCTTGGGCAAAAGTCGTCCCCCTCGACAAGGCCTACGACTACGACTCGGCAGTCGTTCAACACGACGGCGGCAAAGCAACGGTTTCTGAAATCCGCTTCGCCGGCAAGAAGTACTCTCTAGCGCTCGGCGCGAACGAGAAGGCCGAGATGAGCGCAGGGGCAGGGAAGTAACGGACTCTACTTCGGGAAAAAAGCTAGCAAGGGAGCACCGCAGTGCTCCCTTTTGTTCTTCAGTTCTTCACCGTCAGCGCGTCGGAGTCAACGGCTTTTTTGCCGGAGATGCCTTCCAGACCGGCCAAAACGCCGCGATAGTCGCTCTTGTCGCATTGCATGGCGAAGCCGCCTTTTTTATCACCGTCAACCCATGTCAAACCGACGTAGTGTTTTTTCGATTTCGTAAGGGCCATTAGAGCGCCAATCCCAAGCGATATGACAGCCAGTCCGATCGCGGCTCCAACGCGCCGATGAACATCTTGTCCATAACTGATTTCGGTTATGCTTGACGCCGGAATCGTAATTACGTCCCCTTTGTCTCCCACCAGGCGAACTTGACCGGCGTCGATGTACAGCTTCATCCCTGTCCCGGCCTTAGCGTCGGGCAACGAACCGCCGTCATAGGTCACCTTGTAGCTGTTGTCTCCGGCAAAGGCCATCATTGGGATTGCGATACAAAGAAGGACTGCCACCAAGCTTCTCATCTCATCTCCTTCAACTCGCTGGCAGGGTAACACATCGAGGGAAGTCTGGCTGTGACCAAAACCCTAGAATCAGAATGCGGGGCCCTAACGAGGCGGTGATGCGATCCGCGCGCTGCCCTAAACGCGTCCTGAATCCGTCGTTCAGTACTTCGGCATCTTAGTGTCGACCCGCTCCGCCCAAGCCGTAATTCCGCCAGTCAAGTTATGCACCTTCGCAAAACCAGCCTGCTTGAGGAATGACACTGCCTTAGCGCTGCGTCCGCCCATCTTGCAATGGACTACGATCTCGCGGCTGCTGTCCAGTTCACTTACCCGCTTCGGCAGGTCGCCCAGCGGAATGAGATATCCGCCCAGGTTACAGATCTGATATTCGTGCGGCTCGCGCACATCGAGAATGAAAATGTCGGACTTAGCGTCGAGCTTCTTCTTCAGCTCTTCCACCGAAATCACAGGCACGCCGCCGTATACCGGTTCTTCCTGTCCGCGAATGCCGCAGAACTGATCGTAGTCGATCAACTTGGTGATCGTGCGGTGCGTGCCGCAGACGGGACACTCGGGATTTTTGCGCAGCTTCAGTTCGCGGAACTTCATGCCCAGCGCATCGACCAGCAGCAAGCGGCCAGCGAGCGAATCGCCTTGGCCGAGAATGAGCTTGATGGTCTCGGTCGCCTGAATCACGCCGACCAGGCCGGGTAGAATGCCGAGCACTCCGCCTTCGGCGCATGAAGGCACGAGGCCGGGCGGGGGCGGTTCGGGATAGAGACAGCGGTAGCATGGGCCGTCTTTGGTTGCGAATACGCTGGCTTGCCCTTCAAAACGAAAAATCGACCCGTAAACATTAGGCTTGCCGGTGAGCACGCAAGCGTCGTTGACCAGGTAGCGCGTGGGAAAATTGTCGGTGCCGTCGGCGACGATGTCGAACTCGCGAAATAACTCCAGTGCGTTGGCGCTGGTCAGTTTCATGTCGAACGGCCGCAGATTCAGGTACGGATTGATCGCCTTCAGTTTGTCGGCGGCGGAGTCGAGCTTCTTGCGGCCTACGTCGGCGGTCGAGTGGATGATCTGGCGTTGCAGGTTGGTGTAATCGACAACGTCGAAATCGACGATGCCGAGCGTGCCGACGCCCGCAGCCGTAAGGTAAAGCGCGAGGGGCGAACCGAGTCCGCCTGCTCCTATGCAGAGGACTTTTGCCGCCTTAAGCTTTTGCTGCCCCTCCATGCCGACTTCGGGCATGATGAGATGGCGCGAGTAGCGGAGGATTTCGTCGTTGCTTAGGACGGCTTCGGAAGGTTTTAAATCAGATAGCGGGGCCATAAAATCCCTATTGAATAGAATCGATCTCCGCCGGCGGCCTCGGAAGGGTGCGGCTCCAGCCGTGGCACTCAAAGCCAATAATGACGAGGGCTCTAACCCCTGAGGAATCGGTTACCCCAGGGCTGCAGCCGCCGGCAATGGACGGTACTATTGAAATCGTATCACCGTCTTTTAACGCGGTCGCTTCTTTTTGCAGGTAGCGCATGTCTTCGTCGTTGACGTAGACGTTGACGAAGGCGCGCAGTTTGCCGTCGTCGGTATAGAGATGGCGCTTGAGGTCGGGATGCTGCGCGACCAGGCCGGCGAGGGCCTCGCCGACGGTTTTTCCGGGAACATCGACGGAGGCTTGCTTGCCTGAATATTGGCGGAGTGGGGATGGAATCTGAATCTGGGGCATGTAGATAAAGATGCTGCGTAGGGATGGAGGATGCAAGTGGAACAGGATATCCTCCCAGTTCCGCGGCGGACGGGCGTAGCGCCCGTCGCTCCATCGTCAAGCTTCGATTGCGATTTTCTCGTCCACAAATTTCTTGTCGGATTCGTCTGTGCCCGTCAGTTCGAACGAATTCGTAATCGCCGCCGCGCCCTTTTCCACGCTGGTAATCACATACGAACAGCCAAACCAGTGCGCTTCCGCCAGATCGGTGGGCGACCATCGCGCGGGGTGGTCGGGGTGGGAATGGTAGAAGCCGACGATGTCTTCGCCGCGCTCGCGGCCTTCGCGCTGAATGCGGATCAGTTCCCTGGGATCGATGTTATAGCGGTTGTGAGGTGAATCCGCCCGCGTGTTGCCGCAGGGGGCGACGCTTGACACGGTCTTTGTTACGGAACCATCGCCGTCGTCGCCGAACTGCCCGAGCAAAACGCCGCAGCATTCGTGCGGGTAGGTTTCTTCTCCGTGCCGGCGAAGGGAGATACAGGCGGATTGCGGAATTTTCAACATTGCCAACTGTTCACCGTAGGTGATATTTGCGCCGCGTGCCTGTAGAATGCGTTTTCGCTCGGGGCGTTGATCGTGTTCGCTAAAGCCCCGGTGACTAGAGTAACGTGCCCGCAATCTTAAAAAGGTATATCTATACTAGCGTCGCTACATTCTCACGTCATGGGATTCGCGGCGCGGAAGTTTGGTTCCATCGAATGCGCGCGCGCCGCATCTAACCGACGAGAGAGAATTGAGTCTATACAATGACAGCGAAAGTCGAACAACGAACCTACGAGGACGCGGTCGCCTGGCTGAAGGAACACGGCTTCGACCTGATTGAAGCTCCGGGGACGCAAACGCGCGTCTTCCTGAAGAAGTACAACTGCTCGGCGGCGATCCAAAAGACGGATGACGGCGGCGCGAAAATTTTCGCCTATCCGGGGTACATGATCGGCAGCGAAATTTCCAAGCTCGTCAATCGCGGCTACCAGCAGTTTCTGAAGACTACGAAAACCGAAGTCGCGGCCACCGCCGACCACCTGAAGGCGTTGCAACAGTTCTCCGAAGAACTGAAAGAAGCGTTGGGAACGCCCAGCCTCTATAACGAATCGCTCGGAACCACTAGCGAGTCGTACCACTACGATCGCATCAAAGACCGCGACGAACCGGAGGTCGACCGCCCGAAGCGGCCGTGGGAAACGGTGAAGGTGAAGGTCGCGGCGGTCAAGAAAAGCCGCGCCTAGCGCCGCCGGCCTTGATGGTACGCGCGAGTCAAAGTCGGTTCGGCTGAAAAATTCCGGCGATACCCTTCCGGAGGCTGCGTTGGATCTCGAACTCAGAAGCAAACTGCTCCGCTATCTCGGCCTATTTTGCCTTCTCACCGTCCTCGACGCGATCTACTTCCACGGATTCCTTGCGGCTTTGCGAGGATCGGGCGAAGTCATTGAGGTCGGCGATCTGATGCGGCCGCTGATCAAGTTCTGCGTGATCTCGGCATTACCCTTCGCCGTTTTGGCCTACTCCGACGACAACTGGCGTTCGGCCGATGCCGCTCCTCTCTGCCTCACGGCATGGCTGGCGGTGTTTGGCGCTTATTCAGTCAAATATGGCGCGCAATGCCCCATGTCGGCTCTTTTCCCATTTTTCCCGCTGGTCCTTTCGGCGCTGCTGGCGCATGCGCTCGGAACGTTTTGCAAGAAACTCGTTCTCATGAAATCGACCTAGCCCGCGGCCACGTTTTTCTCCCCTGCCAAAACTCGAAACCGGTATGATCTCTCCGAGCCTGAGGAGCAATCATGCGAAATCTCATTCTTCTTGCGGTCGCGATCGCCGCCTTCGCCCTATCCAGCATCGCGCAAGACGCCGGCGATACCGCCCGCGCCGCCATCCGCAAAGTGATTGAGTACCAGCAGGCGGCGTGGAATCGCCACGATCTCGAAGCCTTCATGTCCGGATACTGGAACTCGCCCGAGCTGACGTTTTTTTCGGGAGGGCATCAATCGAAGGGCTGGCAGGCGGCGCTTGATCGCTACAAGAACAATTATCAAGGCGCGGGCCACGAAATGGGCAAGCTCGAATTCGCAAACTTGCGCGTCGAGATGCTGGGGCCGGAAGCGGCCTTCGTGCGAGGAGAGTTTCACCTGACCATGTCCGATGGAAAGACTCCGCACGGCTTGTTCACGCTCGTCTTCCGCGAGTTTCCCGAGGGATGGAAGATCGTGCACGACCACTCGGCGGGAGAGTGAGTAAAGATTGCAGAAGTCAGAGGTTAGATTGCAGAGGTTAGAACCTGCGGGTTGGGTTTCACCTCTGCAATCTGGCCTCTGACCTCTGACCTCTTACCTCTTACTTCTTCCTGTCCATCGCCTCATTCGCCAGCCGGTCCGCCGTCTGGTTGTGTTCGCGGAGGGCGTGGCGAATTTCAAAGTGCTCCAAGCGGCGCACTAACTGCTGCGCCTCGTCGTACAGCTTGCGCAGTTCGGGATGCCGCACCTTGTAGATGCCTTTCATCTGCCGCACCATCAGTTCGGAGTCGCTGATCACCTTCAGCGCCTTGATCTGGTTTTCCGCGGCGTAGCGCAGCGCCGCGATCAGCCCCTGATACTCGGCGTAATTGTTGGTGTGGTGTCCAAGGTATTCGCTAAGCTCGGCGACCGAATTGCCGGAAGCGTCAGTGACGGCGACCCCATAACCAGCGGGCCCAGGATTGCCGCGGGCTCCTCCATCGACATGAGCGGTGTGGGCGGCGGGCGCGGATTTCGGCGCAGCGAAGAGGTTGCTGGAATCGGAAGAGCGAGAACGGGAGGGCATAAATCGAGTTTACAACGCAGGCGTGAAAGTCGCGCCGTTCGCCGAGAGTGGAGAGGCATTCGAAGCAAAGTGTGCAATTTTGACCAGACCTGGGCCGCGGCAAAATGAGACAAAGCTCTTTAGGCAAGGAGACTACTTGCCGCGCCCATCTGGGCGCGACACCGTTGGTCGACCGTTTATCGAGGGTTCATCGAGGCTGGCATGTTCTATTCCATTTGGCTGCTCGCCGCAGCGCTCGCCGGTTGGGCCGCCGGCGAGATTGCAGGGGACGGCGGGTTCGGAACATTGGCTGACGTGCTCCTCGGAATCACGGGCGCTTTCGTGGTGCGTTGGTCGGTGGAGAACATCGGCATTTCCGTGAACAATGTGTACCTGCTTCTGTTCTCGATCTGGGGAGCAGCCGCATTCCCAGCAGTCCTGAGGATTGCGCTCCGGCGCCACCATCGGGCAAAAGCAAGATCCCGGCTCGAAAGCGATTAGCAGCCTGCTTTGAAAGAGCGTGGTTCTCGCTGGATGACGCCGTGGGGAAGTTCTGGCGGAGTCCGCGGCACTCTTCTTCGGAACTCTGGAGTGAAAGCGTGAACGATACGGTATGAACGATACGGTAAACGAGCAGGCGAAGGATCCAGCGAACAACAAGGCAGAAGATAAGTCGAAATTCAACTGGGTCACCGCGCGCGCGGCGTGCACTCCGCCGAAAGTTTTCGCCGAACTCCGCCGGCAAGTGGAGGAAGACTTAAAGACGCGCAACGATCTGCGCCCCAAGAACGCTCCGTATGAATTTTCGCTGGACGGAAACATCGATCAGTTCACGGTTCTTTTGAAGGCTAAGGATCTGAACCGGTCCATAACATTCAAGCTTGCCGAGCAGGCCATTGAAGTGCTCGACGATCAAGGCAATCCCATGTTTCATGTGACCTTGACCATGAATGACCAGGGCGAGTGCAAGCTGCACGCAAACGAGCAGGAGCGCGAATATTGGCAGGTACGGCGAATGGCTCTTGAAGATCTGATGTTTTGACGAACAGAGCAAAGCGTTTGCTCCACGCCATCCTGGGCTGACGGCCCGGAGATTCCAACCCTGTGCTATCGTCCCGTGGCCAGCCTTGTAGCCAGCCGTTGCGGTAAATTCGCGGCCAGAATCTTTTCCTGCGCCACGCGCAGGTTATACGGCACGCGATAGAAAGTAACGATCCACGCCTCGGAGTCAAACAGGGCAAACGCGGCCCGCCAGTCGCCATCGCGGGGCTGTCCGACCGACCCGGGGTTGATGAGATAGCGGCGATCCTTGCGCAGCGGCCAGTCCGAGGACTCCAACTGCCCCACGGTTCGATATCCAGGACGATACACTTCGCTGATCTCGCCCGTCAGCACGAAGCCCCCCTGCAGGTGAGTATGTCCGAAGAACGTGACCGGAACCTGATTGGTGATCAGCGGCTCGATGGCATCGCGGGCGCTGACCATGTATTCATCTTCGTCGAGCGCCGAGCCGTGGACGAACTGAATGCCGGGCAATTCCTCGACGCGAATGGGGCCCTGCGGAAGTTCGCGGAGCCAGTCGAGATTTTCGGGCGTGAGTTGGTCGCGGGTCCAGAGCGTCGCCAACCCGGCGACGGGGTTGAACTCCTCCAGGTTCATCAGCCCGCTGACGGCCTTGTCGTGGTTGCCACGAACGAACACGTGTCCCAGCGACTGCGCTTTCGCCACCACTTCGTTGGGATTGCCGCCATAGCCGACGGTATCGCCCAGATTGACAACGAGGTCGTGAGCGGGCGCGGCGGCCAGGCAAGCGTCGAGCGCTTCGAGGTTACTGTGAATGTCGCTGAGTAGAAGGATGCGCACAGAGGGAGGATTATAGCCTTTTCCGGCAAGGCGCGACGAGGGCTGGGATGGTTTGGCGGTGGCTCATTTTGCCAATACGTTTACCACAAAGGACACGAAGGTTCACTAAGGAATAACAAGATAACAAGAACCTTCGGGGCACTTCGTGTCCTTCGTGGTTCAGAATTTCCTGGGGTCGCAGGTTTAAAGTGACCCACTTCCGCTGAATTGGCTACTGCGGCGCGGCCTCCGGCTCCGCCAGCTTGCGCTCCGGCAAAAAATACGAAAGCGCCACGAACACAAAAATGAAAAAGGCGATGCGCACATCCACAAACGCCAGCGGCACCGCGGCCACGTAGAACAAAAGTGAGTTGAGATTCTTGAACAGAATTCGCCGATGATAGCGCGCCAGGTCGGGGTTGTCGCGGTGCTGATGAATGATGGCGGAGCGCAGCAGGACGAACGACACGGAACACAGCGCCAGCACCACTCCATACAGCGCCACGGCTCGCGGATCGCGGCAATTATTGCCCATATACGCGGTGACAAAGGGAACGAGCGACATCCAGAACAGCAGTGCGTTGTTCGCCCAGAGCAGGCGAGCGTCGGCGCGCCGAACCGAGTGCATCATGTGATGATGGTTCACCCACATGATGGCAACGACGAGAAAGCTCAGAATATAGCTGAGAAACTCCGGAGCAAGGCTGCGCAGCGAAGTTAGCGTCGTGTCGTGCGGAGGCTTCAGCTCCAGCACCATGATGGTGATGATCACAGCGATTACGCCGTCACTGAAGGCTTCGAGGCGGTTGGTGCCCATGCCGTCCATTTTTATCAGAATCAAGCGCGACGCTGCGAAAAAACTAGCTGCGCTCGTTCCGGAAGGGCATGATTCGCCGCCTTACAATTGCTGCGACAAGTAGTTGGCGATGCCCATCTCCTTGATGGAATGCAACTGCGCCTCAAGGTAGTCGGCGTGGCGTTCTTCGTCCAGAATCATGCGCTCGAACAAAGCCTTGGAGCCGTCGTCATTTGCCGCGACGCACACCTTCGCGGCCAGGTTGTATTCGCGCACGGCATCCTGCTCGTCCTTGAGGTTAATCTCCATTTGCTCCTGCACCGTGCCGCCCAGTTGCGGCTTCAATCCGACGTCGACTACAGGCGTGCTGTCGAGGAAAATAATGCGTTCAATCAGGCCTTCCGCGTGCTTCATCTCCTCCATGGCCCGCGCTTTCGTGCGCTCGCCCAGCCGCGCGTAGCCCCAGTTCTGGCACATCTCCGACTGCGCCATATACTGCACAATCGCCGTCAATTCCGCGCTTAGAGCCAAATTTAATTGCTGAATGACCTTCTTGTCGCCGTGCATGGTTGTGCCCTCCGTCCCCGCCATTGTCCAATCTTGGAGAGCCGCGGCGATGTGACGAGGCGCACACCAGCGCGGACACGCGGCCCACGTTCTTGACACGGCTATTTTTGGCCTTTATCCTTACGTATTGCTCCCTGGGAGACTTTCGTCTCTGTGCGCACTCCGCGGGCCTTTGCGGTAATTTGAGTGGGGGCGGCGGAGGTTCCATGTTCATCGAAATTAAGGATCTGGAAATAAACCCGGTCGATTTCCGGGAGGAGTTCAGCCCCGGTCTGATCGATCTGGGCGAAGAAGTGCGACAGCGGTCGCCGCTCCGCAGCGAGGGTCGCGCGGACCTGGTCGAAGAGCACCACGGCAAGCACCAGGTGGTGCGGGACATCCGGGTTAAAGGCAAGCTGGAGACCAGCCTGGAAGTGCCTTGCGCGCGCTGCCTCGATCCGGTCGTGCACCAGGTGGAGCGCAGTTTCGATCTTCTGTACCGGCCGCTGGGAATCGACTCCGGCCACGCGGAGCTTTCGGTGACCGACGCCGAGGCTGAGATCGGGTATTACGAAGGCGAAGGCCTGTTGCTCGAAGACGCATTGCGCGAGCAGGTGCTGCTGGCTCTGCCGTTGAAGACGATTTGCCGCGAGGATTGCAAGGGTTTATGCCCGCACTGCGGCAAGAATTTGAATGAAGTGCAGTGCTCGTGCGTGGATGCGGTCGAAGATCCTCGCTGGTCGGCGCTGAAAGAGATAAGAGACAAGTTGAGTCAGTAGGACGTTGTCAGTTATCAGTTGTCAGTTGTCAGTAAAAACGGGTTGACTGAAAACTGAGAACTGACAACTGAGAACAAAAAAGGAATATCATGCCCAATCCGAAACGCAGACATTCACAGAAGCGCACCGCAACGCGGCGTGCCCATGACTCGCTCTCCAAGCACTCGCTGTCGGAGTGTCCGAACTGCCATGAGCGGAAGATGCCGCACCGCGCCTGCCCGAAATGCGGAACCTACAAGGGCCGCGAAATTGTTGAGGTCGAAGAAAAGTCCTAGTTCTTCTCTTCCATGCCTACCGTAATCGCACTGGATGCGATGGGGTCCGACAAGGCGCCGAAGCCGGAGATTGAAGGCGCGTTGCAGGCGGCGCGCCATCACGGCGTGCGCGTGCTTCTAGTTGGTCCTGAAGCGCGGCTGCGGGCCGAACTGGCGCGCTTTCCCGGCGCGCGGCGGCTGCCGGTGGACGTAGTCCACGCCAGCGAAGTCATCACCATGGACGACAAAGTGGATGCGATTCGCGCCAAGCGCGATTCGTCGATCCGCGTCGGACTGCGGCTGGTGCGCGAGGGCCGCGCTGCCGGCTTCGTGACCGCCGGCAACACCGGCGCAGCCATGGCCACCGCCAAAGTCGTGCTCGGAGCGCTGCCCGGCGTGGATCGTCCGGCGCTGGCGGCCGCGTTTCCCACCGTGCTGAACACGGCTGCCGTTCTGTTAGACGTTGGCGCGAATGTCGATTGCACGGCCGTCAATCTCGAGCAGTTCGCGGTGATGGGCGACATTTATTGCCGCTCGATTTTCGGCATGGAGCATCCGCGGGTCGGCCTGCTTTCGATTGGCGAAGAAGAAGGCAAGGGCAACAATCTGACGCGCGAAGCGTTTCAACTGCTCAAACGGCTTCCCATCAATTTCATTGGCAACGTCGAAGGCCGCGATTTATACAACGGCCACGTGGACGTAATCGTGGCCGACGGATTTGTCGGCAACGTCGCGTTGAAGACTTCGGAAGGCGTGGCCCGGCTGGTGCGCGCCGTGTTGAAAGAGACCTTGAAGTCGACGATCACGCGGCAGGTCGGCGCCTATATTTCTCGCAACGCTTTTTCCGATTTTAAGAAGCGGCTCGATCACACCGAGTATGGCGGCGCTCCGCTGTTGGGAATCAAAGGCGTGTGCATCATTACGCACGGATCGTCGAATACGAATGCCATCAAGAACGCGGTGCGAGTGGCCGCGGAGTTCGCCGAAGGCAAAGTGAATGAGGCGATCGAGCGGGAACTGGCGCAGTTGAGCGCGGCGGTTGCAACGTAGGGAAGGTCAGAGGTGAGAGGTCAGATTGCAGAGGTAATATCCCGCGATGAGAACGCCTTCACCGGAGGAAGTCGAGGCAGCCAAGACAGAGCGTGGTGGGTGGACGGGGGAGCAACTTGCCAAATGGGGAGTGCCCTGGCCACCGCCGAAGGGTTGGAAAACCGAACTACTGGAGCGTTGGCAGCGAGGAAAACGGGAGGGAACTTGCGACTGATCGATCTGACGGCTCTTGGATTTTAACCTCTGCAATCTGACCTCTTACCTCTGGACCTTATTACTTATGACGCACAATTCTTTTCGAATCGCCTTTCTCTTTCCCGGTCAGGGTTCGCAAGCCGTTGGCATGGGAAAAGAACTCTCCGACAAATACCCGGTGGCGCGTCGAACCTTCGAAGAAGCCGACGACGCGCTCGGTTACAAGCTCTCCGCGCTTTGCTTTGAGGGTCCGGAAGAAAAACTGAAACTGACCGAGATCACGCAGCCAGCGATTCTGACGGCGTCGGTGGCGGCATGGCGCGTGCTTCAGGAGCGAGGCCTGCAGCCGGATTTCGTCGCCGGGCACAGTCTGGGCGAGTATTCGGCCCATGTGGCCGCGGGCACGTTGACGTTTGCCGATGCGGTGCGGACGGTGCGCAAGCGCGGCAGGTATATGCAGGAAGCCGTGCCCGTCGGCGTGGGCGCGATGGCGGCAATTCTGGGAATGCCGCTCGACCAAGTCAGCGCAATTGCTGCCGAAGCTGCTGGCGATGCTGCGAACGGCGCGGCACAGCGAGAAGTCTGCCAGGCAGCCAACATCAATTCTCCCGAGCAAATCGTGATTTCAGGGCACGCCGGTGCCGTCGAGCGCGCCATCCAACTCGCCACCGAACGCGGAGCGAAGAAGGCCGTGAGCCTGCCGGTGAGCGCGCCTTTCCATTGTGCGCTGATGCAACCCGCGCAGGATCGTCTAGCGATAGATCTCGGGGCATTGATTTTTCAGAATCCGTCGTGCCCAGTTGTCTGCAATGTCGATGCCGCGGTGATCACTTCCGCGGAGGCCGCACGCGAAGCGCTGATTCGCCAGGTGACCGGCACGGTACAGTGGGCGCCGTCGGTGCGACTATTGATCGACAAGGGTGTCAGTCTATTTGTTGAAGTCGGTCCAGGAAAAGTTCTGTGGGGACTGATGCGGCAGATTGACCGCTCAAAAACCTGCGTGACGGTGGGAGACGAGGCGTCCCTGCAAAAAACGCTAGCGCAGATTGCGGCGTTGGCGGCGTAGCCGAGACTCGGCACGGACGGGCGAGTCGCCCGTCCCCACACGAGCAGATTGCGGCTTAGTACGGATACACCGTCAGTGTCTTATCCGCTTTCTCCACGAACATGCGGGCGTGTTCGGCGCGTTCGTTGACGATGACTTCGACCACCA
>Ga0116133_1000056_pt1 | contig 31974 bp, 26 predicted proteins | sample June2015DPH_19_2_FD_89736 | JGI IMG/M metagenome (GOLD analysis project Ga0116133, IMG submission 89736) | Peatland microbial communities from SPRUCE experiment site at the Marcell Experimental Forest, Minnesota, USA - June2015DPH_19_10 | ecosystem: Environmental > Terrestrial > Soil > Wetlands...
AGACAGTCGAAGAAGCCGTGCGCGGAAAGCCGCGCAACACGGCGACAGCCGAGGCAGCCGGAAAATTAGCCGTGCAGGGAGCGGTCCCATTGCAGTTCAACGCTTATAAGATCCCGCTGATGAGAAACCTGGTCAAGCGCGCCATCGGTGGAGTGGAGGAGGCAACATGGGCCTCTTAGAGTGGGCCACCAGTCCCTGGGGACAAACTGTTCCGATCCACATTGCCTGGTTCCTGATCTGGGTTTCTGTGATCGCAGGCTTACTCTTCCTCATCGTCCACGCGATCTACGTAATGTATTTCGCCAAGCCGAAAGAGTTTGTCGACGATGCTTCTTCGGCCGTCCCTGCACTTCCCAAGCATGTTCCCCGGCATTCCCTGGTGGCGCGGCTATTTCACTGGGTCATGGCCGCCTCCATGTTCACGCTGCTGTTTACCGCTTTCCTTCCGAAGGTGGGCATCCAGTTTAATTGGGTGACTTATCATTGGATCGCTGGCGCAGTTCTGACCGTCTCCATTCTCTTTCATGTCATTCATGCTTCCTTCTGGCTGGACTTCTGGTCGATCTGGCCTGACAAAATCGATCTGGAAGATGCCTGGAGAAGAGTTCGCCGCTTTTTCGGAATGCCTGCGCCACCGCCGCGAAAGTTTGCCAAATATCCCCTGGAGAACAAGCTCTTCCACGGCGTCATAATCGTGTGCGGTCTGTCGGTGATCTTTACCGGCGTTTTCATGATGTTTCGCGTGCGCACCATTTTCTTTCCCCGGAATCCCTACCTATTCAGCGACATGACGTGGGGCCTGATGTATGTCCTGCACGGCCTCGCGGGCGTGGGGCTGATTGCGCTCGTCATGATGCATGTCTACATGGGACTCCGGCCCGAGAAGCTTCCGATCACGAAATCGATGATCTTCGGCTGGATGGACCGCGACTTTGTTCTGCAAGAGCATGATCCCGAGCGATGGGTGATCGACACATCATCTTCGTCTCCTTCCGCATCGGCACCCCACCCAGTAGAAGGTCGAGGGCTAACCGATGCTGGCTGAGATCGCAAATCGCTGTGAAGCTGTGGAAGAGTGCTACGAATTTATGCTGGCTTACGCGGCCCAGGGGCTGCCCAGCGATCAAGGCAGCAAATCAGGTGGGCAAGTCCGTGAGTTCCTACAGCGCGCCGTGAAAGCTTTGTCAGGGCTGGCTGAGACCTGTGCGATGGCCGTCAAAGAAGAAGGTCTTGAGCCCACTGACAAATACTTGGCGTTCTTTGCGGTGCTCGATCGCGACGCTCGCGATTCTCTTGCCGCCATTGAACTGGTTTTAGCCCAACCTTCCATCAGTTCCCAGTTGATTGACAATCTGAACGCTTCCATCCATCTCCGCGCGCTGCTCACTGACTTGTTTCTTGTGGATGAGATCCTGCAAAAACAACACAAACCGGCCGGGCAGGTGGTCACCGGCAACGGCGAATAAAAGTAACGAATGCGGAATCATTAGACGCACTTCGCGGTAGCCCTGGCTTCTAACTAGATCAAAATCCAGCGCAGTCACCACGCGTGGGTGCGCATCTCCTTCAGTCCACGCGAGTATGATGGGAGCGGGGAGATCCCCATATCCCGCATTCATAAGGTGACAAAAGTGAAAACGAAGAAAGGTGTAATTGGAATCCTCACCGGTGGTGGCGACGTGCCCGGCCTGAACCCCGCCATCCGCGCCGTAACCATCCGCGCTCTGCGCGAAGGCTGCCAGGTAATTGGCATACGCCGCGGATGGGGCGGCCTGGTCGACATCGTCCGCGAAAAGGACTACGACAACAGCGAGAATTTCCAGATTCTGACGGAGGATTTGGTCAACCGTACCGGCCGCACCGGCGGCACATTCCTGCACAGTTCGCGCACCAACCCCAGCAAGGTGAAGAAGTCCAGCGTTCCAGCTCACCTGCAGTCCGCTTACAACGCCGAGAAGAACGACCTGACTGCGGAAGTCCTGAAGAATTTGGATTGGCTCGGCATCGATTACCTCATCCCCATCGGCGGGGACGACACGCTCAGCTACGGCGTCCGCCTTTACCAGGAAGGCGTAAAGGTTGTCGCCATTCCCAAAACCATGGACAATGATGTTCCCGGCACCGATTATTGCATCGGCTTCAGCACCTGTGTTACGCGCACCATTTCCATGACCAACAGCCTGCGCACCAGCGCGGGCTCTCACGAACGCTTCATGGTCCTCGAAGTTTTCGGTCGATACGCAGGATTCACCGCGATGCTCCCCACCATGGCCGGGGCCGCGCACCGCTGCGTCATCCCGGAGCACAAATTCGACATCGAGCGCTTGACCGAGCTATTGGTCTCCGATCGCCAGAAGAACCCCAGCCACTATTCCGTCGTCCTGGTTTCCGAAGGAGCAATGTTCCAGGGCGGAGAAATGGTCTACGAGGCTGAGACCACTGACGCCTTCGGCCACAAGAAGCTCGGCGGTATCGGAGACCTGGTCTCCGAAAAGCTGAAGGAGCTTTCCCCCAAGTACAACAACGGTAAATCCATCGACACCATCAATCAGAAACTCGGCTACCTGGTGCGCTGCGGCGATCCTGACGCCATCGACTCCATCGTCCCTATGGCCTATGGCAATCTCGCCCTGGACATGCTCCTGGGGAAAGTCCACGGACGCCTTGTCGTCCTGCGGAATGGCCGTTACGACAACATGCCCATCGACACCGTTACCGCCTCGAAGAAAGTTGTGAACGTCAAGGAGCAGTACAACGTCGACCGCCTCCGGCCTCACTACAAGAGCTTCGAAATGAAGCCACTCTTCATCATGACCAGCGAAACCGGATAGTGCACATCAACTGCCGGGGCCTCGGCGCGTTCTTCTTGGTGAGACTGAATGGTGTAGCCTAGAAGCATGCCGCCGACCCCGCGCCCGCCCCGCTGGTACGCCATCCCGGTGCGCGTCCTGCTGATGACGTTCATCGGCACGCTGATCTCTTTCGCCGTGAGCCTGCTGCTCGGCATCATCGGGACCGTGGTAGTGTCGGCTCGCCACGGCGTCCATCCCAACATGACCGTGGCCTACCGCCTCATCGCTCTGCCTGCGGCTGTCGTGGCCGGAAGCATCATCTTTGTGCTCGCCCTCGCCATGGAAATCCGCCACTACCGCCAGTCGAAGATCCTGGCTGCGATCGCGAGGGTGAGCTGATTGCCAACTAACGCCCCACCCCGCATCGCCATCCCCATGCCCCACTCCGGCGACCGTGAGTATGCCGAGCGGGCGATTCCGCAATACGAGCGCGCCGTCGAACTCGCTGGAGGCGAACCGGTTCGCATTCCGCTCGACCAGCCCGCAGCCGACGTCATGAGACTCGTCGAGGTCTGCGACGCCGTGCTCCTGCCCGGCAGCAACGCCGACGTAGATCCCTCCAAGTTTCGCGCGGTCCGCTCACGACACACGGCCGCCGCGGACCCGCGCCGCGATGCCGTCGACGACCTCCTGCTGCAGGATGCCTACACCCTGCGCAAGCCCGTTCTCGGCATCTGCTACGGCCTGCAAAGCCTCAACGTCTACCGCACCGGATCGCTCGTTCAGCACATCCCGGATTTCTTGCCGGAAGAGCTGCGTGACCGAGTCAATCACGAAGCGGGTGGGAAGGTCGCGGTAGCGCACGCAGTTGAGATTGAGAAAGATTCCAAGCTGGCAGGGTTACTAGGGAGCGCAACCAAATCCGCGATTCCGGTGAACTCTTCCCACCACCAATCCGCTGGCACGATCGGCGACGGCCTGCGCATCGCGGCCCGCTGCCCTGACGACGGCATCATCGAGGCCCTGGAAGGAACTGCCGCTGATCACTTTGTGCTCGCCGTGCAATGGCATCCCGAACGCTCGGTGGATAAAGACGAGTCCTCCCGCGCCATCTTCCGCGCTCTGATCGAAGCCGCGCAAGCACGGACCAAGTAACTCGACATCACTTGGTCTTCTTCGCTCTCTTCCTCGTTTTCGTTTTCTTTCGGGCCTTCTTCGAATCCCCGCGCTTTTCGAGCAACACAACTACATGCGCGACTGCAGCGTTATCCAGGTTCAAACCTTCCGGAGTCTTCGCCTTCAACCCGACGCAATCGGCGGGCACGCCCAGCAACTGCGCCACGCGTGCGCGGATTCCCGCCGCGTGCGGCCCAATCTTCGGAGCCGCCAGAATCAGGCTGGCATCCATGTTCGCCACGCCATATCCCGCGGAGTGAACCCGTTTCAGCGCCTCACGCAGGAAGACAGCCGAGTCCGCGCCCTTCCATTTCGGATCGGAGGGTGGAAACAGAGCCCCAATATCGGGCGCAGCCACGGCGCCGAGCAGCGCGTCGGTGATGGCATGCAGCAGCACGTCGCCATCGGAATGCCCGCCCAGCCCCTTGCCATGCGGCAGGGTGACGCCGCCAATTTTCAGCGCAATCCCCGGACGAAACTCGTGCGAATCAAACCCGTACCCGATGCGGGCCGTTGGCCGTTGTTCGTTGGTGGTTGGCATTCTTTGTTTAGTGCCGATCAGTACTCTTCAGATAGAACTCCGCCAGCTCCATGTCTGCCGGAGCTGTGATCTTGATATTGCGCGGCGAGCCCATCACGACTGCCACGTCGTGTCCCGACCTCTCCACCAGCGACGCTTCGTCGGTACCGAGGAATCCGTCCGCGGTCGCCTCATCGAAAGCCTTCTTGATCACATCGTAACGAAAGCCCTGCGGCGTTTGCGCCATCACGATACCCACGCGCGGAATCGTCGCCTTGATCAGCGCGCCTTCCGCAGTGCGCTCGACTTGCTTCACCGTGTCAACGGCGGGCAGGCCGGCAATCGCCGCGCCATATTTCTTCGTGGCCTCAATCACTTCCAGAATGATCTCGCTGGTCACAAACGGGCGCACCGCATCATGCACCAGAACGATGTCATCCCCCGCCGCTGCGACCGCGTTCAGCGCATGCTCCACTGACTGCTGCCTGTGCTCCCCGCCAACCACCAACTCGACTTTCTTCTTCAGTATGTCTTTCGCCTCACTCTCCAGCCGCGCGCGAAATCCTTCGATTTCGTTTTCCCGTAGCGCAATCCAGATCTCGCTCACGGCATCCACCGCGGCAAACTTGCGCAGGGTGTGGATGAGAATCGGCGTGCCGCCCAGTTCGGTGAACTGCTTCGAGGGCAGCCTCTTCTTCTGCTTGCCCGGAGCGCCCACGGGCATCGGAGCCATGCGGGTTCCAAGCCCCGCAGCTGGAATAATTACGACCACCTTCATAGCGGGCTGTAAGTATACGAGCGTCGACGTAGGAGTTCAAATGCAAGTGGAAGCGCTTCGGCGCCAACAGTCCTTAAGGCTGGGGCTTGGTTTCCACCAGTGCGTTCGGCACCGCCGCCGCAGGCGCCGCGGCACTGGGAATTGCCGGGACCGCGGGCGTAACAACAGGTGCGCTGGTCCGCGCAAAGGCGCGTTCATCCCACTTGCCGAAGATCATCTTTCCCGCCGTCGTCTGAAGCACGGATGTGACCGACACATCAATCGTCTTGCCGATCATCTTCCGCGCGTTGTCCACGACAACCATGGTCCCGTCATCGAGATAGGCGACGCCCTGGTTGTATTCCTTGCCTTCCTTCAGGATGAACACTTTCATGATCTCGCCCGGCAGCACAATGGGCTTGAGCGAGTTCGCGAGCTCGTTGATGTTCAGCACCTCGACGCCCTGCAACTGGGCCACTTTATTGAGGTTGAAGTCGTTGGTAATGATCTTCCCCTCATAAACTTTGGCCAGCTCGATCAGCTTGAGATCGACCTCGCGGACGGCGGGGAAATCATCTTCCACAATCTGAATTTGGAGCGTCGCCATTTTCTGCAGTCGCTGCAGAACGTCTAGCCCACGGCGGCCACGGTTGCGCTTCAGCGAATCGGCTGAATCAGCCACCAGTTGCAGTTCGCGCAGCACGAACTGCGGCGTGACGATGATGCCGTCGAGGAATCCAGTTTCCGCGATGTCCGCGATGCGGCCATCGATGATGACGCTGGTGTCGAGGATCTTGTAGCTTTTCTTCCCCTGCTTCTCACCGCCAAAGATCCCGCCCAAGGCCGCCAGGTTCAGCAAGTCGCCCTTGCTCGCGCCCACGATCAGGCCTACATAGGCCATCAGCAGCATCACCAGGATTTGCAGGAAACTCTGCGTGCTGCCGGCAGGCACACTGCTGCGAATCACAAGCGCAAACAGATAGGCGCCGCAGATGCCGAGGAAGCTCCCGATAGCCGCGCCGATCAGCCGCTTCAGGCTCACCCCGCGCAGCTTCCATTCGAACAGAACTATCCCCGCCCCCACCAGTGCGCCTATTCCGGCGTCTACAGGTTGAGACTGCCCGAAGGGAGCGATAACATAACAGGTAATCGAAACTACGACGATAAAAAGAAGACGTACAAGAATCAGATCCACAGTAAACCTCCCCCGGACGCGACTCTGCCATACTTTGGCGCGTGCACCGGTGCCTTTTCCTCGCCGCCTCCCGGCAGGAATGGGCAAATCATTATGCGGGGCGCGCAAGTATTAGGGGAATGAATCTACGCCCCGTCCCGGCCCGTGGAGGCGTGGCCGGGAGGTCTAGTAAACCAACGCCAAGAGTATATACCTGACGGCAAATAACCAGCGAATAAACCTGGGACGGCCCCATTTCCGTCCTTCGAGTGGATTCCCAACGCGCAGCTTTGTGTCTGAGCCTGCTTTGTAATACTGTGAATGCCGGAAGACAGAAATGAGGAAAACATGAAGAAGGTAGGACTGGTTGTCCTGCTGCTGTTCTCCGCGCTGGCCTGGGCGGGCGCTGAACCCAACCCAGCCGACTACACCCTCACCGTCCACGTCAGTTCGGCGCGGGTTAACAGCCGCGGCCTTATAAGGCTGAAGGTCATCATCGACGGGAAAAAGTATGAACTGGAAGGCCTCGATGCCGAGAACTCACTCTTGATGCCGGGCGACTACAAAGCCAAGGCCCTTGTCGTTAAAGTGAAAGATGTCCACACCTATGACGTCTATGGAGCCTACGAGTTCCTTTTCCCCGACAAGAAGACCAGGAAGTACGGTCTCGTCGGTATAACGGAGTAGGCCTCTTCGCGGATGCGCCGCGCACCTCTCGGTTTCATCTATGCAGCCGGTGAGTCTGCGCTCCGACTATCGTCCGTCCTGCTAGACTTTCCTCTATGAAAGCCTTGATGATCACCCGCCTCTCGGGCCCGGACGCACTAGCGATCCAAGAGACCGCCGAACCAATTCTGAAGCCGGGACAAGCGCTGGTCCGCGTCGCTGCCGGCGGCTTGAATTTTGCCGACTTCATGACCACCCAGGGCGGCTACCCCGGAACGCCCGCCCCGCCGCTGATCGCGGGCCGCGAATTCGCCGGAGTGGAAGAGAGCAGCGGACACCGCGTCATGGGCTACATCCAGTGGGCAGCTTTCGCCGAGAAGGTTGCGGCTCACCCCAACATGCTATGGACAGTCCCCGATCACTGGACCGACGAACAGGCCGCCGCGTTCCCCGTGAATTACTTCACCGCCTATCTCGCCTACTGGCAGGCCGGCATGACTCAACCGGCGCCCGCCGGCAAAACCCGTCGCGTGCTCATCCACGCCGTTGCCGGGGGAGTAGGTACGGCGGCCGTTCAGATCGGCCACATTCTCGGGATTGAAATGTATGGCACATCTTCGTCGGACGAGAAACTCGCGCGCGTAAAGGAACTCGGCCTGCAGCACGGTATCAACTACAAGCGGCACGACTATGAGGAAGTCGTAAAGAACCTTACCCACGGCGAAGGCGTGGATGCCGTCTTCGAAATGCTGGGCGGCGAGCACACCGCCAAAAGCCTGCGCTGCCTGCGCGACTTCGGACGTGTCATCCAGTACGGTACGGCCACGGGCAAGGCCCCGCAACTCGATGTGCGGGCATTGTATGCGAAGTCTGCCAGCCTCCAGGGGCTGTGGCTGACCTATCTCTCGCAGAAGCCAGAGATCATGAAACCAGCGTGGTCTCAGCTCTCCGAATGGATCGCGCAACGCAAGCTGACTCCAGCAGTCGGCGAAGTGTTCCCGCTCGACCGCGCGGTCGAAGCTTACAAGCTGCTGCAAGAGGGCAAGAATTACGGCAAGGTCGTGTTGAAGATCTAGCCTCTAGCCTCAATTGCAAGCTGGGACCGTGTAAACTTAGGCCACGGCGCAACTAACCCTGCATTCTTCTAGCGCCGCCATCCTCATTCGAGGACTGATTTCGCAATAGCAACGAGGTCTTCCATGTCGAAGGTTTCTCGATTCTTTTTGTGCGCACTCCTCCTGGCTCTCGCGCTTCTTCCTTCTCATGCCGTCTTTGCGCAAACCCCGGTTCCGTCCAATCCTGACATCGACCGCCGAGTCGACGCGTTGCTCAGCAAGATGACGCTCGAAGAGAAACTTGACTACATCGGCGGTACCGGGTTCGCCGTCCGATCGCTGCCCAGGCTCGGCCTTCCGGCGCTTGAAATGTCTGACGGGCCGCTCGGAGTGCGCAGCCAAAAGAAATTTCCGTCGACCACCTACGCTGCCGGCATCGGCCTCGCTGCCACCTGGGATCTCCAACTGGCGGAGCGCGTTGGCGCAGGCATAGGAAAAGACGCCCGTGCGCGCGGCATTCACTTCATGCTCGGTCCCGGCGTCAACATCTATCGAGCACCCATGAATGGCCGCAATTTCGAATATTTCGGCGAAGATCCTTTCCTCGCGGGCTCCATCGCCGTGGGCTACATCACCGGCATGCAGAAGCAGGGCGTCAGCTCCACGGTAAAACATTTTCTGGGCAACAACTCGGAATTCCTGCGGCACGACAGCGATTCCATCATCGACGAACGCGCCCTGCGCGAGATCTACCTGCCAACGTTCGAATCGGCAGTGAAGAACGCGCACGTTGGCGCGATCATGGATTCCTACAATCTGATCAATGGCCTGCACTCCACCCAGAACGGATACTTCAACACCGACATTGCCAGAAAGCAGTGGGGATTCCAGGGCATCATGATGTCGGATTGGGTTGCGACCTACGACTCCATCGGCGCGGCCAACGGTGGTCTCGATCTGGAAATGCCGAAGGGCAAATACATGAACGAGAAAGACCTGCTGCCGGCGATCCGCGACGGTCGCGTCAAGGCGGCGACGATTGATGAAAAAGTGCGCCGCATCCTGACCACTGCGGTACGATTCGGCTGGCTCGATCGCGAACAGACCGATCTCTCGCTCTCGAAGTACAACGAAGAAAACCACCGCGTCGCCCTCGAGGGGGCGCGAGAAGGCATTGTGCTGCTCAAGAACGAAGGTTCTCTTCTCCCACTGGATAAGGAGAAAATCAAGACGATTCTTGTAGTCGGTCCAGACGCGTATCCTGCGCAGCCGGTTGCCGGAGGGAGCGGCAAGGCGATTCCGTTTTCCGCCGTCAGCATTCTGGAGGGCATCGAGGCTTACGTTGGCACCGCTGCGACGGTCTACTACGAGCGCGGCCTTCCCAAGATGATCGACTTGGCGAACTCCACCGAATTCTCCACTGCTGCACAAAATGGCGCGCCTGGTCTCAGGATCGAGACCTTTGCCAACGGCGATCTTTCCGGCACTCCAGTCTCAACCGAGACGGTGCGCCACCTCAATTTTGCGGCCAAAGATTGGGATGATTTCGCCGACCAGGATGAAGCGTTGGAATTGTTTGAAGCCGGCAAGAAACCCTCATCGCGCCGCTGGACCGGTTTCTATATTGCACCCTCGGATTCTTCCTACATTGTGGCCGCGGAATATTCTGGCGAAGGCAACGGCTACCGCTTTCTGGTGGATGACAAAGTGGTATTCGATACCTGGAAAATTGCCACAGCGTTGCAGGACTACACGACTTTGAATCTCTCCGCGGGACCACACAAGATTGTTGCCGAGGCTTATCAGGATTTCCCCATCGGCGGTCACCTGCGCATCGGAATCACGGACCGGCTCAAAATCGTCTCCGCCGCCGCGAAAGCTTTGGCCGTCAAAGCCGACAGCGTGATCGTTGCGGCTGGATTTGACGCGAACAGCGAGTCGGAGGGAGCGGACCGCACCTTCAGTCTTCCGTTCGGCCAGGACGAACTGATCCGCGAACTCGCCGCCATCAACAAGAATACGATCGTCACCGTCACCTCCGGAGGCAATGTCGACCCAGAAGGTTGGCTTGATCACGTTCCTGCCTACCTCGAACTCTGGTATCCGGGAGAGCGCGGTGGCACGGCGCTCGCGGAGATCCTCTTCGGCGCAGTCAATCCCTCCGGTCATCTGCCCATCACGCTCGAAAAGCGCTGGGCTGACAATCCAGTTCACGACAGCTACTACGCCGATTCCGGGACCAACCGCGTGGCTTACAAGGAGGGCGTATTCGTGGGCTACCGCGGCTACGAGCACAATCAAGTTAAGCCGCTTTTTCCGTTCGGCTATGGCTTGTCATATACGACTTTTAAATACAGCCATCTGGAAGTAAAGGCCGCGGATGGATCGTCCACGATCGGGAACTACGAAGTTTCGTTCGACGTGACCAACACTGGCACTCGCCCCGGCGCGGACGTGGCGCAAGTCTATGTCGCCGAGGCGAGGCCGTCGGTGCCGCGGCCACCCAAAGAACTCAAAGGCTTCGCTCGCGTCGAACTCGCCGCGGGCGAAACCAAGCATGTGTCCGTGCCACTCAACCCGCGCGCTTTTGCTTTCTACGATGTGGCTGCGAAACACTGGCACGCCGACGCGGGCAAATATTCCGTGGAAATCGGCCGCTCCTCGGAGGATCTGCCTTTGAACGCCGACATCACACTTTCCGGCGCCTACGAAGTTGAAAATGATAAATAGGGAGCTTGGAAATACCGAGTCATTGCGTCGCTGAAGCCTCGTCGCCGAACACGTATTCGTTACTCACCATAAAATTCGCCAGCGAGCACAGTGTGATGGCGATGCCGTTCGCGACGAGGTAATTCACGCCGCCCAAGCCGACCAGGAGCTTCATCAGCGCTAGATTGCCCGCGATAGAAACTCCGCCCGTCGTAAGGTGGAAACGCAGGAACCGCGGCAGCGACTTTCGCCATGACGGCTGCACCCGGTCCGCCCACGTGTAGCGCTCGTGCCAGAAGAAGTTGTGCACCACCGCTGCTTCCACCGCCACCGCGGTCGCCGCCAGATAGCTGAGGTGGAGTCCGCTCCTCAGCCCGAGCAGCACGATCAACTGCACTCCGATCCCGATCCCTCCCACGGCGTTGAACTTCAACCACCGCAATAGAGCTTTGTTTGCAACTCCGCGCGCCTCTCCACTTGCCCCGGCTTTCATCGGGCGATTCTCTCCTCGCGATAAAGGCGCACCGTGTTTTGTCCGGAGAAGAAGACCAACATCAGCGCCATTCCGGCAAGACCAATCGCTCCGCCCACATCAAATAACCTGTAGAATCCGCCGAGGAAATGCACTCGCGGTTTCCACAACAACGCCAAGCTGCCTACCGCCAGCAGAATGCGCAGCTCCGTCGGCCCGAAGCGCCAGAACGACAGCCTAAACTCGCCCAGCGCGTGCGTCGCCAGATAGGACTGAATCGAGAGCATGAGGAACGCGACGAGCAGGCCAATTGCGATCCGCGGGTGCATGTATCCCGACAAGGCCAGCCCACCCATCAGCGCCAGAGCGCCGAAGCTATCTACCATGTGGTCCACGTAGAAGCCGTAGAGCGGACGCAGTTGTTGCCGCACCCGCGCCAGCGTGCCATCGAGCGAGTCTCCCAGCCAATTCAGCGTCAGGCAAATGATTACTCCAAGAAGCGCATACCTGTTCCACGCAGCCAGCGCGTAGCACACGCCTGCCCCAATCTGCGCCGCGAGCCCCAAGACTGTGAGATGGTCAGGGCCAATCCATTGCGGCGTGTGCGCGGCCAGCCACAGCAGGGCCCGCTTTTCGGCCCCCGCCACCCAGCTTTCCTGTACCCGCCGCATTTGCGGGAACGGCTGCGCCCTACTCATTTCCAGTAGCAAACGCGGGTTTACTTGCTCACAGAACTCCGTCATGCCACTCGGCATATTGGTCTCCTCGCGACTTCGGTTTACCGTCTGCATGCTGCTCTCGGAAGCAACTTTGCGGGCAAAGAGCGTTCAGAGGCAATGCTCCACAGCACAAGCGCTCCTCAAACCCACATCAACGCGTAAGTGAGTGCAGGATGAGTGGGTTACAACCAAGGGTCATCCTGGAGGGAAGGCCTAGTTTGCTACTGACAGGCTTTCCGGACCTCTTGCTACACTTCCCTCGATGGCACCGGCCACTGAGAGAGTCCAAAATAGACGTTCGCTCGTGCGTTCCTACATATTTCTTGCGGTGGCCTTGTTCGCGTGCTTGCTCCCATTTTCTGGAAAAGCCTTCAACGTTGACGACACTCTGTTCCTTTATGTCGCGCGGCAAATCACCCAGCACCCGCTTGATCCCTTCGGATTCAAAGTCAATTGGTTCCTGGACTCGGTGCCGATGGCGCACGAAACCAAGAATCCACCTCTCGCGGGTTACTACATCGCCGCGGCGGCAGGCATCGTCGGGTGGTCTGAACGGGCATTGCATCTCGCCTTCTTTCTGCCGGCACTGGCAGTAGTCTGGGGCACATATCGCATGGCGCAACGGCTTACAAATTCGCCGCTGCTGGCTGCCGCGATCACACTTCTCACACCAGCGTTTCTTGTATCTGCGAATAGTGTGATGTGCGACACGATGATGCTGGCCCTTTGGCTGTGGGCCATCATTTTCTGGATCGAGGGGCTTGAGCCGCAGAAGCCAGCCTATTTGGCCGCATCTGCCCTCCTGGTTGCCGCGTGCGCTTTGACGAAGTACTTTGGCGTCGCCTTGATTCTGCTGCTCGCAGCGTATTCGATGGCGCGGCAGCGGCGTCTCGGAAGCTGGGCCTGGTACCTGCTGCTGCCCATCCTGATTCTGACTGGATATCAACATTGGACAAAGGCCGTCTACGGACTGCGCATGATTACGAACGCAGCCCATCACTCCACCGGGATGCGGCAAGCGCGGCAGTCTTCAATCCTGGCCAAGACGCTGGTCGATCTCAGCTTTGTCGGCGGTTGTACTCTTCCTGTGCTGACGCTTGCTCCCGTCCTCTGGGCACGTAGGAAGATTCTCGTCGCCTGTATAGCGAGCGGAGTTGCGGGGTTTCTGATCAGCACCGGCCGAATAGGTCTCGGCGAAACCTTGTGGCCGTTCGACTTTTATCGGTACTGGTTCCTGGTCGGCATTCAACTGACCCTCTTCATTGCCGCTGGATTCGGCGTGATGGCGCTGGCGGCCACAGACGCATGGAAACGCAGAGACGCCGACTCTCTGTTGCTGCTGCTTTGGGTTTTTGGGACATTCGCTTTCACCGGCTTCGTGAACTGGACCATCAACGCCCGTTCTGTGCTTCCGTTGATGCCGGCCGCCGGCATTCTTCTCGCGCGGCGCGTGGATACGCTGCGGCTAGCGTCCATGCGGTGGCGTCCCGCCATATTGGCCGTACTGTTAGCAGCGGCGGGTGCGGTGTCGCTCTGGCTAACATGGGCGGACACAGAACTGGCGAACTCTGGCCGAACGGCGGCAACACTCATCGAGCAGAGGACCCGGAACCAACCAGGTGCGGTCTGGTTCATGGGGCACTGGGGATTCCAATATTACATGGAGTCCTTCGGAGCGCGTGCCGTAGTGATTGACGACCCACCGCACCGTCCGGGGGATTACCTTGCCGTGGTCGAAAATGGCAGCCTCTTCGAAGTGCGACCGGAGTTCGTGGCTTCGTGCGAGGTCATTCAAGTACCCATGACCCTCGGTATCACAACGACCCAAAGCAAGCTAGGAGCGGGTTTCTACTCCGCCGATGCCGGCCCTCTGCCCTTTGCCATCGGGCCAGTTCCGCCCGAGCGCTTTGATCTAATTCACCTGGGGCCGAAACTCGCTTCGATGAATGGCTCACAAGAGGATTCCCGCCGGTGTCAATAAAGGAACCATCCGGATCCGATTCGAGCGATAAACTCCGTCGCTGATATGCGCCTCTGGTAGGCTTTGAAGGAAAATCGCGTTTCGTGCACCGGTAACAAGAGTTCGGCGTTGCCAACGTAAATCTGCGACCCTGCTTCTCGATGATCATGACCAGACTTCTGCGGTTCTTCCGACCGTCCCACCAGCACACCGCGTTCTCGGCCACTCTGCTGCTGATGTCGGCGGTCATGCTCTCGCGCGTGATTGGTTACGTGCGCGAGGCTTACATCGCCTACGCGTTCGGGGCCGGACCGCAGACCGACGCCTACGTCGCCGCCTTCACGCTGCCAGACTGGCTCAACTACATCGTTGCCGGCGGCGCAGCTTCGATTACATTCATCTCCATCTATACGCGTTTCCTTGCCGAGAAACGCGACGCCGACGCGAAAAAAACCTTCTCCGTCGTCATTACCGTCATGACTGCGGTAATGGTCGTCGGCACCGTCGTCGCTGAATTCTTCACCCCGCAGTTCGTGCGCTGGATGTTTCACGGTTTCTCCCCCGCGGAGGTGGACTTAACCGTCCATCTCACGCGAATTCTCCTTCCGGCACAGATCTTCTTCTATGTCGGCGGAGTGGTCTCGGCTGTTCTGCTCTCGCATCGCCTGTTTCTTTTCCCCGCCTTCGGACCGCTGCTCTACAACATATTCATCATCGTCGGCGGACTCATCGGCGGCCGCCACTTTGGAATTGCTTCTCTGGCCTATGGCGCCCTGGTGGGAAGTGTTGTGGGACCGTTTCTCGCCAGCGTGGTCGGCGCAGCCCGCATCGGCACCGGCTACAAGCCTTCGTTCGACGTCATGAACCCAGCGTTCCGCGAGTGGGTCAAGCTTTCGGTTCCGCTGATGCTCGGCGTCTCCCTGGTCACGGCCGATGACTGGATCCTCCGCCATTACGCTTCCAGCGGCGTTGGTGATATCGCCCGCCTGAATTATGCGAAGCGATTGTTTGCCGTCCCGATTGCGGTGTTGGGGCAGGCCACCGGGCAAGCTTCGCTGCCGTTCTTCGCGCGATTGTTCAACGAGAAACGCCTGAGAGAATTTGCCGCTACCGTGAACGATTCCGTCTACCGCGTCTCCGCAGCTTCGTTTCTGGCGACGGGATGGATGATGGCTGCCGCTTTCCCGCTGATCGACTTGGTTTATCGCCGCGGACGATTCCTGGTTTCCGATACGCAAACCACAGCAGTGTATTTCTTCTGGTTCTCGCTCTCGCTCGCCCTCTGGTCCGCGCAAGGACTCTACGCCCGCGCCTTCTACGCTGCCGGCGACACGTTGACTCCGATGGTTGCCGTCACCCTGATCACGAGCGCTTCCTTGCCGGTGTATTCGTTGTTGTTCCACAGGTATGGAGTGGTCGGCCTGGCCTGGGCTTCCGACATAGGGATCGGAGCGAATCTGCTGGCGCTGGCGTGGCTGCTGCACCGCCGCAAACTGGTTTCGTTGAAAACCCTGCGCTGGAATGAGTTAGGAAAATCTGCGCTTACCGCGGTCATCGCCGGCGGCATCAGCCTGGAAGTCGCAAGAAGTGTGACCCCATTTGTTTCTGGTCACGGCAGCCGCACGGCTGACCTGCTGCAACTGGGATTGCTGTCGATCACCTGGGCGGCGGCGGTTGCCGTAGGGCTGTGGCTGCTGAAATCGCAATTGCCCAACGACCTGCGCCGCCGCAAGAAAACTGCCTATCCCGCGGTTGCCGAAGGCGAGGGTAAGGAAATTCTGCGGGCGGGAACGCAACCTTAACCGTTTCGTCGTATGAATTTGGTTACGGTGTCAGGCCGAGCTTGCGCATCAACTCGGCGTAGCGGGCATCGGATCGAATCGGATCCAGAGCGGGGTCGCGAATGATGAACGTGAGTTCATTGTCGCCGTCCTCATACGCCTTGTTGAGATACTCAAACGCCAAGTCCTTTTGTCCGGCACGCACTGCGGCGCCGGCGGCGGCAGCGGAGCGGTCGGTGCCTTCCAAAGTCATCATAAGTTGAAGATAGCCCTGAGCGTCTGGACTAACAGGAATCGGCTTCACAATAAAAGATTTGGAAAGTGTGCTTACTGCATCGGGAAAACGGCCCATAGTCGCGTACACTTGCGACATTTTAAAATACGCTGGCTGGAAACTTGGATCTCGTTCGAGAACCTTCTGAAACTGCGCCAGCGCCTCCGGATAACGCCTGGCTTCCATGAGAATCAGCGCGTAGTTGGTGTTAACGATTGAAGACAGCGGGTCCAGGGACAATGTTGTGCGCATTTCTTCCAGCGCCTGATCGAAATGATTGCTTGGGCTGAGATAGCTGATGGCGTAGAAATAGTGGGCGGCGGAATAGTTGGGGTTTAACTCGATGGCGCGCTTGAACTCAGGTTCAGCCTCGCTGAACTCGAACGCATTGGCCAGCGCCATGCCCCGCGTGGCATGCACCTCGGCCAGCGAGCTATCCAGCTGAAGAGCTTTACGGCTGGCTTCGTCCGCCAGTGCCCGGCCCTGCTTTGAGGTGATGCCGACTCCGTAGCTGGGAGCGACGTTGTAGGTGTCGGCCAGCCCAGCATAGGCCAGCGCGTAGTTGGGGTCCGCGGCAATGGCCTGCTGGAAGAGATCGATACTTTTCTTCAAGCCCGCCGGCGTGCGCCCGTACCAAAGCTGGCGGCCTTCCAGATAAAGCCGGTAGGCCTCGGGATTGGTGGTTCCTGCCTGCCCCAGCCGCTGCTGCTGGCTTCCGCTAACTTGAATTTTCAAGCGCGCGGAAAGATCGCGAGTAATCTCTCCCTGCACCTGCGTGATATCGGCCAGTTTGCTCTCGTAGTGAGACCCCCACAGCTCGCTGCCGTCCGCCGCACTCACCAGGTCGGCTTGCACGCCAATGTTGTCTGCATGCTGTGTAATGCGTCCCATCAACAGAGCGCTTACTTGCAAGGCCTGGCCGATCTTCTGCGGATCATCTTCTTTTCCCTTGAACTTGAAGACCGTGCTGCGCGCCATCACTTTCAGGTCGGGCAGTTGCGAAAGCGTACTGATCAGGCTTTCGGTCAGGCCGTCGCTTAAGTATTCGGTGTTGGCATCTGCGGTGGCATTGACGAAAGGAAGCACGGCGATCGAACTAACCTTGCCCGCGTCCGGCCTTCCGCGTAAGAAATAGACGCCGGCTGCGGCGGCAATCACCAAAATCGCGACCACGCCCACGACTGCGTATTTTCGCGACCTTCCGTTCGACGCGGGTATCGCAGCAGCGCTCGGAACGCCGGACGAACTCGCGGGCGATACGCTCGTTGCGGACACGGCGCTGGGCGAGCGTCCGGAGTCGTAATCGCGCTTGAGGCGTGTAAGATCGGACCGCAAGTCGGCGGCACTTTGATAGCGCAACTCGCGGTCTTTTTCCAGAGCTTTGCCGATGATACGTTCCAGCTCCGCCGGCATATCGGGATTAAGGCGGAGCGCCGAGGCTGGCGCTCCATCCAGAATGGATTTGAAGATTTCCGCGGAGCTGTTGCCACGAAAGGGCAGCGTGCCGGTGGTCATTTCGTAGAGCACCGCGCCAAAAGAGAACAGATCGCTGCGCGCGTCCAGTTCCCGGGCGCGCGCCTGCTCCGGCGACATATAAGCGATCGTCCCCAGCGTGGAACCGGGACTGGTGAGATGCGCGTCGATCGCCGCCGTCATCGTGTTTTCCGATGCCGCCTGGCTCGAAGAACCGGCCGCACTGGCGACCTTGGCCAGGCCGAAATCCAACACCTTGGCATGGCCGCGCTTGGTGACGAAAATATTCGCCGGCTTGATGTCGCGGTGGACGATGCCCTGCGCATGCGCCGCGTCCAATCCGTCTGCTATTTCAATAGCCAGTGATAAAACGGTTTCGTTTTCGAGCGGTTTTCCAGAGATGAGGTGCTTCAGTGTCATCCCATCCAGGAACTCCATGGCGATAAACGACTGCTCGCCATATTTGCCGATTTCATAAATCGTGCAAATATTCGGATGATTCAACGCCGACGCCGCCCGCGCCTCGCGCCGAAAACGTTCCAGAGCCTGCGGATCGCGCGACATGTCATCAGGCAGGAATTTCAGCGCGACAAAACGGCCAAGCTCCGTGTCCTCGGCCTTATAAACCACACCCATGCCGCCGCCACCCAGCTTTTCCACAATGCGGTAATGGGAGATGGTTTGGCCGATCATTTTTGTCGAATCCGCGCGGGAAGAGCGCGGCGAGGGTCGCTTCATCTTACGGACGCGGACATCGCGAGTCAACGAGCGCTGGCGTATGCACTCGAAAACCGGTTCACGCGCCGTGATCGCGACGGAAACAACAAAGCGGCGGACATTCGCACTCTGTGCGAACTCCGCCGCTGATCTTCCCTTAAGAACTCGCGAAGCGGTTCTACGTCAAAGCCTAGGCTCTGGCGCCGACCACCGCGGGTTCGGGCGCGACAGCACTCTCATCCTTGCCGTTAGGCTTCTGCTGTGTCGGCTGTCCGCCCTTGCGGATATCGATACCGCCCTTAAAGTAGGCGCCGTCTTCAATCGAGATGCGCGCCGCCACCACATCGCCGGTGAGCGATCCGTCGCTGCGGATATCCACGCGATCGCTGGCCGTGAGGTTGCCACGCACTTTGCCCAGCACCACGATCTCGCGGGCATTGATGTTGGCGGCCACCACTCCGTTGCGCCCGATGGTGACGCGGTTGCCCGCCAGGCTGATCGAGCCTTCCACCCGGCCGTCAATGTAGAGCGACTCCGATCCAGTTACCTCGCCCTTGATCACCAGCGATTTGCCAATGGTCGCCTGGTCCGCCGTGGTAGTGGTGGTGCCCGCCGGACGCGGCGCAGCGGCGGGTTCATTCGCCATAGTAATTGCAGGCGCGCTCGGGGTAGACATGGTTGGACGCTCCGGCTCGGCTGGTCGCCCGGGGGTCTGAGGCTGATTCGTCGGCTTCCACATGGATACAAAGTTCCTTTCCTAGTTGGGATTAGGGATCACGTGCCGCACTTACGTGACCAAATCAAATTGTACTCCCCCGTCTCAAAGTGAGTGCTGTGGAAAAGCTTTATTTTCAACGGAGTTTCCTACCTTGGTACGTACTTTTGTGTCTCTGGGAGGTGTCTTGCCCCGTCCCCAGCTCTCCATTTGGGACGTCCACCGTGTAAGGATTCCCGAAAAAAACTCCACCTGGCCACCGTTCCACAGCCCCTCGGAGTATGCTCTTGGGATCGAAGATTTATCGAAGACGTAATCCAGCCTAGCAGGAGCAAGAACATGCCAGAAGCCGCCGTGAGCACCTCTTCAACCTTCACCATCGCCCGCCCCCAGGCCGGCGAGTACGCGCCTTACTATGAGCGCTACATTTCCTTGATTCCGGGCAACGACATTCTCGACACACTCGACCAACAACGCCGCCAGACCATGCTATTGCTCTCTGGCCGCGACGAGGATGACGGCAACTTCCGCTATGCGCCGGAGAAATGGAGCGCCAAGGAAGTCCTCGGCCACGTCTGCGACACGGAGCGCATCTTCGCCTACCGCGCCCTGCGCATTTCGCGCGCCGACGCCACGCCACTCGAAGGGTTCGAGCAGGACGATTACGTGCGTAACGGCCCCTTTGCGCATTGTCCGCTCGCCGATCTGGTGGAAGAGTTCATTGCAGTGCGCCGCGCCACGCTTTCTCTGTTGCGCAATCTTGACGAAGCTGCGTGGCAACGGCGCGGGATCGCCAACAAGAACGAAGTAAGCGTGCGCGCGCTGGCCTACGTCATCGCGGGGCACGAGCTGCATCATCGGAGGATCCTAGAAGAGAAATATTTCGCGAAGAGTCGCTGAGACCCGAATTCCATGTCCTCGCGCGCACTCACTGAACTGCTCCACGGCCAAGGCGCTCACGCGGATCCAGTCGCCTGCATCGACGACCTTCCTGCCGAACTGGCTGCACAGCGCGCAGAAGGTTTTCCGCACTCGATCGGGCAACTCGTCTTCCACATGAACTACTGGATGGACTACGAACTGCGTCGCATTCGCGGCAAGCGGCCGGCGTATCCAGAGCATTCTGCGGAGAGCTTCCCGCCCCCGCCGTCGCCCGCCGATGCACAGGACTGGGATCGTCTGCGAAAGCGCTTTGCCAGCCTGCTCGCCGAATTCACCAGGTTGGCGGATTCTTCCCCGGAAGAAATGCAGCGCCAGATCGAAACCGTGCATGAAGGTGACCGGAAGATCGCGGGAACGCTCGAAGCTGTCCTGTGGCAAATGGTCGCGCACAACAGTTATCACACCGGCCAGATCGCGACGATCCGGCGCGTGCTGGGCGCGTGGCCCCCGCGCGCCGGTGGGGACACATGGTAGGAAACCGTCGTTGGTCGTTAGGCTTTGGTCGTTGGCGAGATCACGCGCTCCCGGCTAAGTTAAGATGAACCGCTGAAGCTCCTTTGGCCGACGACCAACGACCAACGACCAACGACGATTCTTCACGATTCTTCATGCTCTCCGACTCGACCATCCTGAAACACATTGCCCGCCAGCCGAAGCGTGCGGCCGGATTCAAGCAGTTGGTGCGCGAACTCGGCCTGCACGGCGACGCTCGCGGAGAACTCGACGCGCGTCTTCAGAAGCTGGTCGCCGCCGGTGAACTGGTTCAGCTCAATTCCGATCGCTACGCCCTGCCCCAACCCGCCGCAGCCAAGTCTGACAAGAATCTGGTCGTCGGGCGCCTCTCCATGCACCGCGACGGCTTCGGCTTCGTCATCCCCGACGCGAGTTCGCTGAGTGCGTCTCTCAAGTCGCATCTTGTTGGCGATATCTTTATCGCGCCTCACGCCATCGGCAACGCCATGCACGGCGACCGCGTTCTGGTCGACATCGTCGCCGTTCGTCCCGATGGCCGCGCCGAAGGCCGCATCGTGCGGCCTGTAGTCCGCGCCCATCCCACGGTGGTCGGGATTTTTCACTATGGCGCCCGCCATAATTCGGTAAAGCCGATCGACAGCAAGATCACCATGGATGTCGTGATCCCGGCCGGAATGGAGTATCCAAGCGTTGTAGCGCCGCCGTCCTCGGCGGCTGTCTCGGGGGCGACCCGCCCCCGCTCCGAAAGCCAAGCAACGCTCGCTAAAGCAGGCGAGACGTCAGCGCTACACAGAAAATCCCCGGACCGCGTTCTCGGCGAGGAAGCCGCTCACCGCACTACATGGGACGATCTTGAAGGCGTGGTGGTTGACGTCGAAATCACCGACTGGCCCACGCCCACGCAAAATCCCCGCGGACGCGTCATCGAAATCCTCGGCCTTCAGGACGACTTCGGTGTCGATGTCGAAATCACCATCCGCAAGTTTCACCTGCCGCACCACTTTCCCGCGGTGACTCTCGAAGAGGCGCAGAACATCCCCGCTGTTATTCCTGCGCAGGAACTTCGCCACCGCCGCGACTTCCGCGCCCTTCCCATCGTCACCATCGACGGAGAAACCGCGCGCGATTTCGACGACGCCGTCACCGTGCGTAATCTCGCCAACGGTAACTTCGAGTTGCAGGTCCACATCGCCGACGTGGCTCAATATGTGACGCCGGATTCCGCGCTCGATCAGGAAGCGCGCCTGCGCGGCACCAGCGTCTATTTCCCCGACCGCGCCGTCCCCATGCTGCCCCTCGAACTCTCGACCGATATCTGCAGTCTGCGACCACACCTCGACCGGCTCGTACTTTCATGCGTGATGCAGATCGACCCTCGCGGTGAAATCGTTGGCTACGAGCTGAGCGAAGGCGTGATCCGTTCGGCCGAACGCATGACCTACACCGCCGTCAATGCCGTGGTCGAAGGCGATGCAGCTGCACGCGAGCGTTACGCAAGTCTGGTTCCGACATTCGAACTCATGCGCGACCTGGCCCTAATCCTCAACCGCAAACGCCAACGCCGTGGCTCAATCGACTTCGACCTGCCCGAGCCGGTCATCGAATTCGACGAATTCGGCCTGATGAAGAGCATCACCCGCTCGGAGCGCAACATCGCTCATCGCCTGATCGAAGAGTTCATGCTCTCAGCCAACGAGTGCGTCGCGCAGTACCTGGAATCGAAACGGATCGCGTCTTTGTATCGAATTCATGAGAAGCCGGACGCCAAGCGCGTCTACGACTTCGAAGTAATCGCCGCGACGTTCGGATATTCGCTGGGAGTAGGCGCGTTGCCCATTCACCGCGTGCAGTTCAAGAGCGACCGTCGCGCTGCCCGCGGCACCGGCAAACAGGCGCGCACCATCGAAGTGCCCAAGGACGTGCACATCACTCCCCGCATGTATCAGAAGCTGGCCGCCAAGATCGCCGGCAAGCCGGAAGAACGCATTCTGAGTTACCTGATGCTGCGCTCGCTCAAGCAGGCGCGTTATTCGGAAGAAAACGTCGGCCACTTCGCGCTGGCAGCAACGAGCTACACGCACTTCACATCCCCGATTCGCCGCTATCCTGACTTGATCGTGCATCGCATTCTGAAAGAAGTGCTGCGCGATTCGGCGGAGGTTCACGAAGGCGAAATTCCGCTGGGAATATTCCCTGCCGCATCGAATACCGTGGAAGAGCGGCGCTTCAGCGCCGCGTCAAGAGATCTGGAGCATGGGGCTTTAGCCCCTGAGTCTCCGCGGGCGCAGCCGGGCCAGACCGGCGCTCCTTCGCCCTGGTCCAAGCGCCTCGACCATGCCGCCCATCGCGAAGCCCTCGCACCCTTGGGCGGCCCCATTTCGCTCGAAGAACTTCACGAGGTCGCGGAAGAATCCAGCCAGTCCGAGCGCCGCGCCGACGAGGCCGAGCGCGAACTCATGGAGTGGAAAAAGGTCAAGTTCATGCAGGACCGCGTGGGCGAAGACTTCGACGGCTTGATCACCAGCGTGACTAAGTTCGGCTTCTTCGTCGAACTCACCGATTTGTTCGTGGAAGGCTTAGTTCCTCTGAACACGCTCACCGACGATTTCTACACCTACCATGAGAACACCCGCCAGATCGTCGGCCAGCGCTCGCGCAAGACTTACAGCCTCGGACAAAAACTTCGCGTGCTGGTCGACCGCATCGATCCCGTAGAGAAGAAAATCCAGTTCGCCATTCTGGAAGAAACGCCGCCGCAGTCGACGTCCAGACCGACTTTCAAGAAGTTGAAACGCAAGCGAAGGTGACGGCTGCCAGCCCCCTCAATGCTTGTCATTCCGACGCGCGAGCGAAGCGAGGCAGGAGGAACCTGCTGTTTTCCTGGAGTCCCGCCCGAAACCACCCCGCTGGTGGTAAAATCCCTTAGTTAACCCCATCCGCTGCGGATGCGAAGCAGCGGGTTCCTTCCTCGTCGGGACGTGGCTCAGCCTGGTAGAGCACTCGCTTGGGGTGCGAGGGGTCGGCAGTTCAAATCTGCCCGTCCCGACCAATCACACTTGACACGCAGTTTTCGGTAATCTACCGACACACGCCGGGCCGCAAGGCCTGCAGTACACGCCCGAGGTAAGCACCCTAGAACGTCAGCCTCATTGCCAATTGCCCAATGCGCGGCGCCGGCCCGCGAAAGCTGCCAGTCGTCGTGATCTGTCCGAAGGTTGGACTGTCGATGTTTGCCGCGCCGTCAACCAGAGTCGGTTGCGCGAACTCAGGATGATTCAAAGCATTGAAGAACTCGACGCGAAACTCCAGCTTGACTCGCTCCGTGATCGCAGTGGTTTTGGCGAGCGCAACGTCGAGATTGATCAGGCTCGGACCGCGCAGCGCGTTGCGGGGCAGGCCGTACGTCCGATCGCCCGGATTATCCACCGGGTCAAGTTGCGGAAAACAGGGATTGGGAGTGCCGCCGTCATAATACAAATTGTTTTCCAACGGCACATTGGAGAAGCTATTGGGATCAAAGATAAAGTTGCCCGTTACGGGGGTAATCGAGGGCTCGCAGATCGTTCCAGTGGAGTCGGTCGTGTAGGTGATCTCGTTGATCGTGGTCTGGTGCCTGGGGTTCAGCATGTGGATTGGTGCAACCACCGCGGCGTGCGACAGATAGGGATCTCCCGCACCCGAAGAACCGGGGTTGGCGGGGTCGACGCTGTCGGGTAACTGGGCGAAAATGTCGAACGGGAATCCGGTGCGCCAGGTGAGAATGGGATAGAGACTCCAGCCCTGGGTGAGGCGCTTCGGCCCCACCGCCCACACGCGATCGAAAGGCAGATCCCATCCTCCACTGAAGCTGATGCGCTGGCGGACGTCGCTGTCACCGGAAGCGTAGAAAAGATCCGGGCTATAAGCCGGCACCGTCGAGTTGCGCTGAGCGAACCCCGATGCGTTGTCCAGATTGTGGCCGTAAGTGTAGGCGAGAGTGAAATAAGCCGTCCCCAGCTTGGAGCTCTTGGGTTGCCGGGTGAGGCTGACCTCGAGAGCATTGTAGTTTGCATGCGAGACGTTCTGGAATTCAGGGAGCTGTCCGAAACATTCAAAGCAACTGCTGTCCAAGGCGCGATTGGTGCTTCCCAGCACCATGGGGTTAAGATCCTTCAGCGACGTCAGTCCATGCCCGGAACTTCCAACGTAATTGGTTTCCAGAATCATGTCCGCGAAAAGATTACGTTGCAGGCTCAGGTTGTATTGGTAGACATAGGGCGTGCGCAGATGAGGGTCATCCAGATAGACAAAGCCCGAGCTGTTGATCGGCAGAAATGGTGCGAAACTGATGTCTGGTGCCGGCGGCGTCGAAGGAAATGTATTCGTAACTCCGGCCGACTGAAACGGCTGACTTAAGTAACCCGTTGGTCCGACCTGCCCCGGCCCAACATTATTAAAGTAGAAACCGGCGTCGCTAAAAAACGGGGCTTGGCCGTTGAATTGAAGGTTATCTTCACCCTTTAGGATGTCGTAAAAAACGCCGAAACCACCGCGCACGCTGGTCTTGCCACTCCCCGTCGGGTCCCAGGCAAAACCAATGCGGGGAGCGAAGTTCTTCTTATCGGGGAAGTTCGTCCCCCTTGGAGCGCCGGGATCACCGGGAAAAACCATCCCCAAGGGCGCTCCTGGAAATCGTTGGGATTGCAATCCAGGAATCACCGAAAAAGTGCGCCCCTCAGTATCGGACTTGGGCGTGTTGTATTCGTAACGCAACCCAATCGTCAACACGACGTTCTTGCTTGCATGCCACTCGTCTTGACCAAATACATAGGTGCTTTTGCTGCGAATGTTGGTGGGAGCGAGCGGCCCCTGGAAGTACGCGTCCGGAATGCCGAGAAGAAAGTCGGCGTAATCATTTCCCGAGCCCGTGCTCGTGCCGGTGTAGAAATCAAACTCGCCGTTCGTGATGTAATCGTAGGCCATATTCTGCTGGTAAGGCGAGAATCCAGCGCCGAACTTCCAATTGCTTTTCCCGTGCGTCCACGTAACCCCGTCGGTCCAGGAAAACGTGTTTTGGACAAAGCGCGTTGGACCGGCTTCGCTGAGACCAATGTCAAAACCGGTATCGAAAAAAATGTTGGTCGGTCCCGTCACCAGGTCGGGAGTGATGCCAACTATGCCAAGATCGGCGGGGCTGGGCAGCTTGACCGCCGGACTGTCATGCAGAAAATTGCTGCGGTGCGCGACAAAATGAAATTCATTGAGTAAAGTCGGCGAAAAGATGCGAGTGTACCCCAGGTTTACAAAGTAATAATGCGCCGTATTCGTGCTAGGGAAGCCAGGAACGCTGGCGTACGGCGCAGGGTTGAGAGTCCCGAAGTAGGGGTCGCCAGCACGATTCAGGCCGACGGTGGCTGAAAGCTTGTCTTTGGCGCTGAGGTTGAAATCGAACTTGCTGGTCAATTCATTCCGATTGTCCTGCTCGTTTTCCGACGTGGAAAGCAGCCCTCCGGGAGCACTTGGGATTAAGCCGGCCTTGATATATGCCTGGGCCACGGGGTCGATCTGCGTGGGATCGATGATGCCGTTGACCACGCTTCCGTTGGGCGCCGCAAAAGATGGATTGGCCGTCAGGAAACTCACCACACCGGGATCAGGGCATCCGGCTGGATTCAGGCAGACTACGCCGTCAAACGCTTCGACTTCCGAAAAATTCCCCTGCAACTCCTGCGGCGTGTAGACCGGCGCATCGATAATCGGAATAGCCTGCACCTGCCGTTGCCCCTGGTAAGCGAGAAAGAAAAACACTTTGTCTTTCAGAATTGGTCCACCCAGCGTCGCGCCGTACTGGTTGCGCTTAAGATCGAGCCGTGGAAGTCCCTGCTGAATGTTGAAGTAGTCGTCGGCGTCGAAGGCTCTGTTTCTTAAGAATTCGAACAAGCTGCCATGGATCTGATTCGTACCGGATTTGGTCACGACACTGATCACGCCGCCGCCATTGCGTCCGTACTCGGCGGTGTAGTCGCTGGTCAGAATCCGGAACTCGGCAATGGCGTCGGGATTGGGATCGAGCACGTTGCTGTTATCCAGCAAGTCATTGTTCAGTCCACCATCCAGCAGGAATGTCACGGAATCGGTGCGCCCTCCGGCTATGCTGTAATTCCCCGCGCCCCCGTTGTCGTCGTTGCTCTCCGTGACTCCGGGTTGAAGCAAAGCCAGATCCAGCATGTCGCGGCCGTTCAGCGGCATGTTGGTGAGGGTCCGTCCTGTTATCGACTGCCCCAGAGTTGGGTTGACGGTCTCGACCGGCGCTGCTTCTGCGCCGACGTCTACCTTCTCGCTGGCCGTTCCAACTTCCATCTTGATGTCGATGCGCAGAGCCTGATTGATGAACAGCTTCTGTTCCGCGCTGATCACCGTGCGAAACCCAGCGTGCTCGGCTCTTACCGCATAGTTCCCGATGGGCAGCGCCAATACTTGAAAGTGACCTTCGCTGTCGGTAGCGGCAGCGCGCACGACCTGAGTGGCCGTGTTGGTCACGGTGATTTGCGCAGCCGCAATCACCGCCCCCTGCTGGTCGTAAACCGTGCCGAAGATTCTTCCGGTGGCATCCTGAGCCGAAGTCGCGGCCGGCATTACCACGGCAGCCAGCAGAAGCAGCGCCGTCCCGGATCGCCGCTTCAGAATCTCCGCAATATTGCCCTGAAAAATGCTCCGCCCTGACTCATGAATTTCCATTGGCCCCCCTGCGCAGACGGCATTTTACACCAGCAGGTTGGACCTTAAAGAGTTCTCCCAGCGCCACTGCGGAAAAAGCAGTCTTGAGGTCGACATAGTTTAAGCTTGGAATGCAGAACTGGAATCGGCGACCAATGCAGGTCGTTTCGCCGGAGTCTTCCCGCCAGAGCTATCCCGTGCGCCGCGTCGAGAGCAAATTCAAAATCTCGCGCAGGCCCTGGCGGATGTGCTGAATCTCGGCGGAGGATTGCGCCGGAAATGGAATCGCAGCCTGCCCTTTGTCGGGTTTCGCCTCCGCGCGCAGTTGCTGCCGCGCGCCCACGATGGTGAAACCCTGTTCGTAGAGTAGTTGCTTGATGCGCAGGACGCTTTCCACGTCGCGTCTGCGGTACATGCGCTGACCCGTGCTGCTCTTCACCGGCTTCAGTTGCGGAAACTCGCTTTCCCAGAAACGCAGCACGTAGGCCGGAAGACGGCACAAGGTAGCCACTTCGCCGATGCGGAAATAGAGTTTGTCCGGGATGAACACCTCATCCGTCTTCGTCTTGCCCGCGCTCTTCTTTCTCGGACTCATGCACGCACCAGGAATCGCTTCCAACCCTCACCAATTGTGACACACCGCGAGGGCTCATAAGGAACATTTTGAGGGAGAGAGTTCAGCAGTTGGCAATTAGCAAATGGCACCTGGCCTCCGAGAACCAAATTCGGCTCTGGAAGACCAAGCCTAAATGCTAACTGCCATTTGCTAACTGCCCCAGACGGAAACGCCTCTCAAGAGGTGCTTCTCCTGAGAGGCTGGTTAAATTCTTTGCCCTTGCGAAGTATCGTCTCGCAGACGGTTAGTGTTTCTTCTTTTTTGCTTTCTTCTTCGTTGCCATGAAGGTTCCTCCGTGAACGATTTTCCCTTGCAACTTCGGGGACCCGATTGCAAAAAGCCACCCAACTTGTGGTACGGGTAGCGTCCTTAACACAAGATATTGCGGCAGTATGAACGCAGTGTCAACACAATTTTACGAGAAACGAAAGAATTTCTCGCGCCAGCACCCAATCATCCCGCCGCGAGGCCCCGCATCTAGTGGTAAAAGTTCATTATGAGGTCGACTTCATGACCGACATCGCGGCCCAGTATCTCGACGAAGCCCACCGCCAGATGCGCGGACACAAGCGCCTGGCTGAGAGCGCAATGGCACAACTCAAAGACCATGAGTTGTTCCTCACGCTCGATCCCGAATCGAACTCCATCGCCGTTATCGTAAAGCACATGTCCGGCAATATGCGCTCACGCTTCACTAGCTTCCTTACCACGGACGGTGAAAAGCCCGACCGCAATCGCGACCAGGAATTCGAGCTCAGCTCCGCCACCACTCGCCGCGATCTTACGAAGTGGTGGGAGGAAGGCTGGGCGCGGGTCTTTGCTGCCATCGAAGCACTCACACCGGAAGACGTCGCACGCACCGTTACGATCCGTGGCGAACCCCACACCGTGCTGCGCGCCCTCAACCGCCAGATCGCTCACTATGCCTACCACACCGGGCAGATCGTGTTTTTGGCCAAGCACATCCGCGCCGGCAAGTGGAAATCGCTGAGCATTCCCCGAGGGAAGTCAGAGGAATACAAGACCGCTCCTCCGGCCCCCTACAAGCCCATGAGCTAGACAGAGAGGTCTAGGCCGCGGCTTGAGGCCTCTACGAGCCCGGCCCGAAGTAGCGGTAGTGGCCGGTAATCTTCCAATTGAAAAGCACATCTTCCATCTTCGGCCCCTCCCCGATGTTGTGCACAATCATGTACCGACCGCTCCATCGGGCCTTCTGATCGACCACAATCCCAATGTGCGGCACCCCACCGCCTAGGTCCCACGTGACCAGGTCGCCCGGCGAGTAATCTTCCGCGCGGTTCGTGATTGGCAGGGTTTCTCCTTTGCGTTCGAAGAAAACCATCAGGTTTGGCACCCGACGATGGTCGATGTTCGAATCGGGATGGGCGAGCAGCCAGCGTCTCTTATTCGGATAGGAGGCGAAATTCTGCAGCATGTCTTCGTGGACTTCCTTTTGTAGATCGATGCCGACAGCCCGATAGGAACGGATGATCTCGTCGGTGCAGACGCCGGTGTCGGGGGGCACGTCTCCGCCGGGGTACGGCATGCGGACATAGGCAGCCACATAGCGGACAGAGTGATGGGTGCGCTCGATGGCAGCCGCAACCAGTCGGCGTGTGAATTCCAGGCGGGAAGCGGACGTGCCGCTCGTCTGCGCGACGACGGAGCCGAACAGCATTCCGCCCAGCAACGCTAGTGACCACAGTGCCTGCTTCGACCAGGCTTTTCCCGACCGGGTTTGCATTGGACCAGATTGTAAATGTGTTGGCCGAAGATGAGAATGACTGTTGTGCAGGCACAACGGAGTGAAGTCCCTGCTACAGTGCTAGAATCATACGTTTTGTGTCTAAGTCCGAATTCATAAGGTAGCCTTCATGCCCTCCACGATGTTCGCTGTGGTAAAGCCAGAAGCCGCACCCGGCGCGGAAATTCGCGAGGTAAAGATCCCAGCTTTCGGCCGGACCGACGTTCTGGTCAAGGTGAAGGTCGCATCCATCTGCGGCACCGATTTACACATCTACAACTGGGATCGCTGGGCGCAAAACCGCATTCATCCTCCACTGATTCCAGGACACGAGTTCTGCGGCGAGGTGGCCGCATTCGGCGACGAAGTCACCAGCGTGAAGGAAGGCGACTTCGTTTCCGCCGAGATGCATGTGGCCTGCGGCAAGTGCCTGCAATGCCGCACCGGCGAAGCTCATATCTGCCAGAACGTGAAGATCATCGGCGTAGATGCCGATGGCGCCTTCGCCGAGTACGTGGTCATTCCGGAGTCCAACATCTGGAAGCTTGATCCCGCCATCCCACAGGAATACGCCTCGATTCTCGATCCGCTGGGCAATGCCGTCCATACCGTGCTGGCAGGTGAGATCGCGGCGAAAACCGTGGCCATCACCGGTTGCGGACCGATCGGGCTGTTTGCCATTGCCGTAGCGAAGGCCGTCGGCGCAACCACCGTGTTCGCCATCGAAATAAACGAGCACCGGCGCAAGATCGCGCGCGAGATGAAGGCCGATTATGTGCTCGATCCCTCGAAGGAAAATGCCAGCCAGATTGTGATGGAGAAAACTGGCGGCCTGGGCGTGGACGTCGTCCTCGAAATGGCGGGACATCCCGACTCGATTCGCACCGCCTTCGACATCGTTCGCCGCGGCGGAAGGATCTCCCTCCTCGGCCTCACCTCAAAACCCATCGCCCTGAACTTTTCCGAAGACATTATTTTCAAAGGCATCACGGTGCAGGGCATCAACGGACGCCGCATGTACCAAACCTGGTACCAGATGACCGCCCTGCTGAAAGCTGGCAAACTCGACCTGCATCCCGTGATCACCGACCGCATCCCCATGAAAGATTTCTCCCGCGCCATGGAGCGGCTGAAAACCGGCGAGGCCAGTAAGATATTGGTGTATCCGAACGGCGTGCGATGATGGCGCGCAACGAGGTAAATCATGAGCCTTGATGCCTTCGTACGTTGTACTTGCATTCGGGACGGCAAAGCCAAGCCGCATCCGTTCCCCGACCGGCTCACCTTCGATGAGTCCGGCGAGCCGATGCTGAGCGGTGACCCTTCCGACGAAGACTGGGAAGCTCACGATCAGTGGCTTACCGATTCCTGTGAGCACGGGGGATATCTTCTCTCCATGTTTCTGGGCAACATCACGCGGGTGGGAAACCTGCGCAGCTTTCTGCGCGCCCTGCAGGGAAAACCCGGACCGCGGTTCCCCATTCTGCTGGAAAAAGTTATTTACGATGGCACTCACACCGGCGATTCGATCCCGCTCAACGAATCGCCCGCCCTGTTGAAAGAAGTCGAGATCGTGCTCCATTCCAGCGACATCCTGGCCGAATCCGAGAAGGAGTTCTTCGGAAACATGAAGGAACTGTGCGAAGCCAGCATTGCAACCGGCAATCCGATCATGTTCTGAGGAGTTGTTAGCCACGGATTCTCACGGATCAACACGGATCAGGAATTAAGATCTTGGTTCTAAAATCCGCGTTCATCCGAGCAAATCCGTGGCAAAGAAGTTTTGAGGCTCTCATGACGACTGCAACCCGCACCAACCCGCTTTCCTATCTCACCGCCCAGCTCAACGAACTCAAGGCCAAGGGCACGCACTTCAAGCTGCGTGTGCTCGAGGACGAGCAGGCGCCGGTCTGCACCTTCGACGGCAAGAAAGTCATCAACCTCGCCTCGAACAATTACCTCGGGCTCACCACGCACCCCAAGCTGCGCGAGGCGGCGCTCGAAGCCACGCGCAAATACGGCGTGGGATCGGGCGCGGTGCGCACCATTGCCGGAACCATGAAGATCCACATGGAGCTGGAAGAGAAGATCGCGCGCTTCAAGAATGTCGAGGCCTGCGTGGTCTTCCAGTCGGGCTTCGCGGCCAATGCGGGCACGGTATCGGCGGTGCTGGGCAAAGACGATTTCATCATCTCCGACGCACTGAATCACGCCTCCATCATCGACGGCGCGCGCCTCTCGAAGGCACAGATTCTGGTCTTCCGCCACAAAGACATCGCCCACGCCGAAGAGCAACTGGCCAGCATCAAAGACAAGCCCGGCAAGAAACTGTTGATCACCGACGGCGTGTTCTCCATGGATGGCGATATCGGCCCGCTGCCCGGCCTCTGCGACGTGGCCGAAAAATACGGCGCCATCATGATGGTCGACGACGCGCACGCCTCCGGCGTCCTCGGCCGCAACGGCCGCGGCACCGTCGACCACTTCAACGTGCATGGCCGAGTCGATATTCAGGTCGGAACGCTCTCGAAAGCCATCGGCG
>Ga0116133_1000058_pt1 | contig 31702 bp, 26 predicted proteins | sample June2015DPH_19_2_FD_89736 | JGI IMG/M metagenome (GOLD analysis project Ga0116133, IMG submission 89736) | Peatland microbial communities from SPRUCE experiment site at the Marcell Experimental Forest, Minnesota, USA - June2015DPH_19_10 | ecosystem: Environmental > Terrestrial > Soil > Wetlands...
ATGCTGGCGGCGATGTCGGCGTAATGCTGGTTCAGCTTCGAGAGTTCCGCCATGTTGCCGGGCGCAGTTCCAAAGTACTGAGGGAACCCGGTGGCTTCCGTAAAGAACAGACTCTTCGGCGCTCGCGGCGTGCCAAATAATGTTTCGAACTTTTCGCTGTAGGTCTTGTAGGTGGAATGGTGGAAGCTGAAATAGTCCATGTCCAGGGCAAACGACCCATCCTGGTTCTGCTGGATCATCTTCCAGACTTTGTCGACGTAGCGTGGCACCCCGTAAGGGGCCATGCCCATCACCTTGTACTCGCCTTCGTTGACCTCAAAGCCCAGGAACGCGGTAAACGCGCTGTAGAGCAGGCCGAGCGAGTGCGGGAATTCGATCTGCTTCTGCAGCTTGATATCGTTCCCGCGGCCCACTCCGTAGGTTGTGGTCACCCATTCACCCACGCCATCCACCGTGAGGATGGCCGACTCCTCGAAGGGAGAACACAAATAGGCGCTGGCGGCATGAGAAAGGTGGTGCTCCGAGAACAGAATCTTCTCCTTGGGCACCCCGATTTCAGTCTGCAGCTTCGTGCCTACCCAGAGCTTGTCCGTCATCCACGTGATCATGGACTCGCGAAAGACCTTATACGACTTGGGATAGGTCTGCAGCGTCATCATCAGGATGCGGTCCAGTTTGCGGAACGGCTTCTCGAAGAAGACCACGTAGTCCAGATCTTCGCCCTTCAGTCCTTCCTGATCCAGGCAGAACTTGATGGCTTTGCTGGGAAAACCGTAGTCGTGCTTGATGCGCGAGAAGCGCTCTTCTTCGGCAGCGGCTACCAAGGCCCCGTCTTTCAAGAGCACTGCGGCCGCGTCATGGAAATAGCAGGAAACGCCAAGGATATACACTGTTTATTGCCTCTTTGCCAGCTGTAAGTCGCCGGCATCATCGGGATGGTCGAGCCATTGAGTTGGCAGACGTTTAATGCGCAACGGATCGGAGAACCAACGGGTTCCAAGTCCAAAGGGCGCCAGCACGGCGTAGAAAACCGTCAGAATAACGCGAGCCTGAAAATTGCCGATCTTGTGGGCCAGCTCTTTCCATGCTTGCCAAGCTCGTTTCAACATAAGGGATTGTTACCTTTCACAGAGAATTCGCGGACTGAATCGCACACTGGCTGTCATTCTAGAAACTACTCAACCTACTGCGCGTTACTTTTCCCGGCCGACTGCGGTGTAACCGTCGAAGTCGACTGAACCTTTGCCGGTGGCTGCTCAGTCTCGCCGCACGCGGCCTGGTAGGGAGCAAGATTGTGGATCTCCTGCAGCAATTGGCCGGCGATCACTTGATGCCCCGCAGCCGTGGGATGTGCGGGATCCATGAACATCTCCGCCTGGTTCTTGCTGCTGATAACGGGAATCATATTTACCAGAGGCACATTGTGAGTCTCGGCGAATTGCAGCATCGCCTTCTGGAAGGGATGCATCTCGGTGCTCGGGGTCTGCCCATCGGAGCCCAGTAACAGAAGCACCATTTGCACGTGCCGCGCCCGAGTCAACTCCAGGCTTTGCTCCAACCCCTGATTGAACTGGTCCATGTCCAGGTTATCCATTCCATTCAGGGTGTCGAGCGTGCCTGCCATCACCAAATGCCGTAGCTGGTAATAAGCGATCCTGCGCAAAACACCCTCGATCAGGAAGTTGTACAGCGCGCTTCGGCGCACGATCGCCTTGAACTCCACCCGGTGCAAGAACTTCTCCCGCGCGTCGCCCTGCAGCTTGACCAGTTTCTCGAAATTGCTGTTGTGGCTATACGCAACGATCGCGATATCGGGCTGCACCGCGTTATCTTCCAGCACTTCCTTCAGCTTTTCGGCTACCAGCGAGTTGGGATAGGCGTTGACCCCGGCCGAGATCACCTGAAAATGCTCTTGCCTGCAGTTTTCATGGTTCAGCAGGCTCTCCAGGACGGCACTGTAATGAGAGTGATCATCCACTCCCCAGCCCTGAGTGGCCGAGTCGCCAAAGGCGATAATGCGGAACTCATCCCCGTGCTTCGGCTTCAAATCGAACGGATAACGGAATCCCTGATCATTGATTGTGATGGGCAGATGGTTGACCACCGTAAGCGTGCGCCCAGGTTCCGGGACCCAGAGCAAGCGCTCGTCCGGACGGTAAACCGTGTAGCTTCCGTAGCCGAACAAACGCAAGCCGAGCTCCGCAACCAAACAGATCGCCAGAAAAATCCCGATACCCTTGAGGAACCTGTGTTTCTTTGTGGCCATTTTCAAATTATCCGTTTCGATTACCCTGTGAGCCGCCGATCCAGCGCCCAGCCATCGGTCCTAATCCGCGGCTCGGGCAGAAAGCAGGACGGTTTCCTGGTCTTAGAACATTGTGTAGATGAAGGGAGCGAGAGAAGAGCTTTGTGCCACCACAATAAACGCACCCAGCAGGAACAGGACCAAGATGATCGGCACGATCCACCAGCGCCGGGTTCCGAAGAATGAAAACAGTTCTCCAGCGACTCTCAGGTTGCGGGTGGCAGAACGAAGAACTTTCATAAATCCTCCTCAGGTATTTGCCGGTTGGAACGTTACCAAATTCCGCCGGTTTAAAGTCGCGTAAACATGCGGTGCAAAGCTGAATCTCGACCTCAGCTACAGCTCCGCCCTCTGAGTCACAATTCGTGACTTGGGAAATGACTGCTGCTGCCTGTGGAATCTGTTGCGGCTCGCAGTATTCTGCTGCGACATGGACAAGGCTGAACCCGCTATTTCACATAGGGAGCATTCGCCCGGCCAAAACAGTCATTCACACATTGGCGCAAGTGACATCCAATAACGTATTCAAAAACAGACATCTAAAAGGAAACTAGGATCCCCGCTGCGGCTTCCAATGCAATTGCAGCGGAGGGCAGTATGCAGATTTCTGCCTATTCGTTCCCGCGTTCCTCAACCAACAGTGTCGCTAACGTTAAGGGGGAATATTGCTCACGAACTAAGGGGGAGTACAGGACTTACAGCAAAAGTGAACCGATGGTACGCGACCCCTGCAAGACCCTGCAAGTAGTCTAATTTCCTAGAGAAGAAAGTCTCTACTGGAGTGCCTCTCGTGTCAAAACCCGATCCTTCAGCCTCCCCCGCGGTCGAAGGATATCCGGAAGTTTGTGGGTTACTTCGGAACTCTCCCCGCCCAGGGATTTCTACGCCGTTCCGCGCCAAGCTGCGTATACAATGGCAGTCCCGGCGGCTTTATTTCGGTGGGAATCTTCAATTCCGGGTTGTCTCCGCAAAGCCGTTGGTCCACCCGCGGGGCACGAACTGAATCGGAATTGATTGGAGCGTAAGGTAACTCTATGGGACACGATCTCCGGGAAAAACGTGTAGCGGTTCTGGGAGCCGGAAAAATGGGCGGTATCCTGCTCCAGGCGCTGCTTAAGAATGGCTTGCTCTCGGCAGCCCTAACCTCCGCCACTGTGCAACATGAAGAGCGAGCGAAGATGCTTGGCGCCAAGCTGGGTATCCAAGTTGGAACCGATAACGCAGCCGCAGCCAAGGGTGCGGATATCATTCTGGTCGCGGTAAAGCCGCAAGTCGTCCAGGAGGTTATGCGCGAAATCCGCGGGCAAATCACTCCCGCCCAGTTGATCGTTTCGGTCGCAGCATCGGTTCCGACCTCCATGATTGAAAGCGGGCTTCCCGAAAAAGTCCCGGTCGTCCGGGCAATGCCTAACACCCCTTGCTTCATCGGCAGCGGGATGACAGGCGTGTGTAAGGGTAAATACGCTGATGCCGGGCATGTCGCCTTGACCTGCAGCATGTTCGATGTTGTCGGCCGAACCGTGGTGGTCGATGAGAAGCACATGGATGCGGTCACAGGCCTTTCGGCGAGCGGACCAGCTTATATCTACATCATCCTGGAGTCGCTAGCCGAGGCCGGCGTAAAAGTGGGTCTCCCCAGAGATGTCGCTACACTCTTGGCGGCCCAAATGACCATGGGGGCCGCTCGAGTTGTCCTGGAAACCGGCGATCACCCGGCCCTGCTCAAAGACGCTGTGACTACCCCTGCGGGCTGCACCATCGACGGAATCATGGAACTTGAGGAAGGTAAGTTACGAGTAACCCTTATCAAGGCTGTGGTGAAGGCCACCCAGCGAGCCAAGGAATTGGCGTTTAGTTAGCTAAACTCTCGGCAACCAGTTCGGAACCAGCGGAAGAAGCCACTACAGCTTCGGGCCGTTTCCACTGTGTTTCCAATCCCTCAATTGCAGGGCAACCTGCTGCATGTAGGACCTCGCCTCGGTTGGAGCGAGAGTGGGTTTGCCCGCAGGGGTGGAGCGAATGGCGCTGGAGGGCGGGAACTCTCCGTTTACGGCTGGTGCAAGATCTTCATAATGTGGAACCGCAACTGATGGCACTTGTGTCACGTGCTTGGTAATGTCCAGATCGGAGATGACTTCCTGTACCACCGAGAGCCCGATCACCTTTTCGCCCAAAGCGCAGCCCAGCGATAGCGCGTTGAAACAGAAGTTATTGATGTTGCGCGGAATCCCTTCTGTAAAGTGCGTGATGGCATGCATCGCTGCAGGGTCAAAGAGCGCGCTCCCCGAATAACCGGCGATGCGGAGACGATGATCGACGTAATGGCTGCTCTCCTCGACGGAAAGCGGCGCGAGCCCACTGAGCAGGGATATCCGCTGCCTCAGCTGCGAAAGGTTGCGCCGGGCTAGCTTGTCGGCAAGTTCCGGCTGTCCGGCGAGAATAATCTGCAGAAGCTTGGCGCGGGGAGTTTCGAAATCAGAAAGCAATCGGATCGTCTCCAATACCGACGAATCCAGATTTTGCGCCTCATCTACGACGATAATGAATCGCTTTCCGGCACGGCATTCCTGTAACAGGAGCTTGTTGAATTCATCGTGCATCCGGACAAAATCATGCTCGTAAGTCTCGCAGCCCAGGTCGGCCAGCAGGAAGCGCATGAACTCCCGTGAATCGCATTGCGTTTGAAACAGAAATGCCACCCGCGCATCGGCGCGGAATTTCTCCAGCAGGTGAAACAGCAGCGTGGTTTTTCCTGTGCCCGGCTTGGCAATCAATGCCATGAAACCACGTCCGGACTCGATGCCGTAATAAAGGGAGGCCAGGGCCTCGCGGTGCCCAGGGCTCAAATACAGAAAACGAGGATCGGGTGTAACCCCGAATGGCTGTTCCCGCAGTCCGTAGAATTTTAGAAACATTTCGAGTCCTTACTCCGGTTCCTGGTGAAAAGCTGAAATAACTTTTGCCTGCCGTCAAGCTCGTTCGCGGACGCGTCTACTTGCTTTCTCGCCATCCTTCGGTCCAGCTCCCACTACAGCGAAGCCGAGACTGCAAGACGTCCCTGGAGAGCTTTACATCCTAAGTGGGTTCGGCCGGCGGCGCAAGATTGTGACGGCGGATCTTGTACAGCAGTCCGCGATAACTAATGCTCAACAATTGCGCCGCCCGTTTGCGGTTCCATCCGGTGTGTTTGAGGGCGCTGCTGATGGCATGGATCTCCGCCTCATCCCGGAAGCTGCGGAGCGATGACTCCGGGAAGGACAGGCTGTCGAGGCCCCCTGTGTTCGGAGCATGCGCCACGTTAGAAGCCTGATTCTGCTCGATATTTCCGTTGCCGTTTCCGTTGCCGTTGGTTTTGGTGCTGACTTCGCTCATAGAATTCCTCATCCAAGAGCCGAGCGATCTATGTCGTTCGCCGCTGGGCTGACTGATTTCCCAACACACCACGCCGTTTTCCCAGGGGCAGATGCCCTAGCAGAATGGCGGCCTTAGACTTGCACGGTAGGAGGTTTTGAAAGAGATTTTGAAACTGATTCAGGCAGCTTCCACAGCATACCCTTGGATTCGGATGGACAACGAACGCTGGATTGGCTCCAGTGAAATCATAAGACTCTGGTCCCCGTTGTGCCCAGCCAGGACGCCTTCGACCCCATCCAGGCACCCACCCCGGATTCGTACTCGCTGACCCACCTTTAGCAGAAACGGGTGTTCCTCGAAAGCAACGTTGTTGCTAAGCAGCGTCCGGATGTCTTGAATCTGGCTCTCAGGAATTGCCGTTCCCACCCCATTGATGCCTACAAATCCCGCAACTCCATGCGCTTGCAGAACTCGCAGCCGTTCGGTCGAAGATAGAACCACGCGCACAAAGCTGTATCCGCTGAAAAGCGGCAACTCGACTTCCTTGGTCCGGTCGCTCCACTTGTGGGTCCGTTTGACTAAGGGCAGAAAGGTTTCAATCCCTTGCTGCTCCAATTGCTCCGATACCATCTTCTCGTGGCGCGAGCGCGTGCGGACCGCGTACCATTGCGGCTGATAGGATAACGGGATCGGTCCGAAGCCGCTGAACTCCGCCCCGAATTGTGTGCTGCCGCTGCTCATAGCTTCGCCCTCTCAGTCACATTCCGTGACCCGCTCAAAAAGGTCAGACCCCCGGCTACCCCAGTGGCACTACGAAAACTGATAGCGCTTCAGCTTGCTTGTTAGTGTTTCGGAATAACGTTGTCAAGGTTTGGGGGGAACTACCGAACCAGAATTGGGTCGAGATTATATGGCATCGCAATTTTGTGCAAGAGGTAAGAAGTTAAGAGAATAAAGACTCTAACTCCTTCTGGTTCTGTAAGTTACACGACTAAAATGATAGACTTTGTTGGCCCGCTGCGCGTCCCTTTCATACTACCCGGTAGTGCCATTTACTTAGAGACTAACTTCCCATATGCTGTCCCTCTTTGGCACTGGCGTGCCAGTGGGGTTTTTCCTTCGGCAAGATCAGTCCTGGTTCAGTGTCACCAAAGGAAATGTGGGAAATATGGCGAATATGATGACTGTCCCGAACCAACTCCGGCCTAGGGTTCTGGCCGCCGATAGTACTCCCATGACCACCCAATTGCTGGTGGAGGCTTTAGCTCGAGATGCTCAATTCCAGATGATCGAGTCGCCGTCCGACGCGACTGCCCTCCTGGCCTTCGTAAAGAAGGAACAGCCTCGAATTGCCGTGATCAGTGCCAAGTTTGGCGAGCCCAGCGTGGCAAGCTTTGACCTGGTTCGCGAGATTCGCCTCCAATCGCCGGGCACGCGCGTAATCATGTTGCTCGATTCCTCGGAACGCGCCGGGGTCATTGAGGCTTTTCGGGCCGGCGCCCAGGGTGTTTTCTGCCGGACCGAACCTTTCCGCTTGTTGGCGAAGTGTATCCAATGTGTTGATAATGGGCAGGTTTGGGCCAATAGCACGGAGCTGCAGTTCGTGCTCCAGGCTCTCGCTCAGCCTCCGCTGGCCAATTGCCTGAACCTAAGCGGTGGGATACTTTCGGCGCGGGAAACGGATGTTGTACGGTGCGTGGCCGAAGGCCTTACCAATCGCGAGATTGCTCAGCGTTTGAAGCTGACAGAACACACGGTCAAGAACTATCTATTCCGCATCTTCGACAAGCTGGGGGTTTCCAGCCGGGTTGAGGTCGTGCTCTACGCTTTCCGGAATGGCACCGCATCCCACACTTCTCCACTCCCTTCTTCCCGCCGGACCTCGCAATCGGTCGCCGCCTTGCCGCGAGTGATGGCTAAAATCCCAGTGACGATCCGCACCTCGGCAACCTAAGACACCATCGCAAGGCCTTCATTTTCATGGATTCGATAAGGCGAACGCCTCGCCGCTCTCGCTGTATTCCTGACTAACCGCTGCCGTCAGCGGGGCAACTTGAAATTCAAGGTAACCGTTGTCTGCATCTCCACCGGCTCTCCCTTGACTAGTTGCGGCCTGAATCGCCACTGCTTCACCGCGGCAATCGCGGCATCGGCCAGCAGGCGCTGGCCGCTGAGCAACTTCAGCTCTTGTATCGTGCCATCGCGGCGGGTGCGCACATCCAAAACCACTGGCCCCTGGATCTGCTGTTGCCGGGCTTGCTCAGGGTAATCCGGTTCAACGCGATGCAGCAGGCTGCCTTCCGCCACCTCCGGTGCTACCTGAAGCGGTCCCGCCTGCCCCACATCGGAAGCTTGTTGCACTGCGGCCCCATGGGTACTTGATCCGTTTGTCGCTTCGCGCTCTTCCGCCGTAGGCGGCATGCGGAAGACTTCTTTTCCATTCTCGTAAACTAGAAGCCCTCCTGGAGGAGGCAAAGAATCCTTTCGACCGGCCACCGGGGGCCGCGGCGGCACAAGTCCATTCTTGGCGTCGCCGCCCGTGCTCTTCGACCCTGCATTGGCTGCAACTTTCGCACCTGATGCCTCCGCCGCTGTGCCATGCGGCGTTGCGTCTGCCTGTGCGCCCCGATTCCCCGCGCCAACAGCCGCGCCCGAGGCCGAGTTCGTCACCTGCCCTCGAACCGCCGCAGTCCTTCGCCAACCCAGACGCAACCCAACCAGAGTTCCGAGCAGCACCGCGCAACCTACGACCACCACGCCCAGCGCGAAAGTCACAACATCAAGTCCAGTCCGCGTACTTCGCTCAACCGCCTCCGGACCGGCCTCACTTTCTTTTTCTTTCACACGGCTCGATCCCGCCTGATCTTCCAATTCTGACCCCGAAATCGGCGCAGCCGGCATCACGGGATTCTGCGCTGCGGTACTGTACGGCTCGCTCCCTCGCTCCAGATTCTTGAGGATGCGGTTGGCCAGCGCTTCCAGCGTGAGTTCGTCCCGTTCTCCAAAAGCTCCAATCCGCGACGAAAAAACCTCCAGGATGCCTGCCAGGTCACCCTGCCGGATCAAGGGGAGAACTACCACCGAACGCACTCCCAAACTCCGCGAAGCCTCGACGTCGGCACGTGGGTCGGCCTGCGCATCATCGCAGCGCTGCGCTTGGCGCGTTTTGATGCACTCCGCTGTCAGCCCACGTTCGCGGCTCAAGCGCGCGCCCAACTCCGGAGCGTTCCCTCCCGTGCTGGCCCGGCACACCATCTCTCCGTCCCGCTCCAGAATGACCGCTGCCCCGGTTGCCCCAGTCGCCCGGCACGCCTGCTCCACAATTTCGTTGAGAACTACGTCCAGCGCCAGGCCGGCAGATAGTTCCGGCGACATTCGGCCTCCGCCGTGCGCCTCAAACGTTGCTGCCAGGTCCGCCAGATCCAATTCCGCCGCAGGCCTCACTCTTTGCCGCGCAGTTCCCTCCTCCGCAGCCCTTTCTGCGGGCGGCAAAACTGGTCTTGTGGGATCGGACCCGAATATGGGATCGCGCGCCATACGAGAGGAACTAGCAACGGAATATCTGCGTCTGTAGCGGAGTTTCGCCCCAAATCAGAGGGTTGTCAATATGCATTCGCCCTTCCCGGTCCCACCCGATTTGCCCCCGCGCGGGATGCGATCCTTAACCTAATTTTTTACGATGAATATGCGCGGCTGAGTTATCCCCCAAACTGATTAATCACACCCCCGGCCGCTCGCGGTTTCATATCGGCAAGAAAAAATACTTAGGACGACCTTCCCGGAGTCTTTTGTTTCTTTCACTCCCTTCCAGAAACTGTTAGAATCGCCCAATCTTGGGGCTGGTTAAAATGGTTCTCCGAGTCAGTTTGTGTCGCTTCCTCCCCGTGGCTTCTCTTTTGGAAACACCCCAAAACAGAGCGTTTCAAGATCTTTAATCCAGGGAGTTTGAAACATGCGGATCGCTGTGGTTGGTTCCGGATACGTAGGATTGGTGGCTGGCGCCTGCTTTGCCGACCTTGGTCATGACGTCATTCTCGTCGACAACGACGAACGTAAACTGTCCGCCCTCAAGAATGGCCAAGTCCCCATCCACGAAAACTTCCTGCCCGAGTTGTTGAGCCGTCACCGCGGACGCCGCCTTACTTTCTCCGACGATCTGCAGGAGGCCGTGCGCGCCAGTTCCGCCATCTTCGTCGCCGTGGGCACGCCGCCTACCGAACGCGGCGAGGCCGACCTGTCTTACGTCGAGTCGGTGGCTCGCGAAATCTCCGGCGGCATCAACGGATACAAAGTAATCGTCGAGAAGAGTACGGTGCCCGTCTATACCAGCGAGTGGGTTAGCAAGATCATTCTGCGGAACGGCACCGACCCCGCGTCCTTCGACGTCGCTTCGAATCCCGAGTTCCTGCGGGAAGGCACCGCCGTTACCGACTTCCTTTTTCCCGACCGCATCGTCGTCGGCTGTGACACCGAGCGCGCCGCCGAGGTTCTCCGCGAAGTCTACGCTCCGCTCACCAGCGGCAGTTATTACGAGAGCCCTGACGCCATTCCGCAGCCCGACCGTACTTCCATTCCCGCTCCCATCATCGTCACTACCACCAAGAGCGCGGAGTTGATCAAGCACGCCTCCAACGCTTTTCTCGCCATGAAGATTTCTTTCATCAACGCGGTCGCTTCCATCTGCGAATCCGTGGGCGCCAACGTCAATCAGGTTTGCCACGGCATTGGCACCGACTCCCGCATTGGTCCGCGCTTCCTGAATCCCGGAATCGGCTACGGCGGCTCCTGTTTCCCCAAAGATGTGATGGCCTTCCGCGCTGTCGCCCGCGAATGCGGATACGACTTCCGCCTGCTCGACGAAGTTATGCGCATCAACGAAGACCAGCGCGACCGCTTCCTCCGCAAAGTGCGCAGCGCTCTCTGGACCCTCCGCGGCAAGCGCCTCGGCGTCCTCGGTCTCGCCTTCAAGGGCGGCACCGACGACATTCGCGAGTCGCCCGCCCTCTTCCTGGTGCAGGCTTTATTGCAGGAAGGCTGCAAGATCACTGCCTATGACCCCGCCGCCATGGAGCGCACGCAGGAAGTGATGAACTCCGATCTCAAGTTCGCCAACTCCGCCTACGAAGCGGCCAGCGGCGCCGACGCGCTGCTCATCCTTACCGAGTGGGAAGAGTTTGCCAACCTCGATCTCAACCGCCTCAACCAGGAACTCAAATATCCCATCGTGATCGACGGCCGCAACCTGTATGATCCCGAAGTGATGGCGGCACAAGGCTTCACCTACTACAGCGTGGGACGCGCGGCCTGTCATCCGGAGGGCGTTCCCGCCGCTCTGCGGAACGGTACCAGGAAAGCATGAGCTCACAGCGCGCCCTGGTAACCGGCGGCGCCGGTTTCCTGGGATCTCATCTCTGCGATGCCCTGCTCGGCGAGGGCTGGAGCGTGGTTGTCGTCGACAACTTCCTCACTGGACGCCGCGCCAACCTTGCTCATCTCCAGAATGACTCGCGCTTCGAGTTAGTAGAAAAAGACATCTGCGCACCCTTCGACGTAGGGAAAGTCGATTACGTCTTCCACTTCGCCAGCCCCGCCAGCCCGGTCGATTACATGATCCACGGCATTCCCACCCTGAAAGTCGGATCGCTCGGAACCTTTCATGCCCTTGATGTCGCCCTCAAGTACGGCGCGAAATATCTCGTCTCTTCCACTTCTGAGTGTTACGGCGATCCTCTGGAGCATCCTCAGAAAGAAACCTACTGGGGCAACGTCAATTCCATCGGCCCGCGTTCCGTCTACGACGAAGCCAAGCGCTTCACCGAGGCCGTCACCATGGCCTATCACCGCTATAACCAGGTGGACACGCGCATCGTCCGCATCTTCAACACCTACGGCCCGCGTCTGCAACTGAACGATGGCCGCGTGGTGTCGAATTTCATGAAACAAGCTCTGCGCGGTGAACCTCTCACCGTCTACGGCAACGGCAGCCAGACCCGCAGCTTTTGCTACGTCAGCGACGAAATCGACGGCTTCCTTCGTTTAGCGAAGTCCTCGGAACATCTGCCGGTAAACATCGGCAATCCGAATGAATTCACAATTCTCGAATGCGCCCAGCACGTAATAAAGGTGACAGGATCGAAAAGCAAAATCGCCTACGAGCCACTCCCGCAAGACGACCCCAAACAGCGCCGTCCCGACATAACCAAAGCCCAAACCCTGCTCGGCTGGGAACCGAAGATTCAGCTGGAAGCCGGCCTGAAAATGTCGTTGGATTATTTTAAGAAGGCCGTTGCAGAAGAAGGCGCGACCAAGAAGTAGCCACCACCGCCGCCGACACCATCGCGCTGAGGATACCCCACTCTTCCGCGTTCTTTGCGGAAGAGTGGGAATCTCCGAACCTGCCTTGTACTTTATAAAGTACGTGAGGCGACGGTCAAGTCCACCTTCGTGGTCAATCGACGTCCTCGAAAGTGGACAGTTTTTCCACAGCCTAACCCCTTGTATCGATTGATTCGCCTCAAGGCGCGCACGAGGAATCAACAACTTAGCCTGTCGATTTTCGCCATTTTGGAATGTTCCGGTTGGAACATTAGGAAGTTGGAACACTAGGAAGAATGGCCGGCAAGAAAGCCGTGCGCGACGACTACTCGCTGCTCTGCGCCGCGGCCGCCACGAAGTCGATCAACTGCTGCACCCCGTCGCGTTCATCCCGCGTACTCAGCAGAAAGGACACACCCATCCCGTAGCCGGGATGCGACGCCCTCACGTCACCACTAACCTTCAACTTCATCTCCTGCGTGCGCACAATGATCTCCACCGCCGTGCCCGCCGGAAAAGCCAGCGACATTTCGAGATAGCATCCGCCCGGGCTCAGATCGCTCAAATGGCAGTAATTCCGTACCGAGCTTCCCCTCTGGTACACCTCGGCTCCCAGACGGCAGGCATATCGGGTTTGTCGACGGTTATCTTTGTCCGGCTTCGATCGCAGCCGGGCTCCAGCTTCGCCGTCATGCGCCGTCGTGTCCTGCTTTGTCTCATGCTGCTTCTCCACCTGCTGCGTCTCCACGGGCTGCTTCTCCACTGGCCTGTCAGCCGCCACCGGATCCGCACTCGGCCGGATGGAGTGTTCCACTTCCGGAGTCTCCGCAGCCAACTCCTGCTTCGGCGCCTCGACGGTGTTCAGCTTCAGCCACTCCTGCAAAACCCGTCGCGACGATTTCGGCACATCCACGAACTGGATCCCGGCGCGCCCGTTCCAATCCTGCCATACCACCTGGCCGGAAAGCCGCACGCTCGCCGTCTGCCCCGGTAACTGAAACTGAAAATAGACTTTGCAGGTCGGCGGCAATTTCTTTCCGAAGTTTACCGCCATGCCGTCTTCTGCCAGATCCACCAGCGTCGCTCTCGCCTGCTCCACACCGGCATAGTCGATAGTGGCGTGAGTATGCACCGCGGCACGCGACTTGCGGCGCTTATCCCGGTACAGAACGCTTTGTGCCGCGCGTAAGCTGCTCAACGCCCGCTCATAAGATACTGGCTTGTACAGAACAAAGTTCACCCCCAGCGAAAACATCTCGCGAATACTCTCCTGCCCCGACACTACGGCCACCGCCAGGGTTGAATCGTTCAGTCGCGAAGCGCGGCTCTCGCCCAATAAGGCAATCACGTCCGCCTGGGTTTCGCAGTCAAGAATCAGCAGGTCAAAACGTATTTGCGCCAGCCTTACGGCCGCGCGCACGGCATCCGGACACAATTCCACTTGAATACCGAGTTCTTCCAGGACGCGCCTCAGCACTTGCACCGAAGCTTCGTCCGCGCAAACTAGCAGAGATGAGAGAGTCATACCTGCATTCATCCTAGGGTCACCCCGGTTCGTCCGACAAGTTACCGGAGTCACCCCCGCCGCCCCCGGTCTTCCGGTGCAATTCTGTTAACTCCACTGCCGTCAATCATGTGACCTCAGTCACCTTCCCCATTACAAAAGACCAATAGTCTTTCGTTGCACTGTCGTGCTTTGACGCTCTCACCCTGCCTTCATAGGATGAAGACTGTCACACCGTATGCAGTGCCGGTTGGCCTGCTCCCCGAACGGCTGCAGCTTCCCTCTGTGCGGATACGCTCTTGGAAATGCTAGGTATGAGGTTTCGGTTGATCAATACGACCCGACGATACGAGGATTCCCCGCTCCGGAATGAACTTATGGCATCGCGCAACCACAGAGGGTACTCGCTCCTGGAGATGATCATAACGGTGAGCATCGCCCTGATTCTGGCCGGGGTTACCTTCATCTCCTTGCAGCCCATGATGAATCAGAACCACACCAGTTCGGCCTACGACACCACTCTGATGGCCCTGCGCAACACCCGCAACCTGGCGATTACCCAGAGTCACGAATACTACGTAACTTTCACTCCGTCCGCTGCAGGTGTTCCCGGCACCATCCTGGTCCAGTACCAGCCTCCTGCGGTTGGAGCTGGACTGGCACCCCCGCTGCAGGCAGTGATCAGCTACACCATACCGACGGATGTGAACTTTGCCGTCCAGGCGGGATTCCCCGCCAGTACCCCCGACGGGTTTGGCACCGGTGTCAATGCCATTGACTTCGAATCCACTCCAGGCGTCCCGTTGAACTACGTCGTCTTCTTCCCCGACGGTTCCTCGCAGGACAGCCTCGGCAACTATAGCAGCGGCGTTATTTATCTGACGCGCCCTGGCGACACCATCTATTCTTCGCGAGCTGTCACCCTATGGGGGGCGACCGGCAGAATCCGCGGTTGGCGGCTCAATCAGATCGCGGGCGTTGCCACCTGGGTACAACAATGACACAAGAAAACAAATTCGTGAGAACGCATCCATCGCAGCGCGGCTTTACGCTGATCGAAGTCATGATCGCGGTCGTCATCATGACCATTGGCATTCTCGCCGTGATGGCCACCTTCGCGACGGCCATCTCCGCCACCGCTTCGGCGCAGGAAGATCTGATCGCACGCCATAAGGCACTCGATGCCATGGAAAGCATCTACACCGCGCGCAACAGCCAGCAGCTTCCCTTCGCATCGATCAACAACGTCGCCAACGGCGGAGTCTTCCTGAGCGGGGCCCAGCAACTGCTTTGCGCCGGACCCGATGGCATCGTCGGCACTGCCGATGACGTCGCCTGCACCGCACCGGACACGGGTGCGGCTTGCCCGGGAGGAGTCGAGTGCCTGGTTCTGCCCGGCCCCGATGGGGTACTCGGCACCGCCGATGACGTCACCCAAAGCCTCGGCAACTTCACCCGCACTATCACGTTCAACACGGTCTCGCAGACGGTGAACGGCGTGGTCACCACAAATCAAAATCTCATCGCGGTCACGATTGCGGTGTCTTATACCAAACCCGGCTGGCCCGCCCGCATCTACACCGTGAACGCGCTGATCTCCAGCTACCACTAAACACTGGCTAAAACCATGAAGATGCCCATCACAAAATCGCAACGCGGCTTCAGCCTTCTGGAACTGATGGTCGCCTCCGTCATCGGACTCATCGTGGTTATGGCGATGACCCAGATGTTCCGCATGGGGATGAACGCCACCTTTACCGTCACGCAGCGCGCCGAGACCCAGCAGAACATGCGAGCGGCCATCGAGTTGATGACCAAGGACCTCAGCATGGCGGGCGCCGGCTTGCCCTCCGGTGGCCTGCAGTTGGCCAGCGCCGGGGGCAACTCCTTAGTCGCCTGCAACCAAGCCGGCACCTGCTATGTTCCCGCCGACACTTACCCGACCGGCAATTTCATGTACGGCATCCTGCCCGGCTTCGGTAATGGTGTGCAAAACGGTACCGTCATCGCCAGCGCTCCGGCAGCCGTGAACGACAGCATCACCTCGATCTATTGCGATTACAACTTTCCGCTGACCAATTTCACCTTTACGTTCCCCTCTACAACCACGGCTTCCGTGGCCGTAGTGAACGCCGCCGTTACCCCCAATAACATTCTTGCCCCGGGTGGCCTGAACGTGGGCGACCTGCTGCTGTTCCTCGTGACCACCGCGGGCAACGGCAAGACCGCGCAGGGTACCAGTGCCGCTCAAACCGCGGCGGTGGTCGCCGAAATCACCGGCCTGCCTAACAACACCACCATCGATTTTGCCGGCGGCGACGCGCTCAATTTCAACCAGGCCGCCACTGCACCCAACAGCCTGGCCTACACGATTACCAACCTGGGTCCCGCCTTAGGCGCGGGCAACAATGTCACCGTTTGCCGGTTGAATGCCGTCACTTACTTCCTGCAAGTTCCGCCCGCGGGTGGGACCGTTCAAACTCCGCGCCTGATGCGCCAAGTCAACGGACTTAACGCCGTGCCCGTGGCCGATAACATTATCAACGTGCAATTCAGCTATGACGTGATCAATTCCGTGGCCGGCACCATGAGTGCGAATCAATCGAATCCGCTCGGCGCTGGGCTTTCCCCCGCCCTTATTCAGAAAGTCAACATGTGGGTCATGGGTGAAAGTTTGACTCAGGGAGGAAACAAATCCCAGAGCATGTATCTGGCGAGTTCGGTCGCCGCTCGCAACTTGAGTTTCTGCAACTCCTATAGCAGCACCACCACCGTTTGCCAATGATTGGCAAACCTTGAAGTCCGGATTTCTAGAGCTTTTGCTTTGATGTTGGAGGGGGAAAACATGGGGAAGAGTAAACGAGATTCGCGAGGCTTCACGCTCATCGCGGCGCTTCTGTTGACGCTTTTATTGTCGGCCCTGGCCGTAGGCCTTTTGTACATGGTCAACAATGAACAGCGCATGGGAAGCAACGACCTGGAAGGCAACCTCGCCTATTACGGCGCGGAGTCTGGCATCGAGAACCTGACTGCTCAGCTCTCGCAGTTGTACCAGTCCTCGCAGACGCCGGATGCCGCCTCCATTTGTGCCCTCGGCAGCCCTGCCAATTACCCGACCGCGGTTACCGGCTCCAACATCACCAGCATGAATTACAACGTGGGCATTGGCTGGCCGACAAACCAAATCTGTTACAACGGGGCCAACACCGCTACCGCAAACCCGGTCGGCTCGTGGGATATCGTGGGTTCGGGTGCGGACCAGGGAATGGTGGCAACTCTGATCCCCTTCAATCTACAAGTAACGGCCACCCGCGCTACCTCCGGAGGCGAAGTGACCACCAACGCCGGCGTCACTCCCACCGGCGCATCCGTAAACTTGACCCGCACCGTGGAAGTCGCTCTGCTTCCCGCCTTCGAGTTCGGTCTTTTTTGCGATGCCGACTGCGACTACTTCGCCGGTCCTAACTTCAACTTTGGAGGCCGAGTCCACGCCAACGGGAATCTGTTCCTGGCTTCTGGCGCCGCACTCACCTTCACCGACAAGGTAGCTGCCGTGGGCCAGATTATTCTGGATCAACTCGAAAATGGCCACCCTACGGCCAACGGTTACGGCGGCAGCGTCTATGCGCCCAATGCTGCCGGCGGCTGTCCCGCTGCCCCGGGGTCCGGACCAGCCGCGAACTGCCCCCAACTCGCATCCGGCAGTTGGACGGGCGGGTTTTACCCCGTCGCCGGCGCGGTAAACCCCACATGGCCTGCTGCCGTCTCCGTGGGAACGTTCAAGAATTTCGTCATCAATGGAGCGACCGGCGCAACCAACTTGTCGTTGCCCTTCGTGAAGTCGTCGGTAGTTGGCCCGATCGACATCATTCGCAGGAAACAATCTACCGATAGCACGCTCCTGGCCAATTCGCGTCTCTATGGCGAGGCTGAGATCCGGATCCTGCTGGCCGACGACATTACTCAACTCCACCCGGACCGCGGCGCCGGCAGCCTCGACGTCAACGATGTGCAGCTTACCGGCTCCTACGCCACCACGGCCGGAACCATGTACTATGCGATGGCCCAGACCGGTTCCAACAGCTGGACCTTGCCGTCCGTTGCTGGCTGCACCAGCCCGTGGCCTCTGCTCGGGCAGGTCACCATGCCGACGCCTTGCAAAAGTACATGGCTGCGCGTGGAGTATCTCAACAATGCCGGCGCCTGGATCGGCGTCACCCAGGAATGGCTGGGATATGGCTTCGGCCGTGCGTACAATGTCTCACCCAGCGTGCCTTATACGGCTGCGGGAGTCGCGGGAGCAAACCCGATCAGCCCCGCCATCCTCATCCTTCAGCAACTGCAAAGCGGCCTCCTGCCGGCGAACGCAACCGGTGGTGCGGGGACTGCATACAACTGGCTTCCCATCAATTTTTATGATTCGCGCGAAGGCGAACCCCGCGATACTCGGAGTTCCTACGCGACCAACAACTGCAGTACCGCGGGTGTGATGAACGCCGTCGAAGTGGATGTGGGCAACCTCTGGCTCTGGCTGCAGAAAAAGGGTCCCTACTCTGGAGGCAGCGGCGCCCTCGTCAACAACACCAATGAGAATGGCTACATCCTGTATTTCTCCGATCATCGGGGCATGCAGCCCGATCCCGATGCCAACCGGACCGGCTTCTATAACAACTTCGTTGGCATCTCGGGGCTCGAGGATGTGGTGAATTCCGCCTCCGCCGCCGGTGTCCCGGACGGCGCGTTGGAACCAAAAGTGTATTACACCTATTCTCCGGAAGATGCGGATGGGAACGGATTCCTTGACACCTTCGGAGAAAAGTACCTGGGTGCGGGATTTGGTCTTTCGGGCGCGGCGATGTCCCAGCCTTACTACATTCCAGGCGTAACCGCTGGAATCGCTTGCACAACCACGGCCGCGAACAATATGGTGACCGGCCCACGTCACGTACTGCGGTTGGTGGATGGTGGCATGAACGGCGCCGGCGTTAGCTACTTACCTCAACCTATTGCTCCCGCGACCTACGGCAACGGCTTCACCGTCGGTTCCGAAGAGCCGGTATATGTTTGGGGAAACTACAACACCGGCCCCTCGGATCCCTACTGGGCCAGCCTCGGCGCCAACGCTACGACTCCGCACTCGGCGGCCGCGATCATCGCGGACGCGGTCACGCTGCTGTCGCCCGCCTGGTCGGACGCTAACAGTTTTGCGAACCCGGCACTGGCGACCAACCGGAACGCGACCGATAGCTACTATCGCGTAGCCATCGCCGCCGGCAAGAGCGTTCCCTTCCCCCAGCCAGCTTGGGGGGCACAGGACTTTGGCACCGATGGCGGCATGCACAACTTCCTTCGCTATCTCGAAGACCGCAGCGGCACCTCCGTCTACTACACCGGGTCGCAGATCAGCATGTACTATTCGCAATACGCCACGGGCACTTTCAAGTGCTGCACCTCCGTGTACGACGCCCCGACGCGAAACTATTTCTTCGACACGCAGTTCCTGAACCCGAACAACCTGCCTCCGGGAACACCGATGTTCCAGGACGTGGTGAGTTTGGGCTTCCACCAGAACTTCACCCCGCAGTAAATTTCTAAACTTGTCATAACCAGCCCCGGTCCTGATCCACGGACCGGGGCTTTTCATTTTTTGTACTATTCCCTCGGCTCCGCTTTTTCGCTTAGAGTCACGGGCTGGTATGGTTCTAGCATTCCAGACATCATCTATGAGAGTGCCTTCGCCAGCGACGCCCCAGAATCAGCGGACCCAGGAAACGGATCGCCGGGCATCGCGCTGGATCTGGGCGGGGTTCACCGTGTGCGCCATCGCCGCGGTCGGCCTGTTCTTCGTTCCTGCCTTCATCATTCGTCCCTTCCGCTACCAGGCGCCGCACGCGCTCTTAGTGGCCATGGCCCTGCGCCAGCGCGCTCCGCTCGGCACGCTGATCGCGGGTCTCGCCTGTTTCCTTTTCGCCTTCGCACTGTGGAGAACCGTCGGCCTGTGGCGCAAAGCTCTCCTCGCCGTCACGCTGCTCGTCGTCACGTTTTCTTCTGTTATGGCGCGCCTCAATTATTTCGAGTGGATGTTCCACCCCATCGCCGGCGCCCAGTTCATAGCCCAAACCGAGAGCAGGCTCGACCCTAAAGAGATGGTCATGGCGGTGCGCTTCGATAGCGACGCCCGCGCCTACCCCATCAGCCAGATGGCCTACCATCACGTGCTGAACGATGTGGTCGGGCGCGTGCCCATCGCTGTCGCGTATTGAACGCTCTGTCACACCGGTCTGGTGTGGACGCGAACGGTGAACGGCAGAGCCTTGCACTTTTATCTGGCCGGCATCAACAACCAGAACTTCCTCATGCGCGACAAGGAAACCGGAACCTGGTGGCAACAGATCACTGGCAAGGCCATCTATGGTCCGCTGCAAGGCGCCACGCTCGAACTTGTGCTCAGCGACGAACTCACCTTCGGTGAGTGGAGAACCGAATTTCCTTCCGGCCAGGTGCTAGCGCCGGTCGCCAAATACACGAAAGAGTACGACCCCAACTGGGAGCCGGACATAGCCAAGCTGCCGGTAGTCATCAGCTTTCCCGGCACCGAATTGAAGTCGCGCGATGTGGTCATCGGACTCACCATCGACGGAGCCGCCCGGGCCTATCCCTGGGAAACTTTCGCCAGGCAGTCTCCGCTTGTCGATCGCGTGAACGGCACGCCACTGCTTCTAGTCCTAGGCCCCGACGGAAAATCCTTTCGTGTCTTTATCAGCCGCATCGATGGCCACGACGCCGAGTTCTTTCTCCAGGGCGACGCCAAACAGTGGGCGCTGCTTGACACCACCACCGCCAGCCAGTGGAACTTCCAGGGCTGCGCCACCTCCGGGCCGGCACAGGGAAAATGTCTCGGCCGCATCCCCGCGCTCAAGGACTACTGGTTCGACTGGCGCAACTACCATCCCGACACCACGGTCTACAAACGTTAGGACAAGCGATGAGGCCCTTGGTCAGTTGAGTGCGTGCTAAACTTTCGCCTCGGTCGATCTCCGGAGGCCGCATGTTCCGACTCGTGCTGGTATGGGTATCGTCGTTTGCGTTGTTAACCGTCGCCGCGATTGCGCAAAGTCCAGATATTCCTGAGCCCGGCTCCGTCGAGGCCATCGCGGCGGCCACGACCGATCCCCATTTTGTCTCACCCTGGGTCTCGTACATCCCCCAATCAGATACGGTTCCGTCTCCCGAGAAGTTTCTGGGGCGGATCATGGGCGCTCCGGGAGAATTGTTGGGTACGGAGAAAACATACGCCTATGCCCGTGCCCTGGCTGCGGCGAGCCCGCGAGTTCGCGTGTTCACAATCGGGCACAGTGAAGAAGGGCGCGAGATCCTCATGCTGGCGATCGCCGACGAAGCCGGCATCCGCGATCTCGACCGTCTAAAAGCCGCGACTGCAGACTTGGCGGATCCACGCCGAACCAACCCAGCGGCGGCGGACAAGATCATCGCAACCTCGCGTCCTATTTATTACTTCAATGCCGCGCTGCATTCCGACGAAACGGGATCGACCGAAGCCATGCTCGAGCTTGCGTATCGTCTGGCCGTGTCGGAGCAGCCCATGATCCGGCGAATCCGAGAGCGTGTGGTCGTGTTGATCAATCCCATTTCCAATCCCGACGGGCGGGACAAGATGGTCGACTGGTTCTACCGCTATCTCAAAGGCAAGACGAACCGCAACGAATTGCCTCGGCAGTCGCCCCCGTACTGGTCCAAGTACACCTTCGTTGACATCAACCGCGATACGCACCAGCAGACGCACGAAACCACAAAAGCCGTTCACCGCATGTTTCATGAGTGGCATCCCACGGTAGTGCACGACCTGCACGAAGGCACGCCCCTGATGATGACCTGGAACGGCACCGGTCCATATAACCCGAACATTGATCCCATTACTTATACGGAGTTTCTTGAACTCAGCTTCCACGAAGTACAGGCTCTCACCGCGATGGGGATGCCTGGCGTTTCGACGTGGAATTTTGGGGAGGCGTTCGCACACCTTTATCTGGATTCCGTGGCCATGAATCACAACAGCATTGGACGCGGCTACGAGACCTTCGGCAATGGTAGTGCGGAAACCGAGAAGCGAGCAGTTTCCGAATCCTCGGCAACCATGGAGTGGTACCGTCCTCTGCCTGCACCAAGAGAGGTCACCTGGTCGGCTCGCGACAATCTCAACTACCAGGAAACCGGCGCTCTTGCGGCGCTGGACGAAACGGCAAGCCAATCCAAAGAAATGTTGCACAACTTCTACAAGAAGGGATGGGATTCGTGGCAAAAGGGCCTGACCCAGCCACCCTATGCGTTTCTGATTCCAGAAAATCAAGGAGATCCGGCGCGGGTGGCACAAATGATAGAACGGCTCATGGGCCAGCACATCGAAGTGGCCCGCGCGGAGAGCTCAATTCAAGTTAAGGAAGGCAGCTTTCCCGCTGGGACGTACGTGGTTCGCCTCGATCAGCCATACCGCAACTACGCAGTGGATCTGCTAACGCCGCAGCATTACCCAAAGGATGGAGGCGCGCCCTACGACGACGTCTCCTGGGAACTCCCCGCTCACTATCATTTGCAGGCGATCCCCACCACCGACGCGTCGATTCGCAATGCCGCTCTGACTCGATTAAGCGATCCGCCGCATGCTGTTGGACGGGAGGTCGGCTCCGGACCGATTTACTTGCTCGAAGACACTGGACAGGAATCGTTACTTGCCGCTCGTTATCGTCTGTCCGATTTCGAGATTCAAATTGCGGAACGTGAGTTTGAAAATGGAGGAACGAAGTTTCCTGCCGGATCGTGGATTCTTCCCGATCAACATGGATTGCGCGAGGCCATTCTCGCCACCTCCAAGGAACTGGGCCTCGACTTTACCCAGGTTCCCACCGCACCGCAGGTGCCGCAACACAATGCGAAAGCGCCGCGGATTGGCGTTTGGGTGCCGTGGGCTGACACCGACTCGATTGGATGGATCCGTTACTCGCTGGATCAGCGCAAGGTTCCTTACACCTATCTGCGCGACGAAGATATTCGAGCGGGGAATCTGCGCTCGCGCATCGACGTCTTGCTTTACGGACATGTGGATCTGGAACTGGCTGAACAAATTGAAGGTCTGCCGAAGATCTGGTCACCCATGCCTTTCAAGAAGACGGATCGGACTCCCAGTTTCGGCACTCCAGCCGAGTCCGATGACATCACTGGAGGGATCGGCTACGAAGGGCTGGCGCAGATTCAACATTTCATCGCCGATGGCGGGCTGATGGTGACGCTCGGCAGCGGGAGCATGCTGGCGCTGGAAGGCGGACTGGTGCGCTTTGTCCGCCGGTCCTCGGGAGGGGTTCCGCGTAGCACAGCGGGAGGTGGGAGTGCCTCGTCCGCCGCCTCCCAGCACGCGGCTACGCGGACGCCCGGAGCGCACGTCCGGGGCACATTCGATCGTCCCGACCATCCCATTGCATACGGATATCCCGTGCATACTTACGTCTTCCGGCAGAACTTCCCGCTCTACGACGTCCCACGCCGTTGGCTCCGGATGGCCTATTGCACCACGTGTCTCGACGGTCCCGAAGACCGCAGCGGTGTGGTCATGGAATGGGGCGACACCGATGGGAAACCGTTCGTCGAAAGCGGCCAGGCATGGGGAGAAGAGAATCTGATCGGGCGGCCCGCAATCTTAGACATGCCCGTGGGCAAAGGACACGTCGTCTCTTTCAACTTCAATCCGATGCACCGCGATCTGAACCGTGGGGATCAGCGTCTGCTTTGGAACGCTATCCTGAATTGGCAGGCAATCATTGTGGGTCAGCCGAAACCTGCCGCAACCGCGGAGCCGGCGCCGGAGCCGGAAGAGTGAAGGCGCGCAGCATCCCGAATCACCGTTGATCTAAACTCTTGATCGGAAGGAAGCATTGCCTGAATAAGGTGAAAGCAGATTCCTCACCAAAGAGCGGTTCGGAATGACAAAGAGTTGAGAACGGTTCGGAATGACCACCTAATAAAGTGGAATGACAAGATGTAATGGGGGATTCTTACGTGTCTGCCATTCATGCCATCTTCTGGGATGTGGGGGGAGTGCTGCTCACCAACGCCTGGGACCACACCGAGCGCATGGCGGCGCTTGAACAGTTTCATCTAAACGACGAAGAATTTCACTCCCGGCACGAGATGGTGGTCTCGTCGTTTGAGCGGGGCAAGATCTCGCTTGACGAGTACCTGGAGCGCACCGTGTTTTACCGAAACCGTCCTTTCACCCGCGACGCGTTTCGGGATTACATGTTCTCATTATCGCAGCCGAAACCGGAGGTTCTGAGCTTCGCGCGTGAGCTGGCGGATTCCGGCAAGTACTTCATGGCCACGATCAACAATGAATCCCGCGAGCTGAACTTGTTCCGCATCGAAAAGTACGGCTTGCGGGGAATCTTCCGTCTGTTTGTCAGTTCGTGCTTTGTAGGCCTGCGCAAGCCGGAGAGTGGCATCTATCGTTTGGCGCTTGAGACTACACAGGTCAAGCCAGAAGAGTGCTGCTTCATCGACGATCGGGCGCTGAATCTGGAGTGCGCGGCGAAAATGGGCATGCGGACGATTCAGATGCAGACGTTGGAACAGCTGCGCGCAGAGTTGGGGGAGATTGGAGTGAGGCAGTAAGCATAAGGAAGCGAGCCAAACGCGCGAGTATTGTGTCGCAAAGAGCGCGCCACATCGCGCGGCTCGCCCAGATTCCTCGCTGCGCAGAGAACGCTTGCTCGGAATGACAACCAGACTACGCCACTAGCCTCTTCGCGGCTGCGGCTTTGCTGGCGGGACGGGCTTCGGGATCTCGGATTCCGCAGTGGTCAGAGTCAAGTCGCTCGACCAGCATTCCGAGACCAGCTTCCAGTCTCCGCCGCTCTGCTTCGCGAAGACCCAGAGATATTTGCCGCGCTCTTCGCGGCGTTTGCCGGCTGTGCCCGGAACCAGGGCGCTATAGCGGCCGACTTCATGAGCCAAATCGCCAACCACTTCTACACGGATGGGCTCGACCGCGACTTCTCCGAGGCCGGCTTCCAGCGCGGAGAAGAAGAACTCGCGTACCGCCATTGCGCCGCGAATCGGAGGAAGGTTCGAGCGCAGCACCAGCGCGTCGGCGGCATAGAGTTCGATCAATTCATCGAGTTGGCGCGTATTGCAGGCCAAGACCCATTCCTGGGTGAGACGGCGGACCGCAGCCTCGCTGCGGCTCATGGGCTCACCCTTGGCGGCGGCGGCAACGCGCAACCGGTCGGCCTCGCGTGCACTCTCGGGAGCGTTGGTCCGTGGCACTGCTGAGGCGGTTTCCTCTCCGCCCTGGAAATAATGGTGGTGGTAGTGGTGGTGGTAGTGATGTGTGCCAGCGGGAGCGCCCGTTGAAGGATGCACCTCTTGCGGGGGATCGAGCACTAGCGGCGGAGTTTGCGTCAGTTCCCTCGCAAAATCCGGTAGCTCAAGAGGGGGTGACTCGAGAGGGGGTGATTCAAGCGTAGGTAATTTCACCTCCGGGGATTGATCCTGCGCTGCCTCCACGGGAAGTCCACACATGCCGCAGAACTTATTGCCCTCGCGATTGTGGTGTCCACAGACGCGGCAGGCAGTAGAAGCACTGGGAGTAGTTTGCGTCGCGGCGTCCTCCGCAGCGGTTTCGGAATCGGTTTCCATGGTGAGGCGCTGCATGGCTTGCAGAGCGGCGGCAATGGCTTCCTGGTTCGGTTTGGGCCGCCGCATTTCCGGATAAAGGCGCTGGTAGATTTCGCCGAGGGCGGGATTGTGCGGGCCAATGCTCGGTGGCGCGTTTTCGGAATCCGGCGCAGGGACGGCGCCGGATGGCTTCGCGAGTTTCTTATCTCTCTCTCTATCCACGATTTGGACCGGGTGCCGAATGAGTCAGGCTAGTCGTTCATTCTAGCCCAAGCGGGCAGAATCTCAACGCCGGGAAAACTCGATCTTACCTTCCGCTTCGGTAGGGACACCGTTGCAGGTGGCAGGGCGATAACGCCAGGCGCGAACGGTTTGCAGGACATTGCGGTCGCCTACGGAGCCCACGCTCTGCAAGATGAGTGGACTATGCACGCGGCCGTCGGCGCCGATGATAAAGCTGACCTTTACTTTCATGCCGGCAACTGCAGGAACTATCAAGGGATCGGGCGTGGTCAAAGCTTGGGGCGGCTGAGTGTCTTCGCAGCGCGCGCGCGCGCTCACATGCGGAACATCGCTGAACTCGGTGGCACGGGTGGGAGTCTTCCAGACTCGACGTTCGCGCTCCGTCAAAGCAGCCTGGCGCAGCTGCGGAGAGGCAGCTTGCACAGAAGCGGCGGCAGGAACAGCGAGGATCAGAAACCAAGGCCAGAAGCTACGAAACATGTGGTGGAACTCTCCCATTCGACTGGGGATTGCTCCCTTATGACTTCTATCGGCAAGTCGGGGGCCAAGTGCAGCGCTATAGTACACGTTTTGTTATCAATTAGTTACGCAGGATCTTCGACGGTTTACGTACCATCGATGTGAAGGCAATTGCACTTGTCATATCCAGGGAGACCAAAGATTGCAGCACGACATTCCTGGTCGCGAAGGTGCATCGTGATCGTTATCGATTGGCTGGGGCTCGCAGCGTAAGGAGCGTGATCTCGGGTGGACAGTTCAATCGTGCCGGCACCCCGACTGTTCCCAAGCCAGCATTGGTGTAAAGCGTGAGTGGACCCACCTGGTAGGTCCCCAGCACGTACTTCTTCGCCATTTGGGGCAAGTAAAGAGGAGGCAGCAGCGGAATTCTAACTTGGCCGCCGTGGGAGTGTCCGGAAAGCTGCAGGTCGATGGGAAATCGTGAGGCTTCATCGGCAAAGTCTGGTTCGTGGGCCAGCAGAATGACGGCTTCATTGGCGGGAACACGGCGCAACGTCTCCGACAAGTCGGCGGTCCCACTTAGCGCATCGTTTACGCCGGCGAGCCAGAAACGTGCGCCATCGCGCTCGATTGCTTCGGACTGGTTGGCCAGGACGTGGATGTTCTCGGCCTGGAGCACACGCGTGACGTGTTTGGGGTCCGTGTCTTCATCGTGGTTTCCCATGACGGCCCACAGGTCGTGCGGCGCGGTCATCTGCCGCAGGAGGCGAGCACAGGGCTCGGCCGCAAACGCCGCTTTCTTGCGGCTTCCGTACAGGGGCACAGAGACGAAGTCGCCCGTCAGCACAATCAGGTCGGGATGAAGGCCGTTGACCATGGCGATGGCGGCATGCAGCGGATGGACAGAAAAATACGGGTCGTAATGGAAATCGCTGAGCAAGGCGATGGTGAAGCCGTTCAGGCGTTCGGGCCAGCGCGGCAGAAAAAAGTCCTGACGGACAATGCGCGGACGGTTTGGTTCCAGCAGGATGGCGTCGCCCGCAATCGCGACCGCCCCGGCAGCGGCGGCCCAACGAAGAAACTTACGTCTTGTGGTTGGTGGAGGAGACAAGCGAACTTACTCTGAGGGCATCGATGGCATGCGCGTTGCCCAACTCCAGCATAACCCGAACCGACGGCGCCCGTGTATGACCGGAGAGATTCGGTCTCAGGTCTTAAGTCTTAGGTCTTAGGTCATCGGTCCTAGCCTAAAACCGATGACCTGAGACCTGAGACCCAGAAGGCTCACCCTGCCCGATGGAATCAGAAACTGAACGTCGCCTGCAGGTCGATGCGGCGAACGGCCACGCCAGTGGAGAACGGCCCGCCAAAAAGATTATTGTACTTGTCGAAGAACGGCGATCCCAAGACTCCGCCCGGATTGGCCAGGTTCACCTTGTTGAACACGTTGCGTGCTGAAGCGCTGAACGTGAGGTTGTAGCGGCGATCGGAAGCGCTGCCTCCGAACGAGGGACCGCCGCCGAACAGTGGACCACGCGGTCCGCCGCCGCCCCCGCCCCGACCACCGCCCCCACCGCCGCCGGGACCACCCTGGTTGCCCGCGCTACTCTTCACCTTTGCGCCGAATCCGAAGCTTTTGCTTAGCCGTAAGTTAAGAGTGACGTGGGCCGGGCCGGTGCCGTAATTAATAGGGATAATCTTTTCACCGGGCTGCGGCAACGCGTTGAAGTTTCCCAGGGTTGTGCAATAAATGTTCGCGGTGCCACAGTCGGCTGGAGAAGCGAACGCCGGCCGATCGTTGAACTGCGAGTCGCCATTCAAATCGGTGCTGGTGAAGATGTTGAAGGGCGATCCGGAACTCGCCACCAGGAATGGGCTTAGACGGAAAGCGTAAGGCATGGCGATTGAGCCGCCTAAGAACAGGCGGTTGCGGGTATCGAATGATGCCCGGCCGTAGTCCTGGCTGATGTCGTAGGAGTTCGATGCAAAACTGGAGACTCCGGCAGTATCGCTATTGGCGTAGTTGAGCGTGTAGTAGCCAAACAGCTGCACCTTAGTGCCGGCACGAATATTCGTGTTCACGATGAGCTGGTTCTGCCGGAAAACCCCTTCGGAGACGTACTGGTAGAGGTTGCTGCTGGGCAGCACGCAGTTGGGATAGCAGGGTGTGCCCGGATACGGTGCATTCGCATTGATGGAGAGAAGCTGATCGAAGCCGCGAGAATTCAGATAGGTAACGGACAGAGTGGCAGACTTCGTGAGCTGGCGCTCCACGCTGATCGCCGACTGTAAGGTGTAGGGCGCATAGAGCGAGGGGCTGATCTGGTAATAGGTGGGCGTACTGGCGCCGGCCGCGCCGCAGTTGGCAATTTCAGTGGAAGTGAGCGGCTGATCATAGCCGGGGAAACATGTGGGATTAGTAATGACGAGCTGCTTTTGCAAGGGGGTTATCGGGTTCAGGCGCTCCGCCTGCAGGATCTGCCCCGCTTGGAACCGGTCGTAGAAGATGCCCATTCCGCCGCGGACCACCACCTTGGGAGGGCCACTCCTGCCGCCGACTCCCCAGGCAACTCCCAGCCGCGGCGCCAAATCCGCGTGATCGCGGATGTCGTTCTGCGTCTCGTAGCGCAAACCATAGCTGAAAGTAATATTCGAGCGCACCTTCCAATCGTCCTGCACGTAGAGTCCGGCATCGTAGGTGGTGAGGCTGGCAGCCAGCGAGCCGTAGGTGACGGAAAGTTGCTGCGGCAATGCGCTGGGCAGGCCCACACAGGCCGAGGGGAGAGAGGGCGGGGTGGTCAACGTTGCGCACTGCGCTTCCTGAAATTCGGCAAGAGTAGAAAATGTAAATGTGCCGTTGAACCCCGCGTTGGAACTGTTTGCTTCGCGCAACGCGCGCAGCCGACCCCCAAACTTGATGGTGTGATTGCCGTGGATCACCGAGGTGTAGTTCTGCAGTTCGTAGTGATCCTGGTGGTCGGAGCTGTTCTGGTCGTAGCCACCTCCCGTAAATGCGCCCAACACGTTCACGGATGGAGCCGGATCGAATACCGAAGGCAGGTTGCTGCTGTTGTCGCGGAGATACTGGAAGCGCGTCTCGTTTACGACTTTCGCCCCGTAGACTTGCGTGTCACCGATCTGCAGCGTGTGTTCGGTGGAAATCGAGTCGTAAGCCTGCGAAGGCAAGGTGTTTTGTCCGATTCCGTTGTCAGTCTGCGTGTCGCGGTAGTACTGGTAGCGCGCGGTCAGCGTGTTGTTCTTGGTGAGCGCGTAGTCCAGGCGCAGGCTGATGTTGGTACGTTGGCGCGGCGCGGGTACCGACTCCAGGGTCGAAACCGGATTCAGGTAGTTTGGTGAGGTATTTGTCAAGTCGAGAGTCTGGGCATCGATGGCGGAGAGGTCGTTGATATTTCTCCGCTGGGCGTTGAAGAAGAAGGACGCTTTCTTGTTGATCGGCCCGCCGACATTTCCTTCGTACTGCACGGTGTCATAGCCGGGCTCGGCGCCGGCAAACGGATCGGACGAATTGAATGCCGAATCGTTCCCCTGGACCTGGACCTGGCCATGAAATTTGTCGGTGCCGGGCTTGGTGAAGATTTCGATGCGGCCGTAGCCCAGCTTGTCGTATTCCGCCGAGAATGGATTCTGATTGATGCGAATCTCACGAATCGATGACTTGGGAGGAAGCTGCCCGGCGGTGAAACCATCGATGTAGAGCTGTCCGCCGTTAGGGCCGGCGGAAGGACCGGCCAGAGCCTGCAAGTCAGTAAGCAATTCGTCGGGATCGTCGGGCAAGGCCTCCAGCTCTTTGCCTGAGATGGTGATGGCTCCCGCGTTGTTCGCGGGGTTGACATCGACGGTCGGCGCCGTGTCCGAGACCTGAATCTTCATCTGCTCCACTTCGATGGCCATGGCGACATTGAGGCGCAGCGGCTGATCGAGTGTGATTACGACGTTGTCGTTTTCATAGAGGGCGAATCCCTGCGCAATGACGTTGAGGGTGTACTGGCCCGCGGCCAAGCCTTTGAACTCATACAGGCCCTGTCCGTTGGTTTGGGTTTTGATGGGTGTCGAGGAAGCGGCCGCCGGCGTGAGAACGACGTTTGCACTGGCAATTGCCGCGCCCGATTGGTCAACTACCTGCCCGCGCAAAATGCCTGCAGTCGTCGGCAAGGTTGTCTGCCCAGCTCCTGCCTGGGATGCCGCAAGGGTAGCCGACAAGTGCAACGAAAGAAAGATGAGTATGAAACAGAAATACTTCCGCGCCGTCATCCAATTATTCCATTCTGTGACAAGAGTCTTCGATATAAATCTTCGATGCAGCATTCGGTCGAGAGGAACGCGTCCTTATGGACCCCCAGCGTCGCCGGAGGGCGCGCCCATGGTCCAGGGCGCAAGCATCATGGCGCTGCTGGCGCTGGGAGCAGCCTGCAGAATCGGTTCTACACCGCTAACCAGAGTGATCACAGTACCTACGCCAGCGGCGCCCTCGGTGGAGAGAATGATGACTGCGTCGCCTTTATGCAGGTCCGCCAGTGAAGCCGCGGGCAAATGGCTGATCATCTGCTGAAAATCCGGAGCGCCGCCGGGACGCCCGCCCGCTCCGTTTCCTGCAGACGCTGCTCCACTGGCCGGACCGGCGGCTGGGGATACGGTCTGGCTCTTGTCTGTTGAACCAGCTTTTGCGGAACCGGCGCTGGATGCGGCCCCAGGCGTCGCTCCCGCAGCCGCTCCCTTCAGGCGCATTGCAATCCGCTGCGCCATCTCAGGGGCCAAGCGGCGAAGTTGCGAGTCCACTGTAACTTTGATGAGCACTGATTTTTTCGACAACAAATCCTGAACGCTGAGGGTTGACGAACTTGCATCGACTGAGCTGACAATGCCGGCGACATTGCGGAACGACCCGGAAACAATCTCTTCGGCCGCCACTTCGCTTCCATCGGCGTTGCGGTTGCCGCGCGCGCGTACCTGATCGCCGGGATGAATCTCCTGCAGCATGCTTTGCCTGGCGTCGTCGAACTTCACTGAGTCCGGCGCGTAGCGGCGAATCACCGTGCTGTTAGAGGTACGAATGACGACCGTCTTCTTTGCGGCGAGACTACCTACGGAAATTGTGACGGTTCCCGCCGCTGGATCGACGGCGCTTACCAAGCCCCCTACGCCACGCTTCTGCCAGTCTTGCAGATCCTGCTGATGCCGGGCGTCAATGTCGGAGTGCTTCATCACCACAATCTTCAAAACGGGAAGGGGCAGACTATCGTCAGAAATCGCCCAGCCGGTCGCTCGAATACGGTCACCCACCTGGAGATCCTGAGGCTGGATGGGCGTGGCGTTGTTTACATTTGTCTCGCCTGGAGCGAAGCGAACGATTTGCGTTGCGGGCTGCACCGTAATCTTCACGTCGGGACCGGTGTCCGGAGTCAGAGTAATCTCGGTTCCGTTGATAGCTTTGATGGCACCGATGCGCTTCGCCACAGCGCGGGGAGCAGCGTCCTGGGTTTGCGTCCCCGAGGGCATGGCGTGGTAGGGCACCAGAGTGCTGGTTGCGCTTGCGGCACAGAGTGTGATCGCCAGAAGCCGGTGCGTGTTTAGGTTCATACGCCTCTTACTAATTTACATGGCGTACGCCGTAAAACTGTCGGATTTACAAAGTTTTACTTCAAGATGAATAGCAACTATTCCGCGATCAGCAAGTTCTCCGCGAACGGCCACTGCTCATCGATCCATTGCACGTCGCAGCGGAATCCGGCGGTGCGCGCCATTTCAAATACTTCCGCGGGAGAGTATTTGTGGCTGCTTTCGGTCCAGAGGGTCTCACCTTCGAAAAACTCGACCGA
>Ga0116133_1000067_pt1 | contig 29742 bp, 17 predicted proteins | sample June2015DPH_19_2_FD_89736 | JGI IMG/M metagenome (GOLD analysis project Ga0116133, IMG submission 89736) | Peatland microbial communities from SPRUCE experiment site at the Marcell Experimental Forest, Minnesota, USA - June2015DPH_19_10 | ecosystem: Environmental > Terrestrial > Soil > Wetlands...
CCCACGTCAGCATCTTGGCGGCCGAATCGCGTCAGCGCGCTGTGAGTTTCATTCGCAAGACTCTGATGTGGATGGGACTCATGTCTCTGGCGCCATCGGTACTCCTGCTTGCATTCGCGCGTCCCGTCGCGTTGATTTTGTTCGGAGCCGCGGCCCAAGGCAGCATCGCCCCACTGCGTTGGATTGCCTTGTTGCCCTTCATTCTCACGATCAGCAGTGTACTCGGAATTCAGACTATGATCCCGTTCGGTCTGGAGCGGCAGCTCAGTCGTATCTATGTCACAACTGGGCTGGCGAGCGTCCTGCCGTTGCTCGCCTTGATTCACTATTTTGGCGCCACCGGCGGCGCCGCCGCGATTCTCATCATCGAGACTTACATTGTTGCGGTCATTTGGACCACGCTAAAACGGCACGGAGTCGATTTGCTTCGTGGCACGGCAACCGAAACCATCTCCGAAATCGACTCACCTCCGAGGCTAGCGCACGAATACCTGGGTACGGCCACGAAGAATCCATCTTTGTCGAAATCACCCGCGACGGGAAGCGTACTGTAATGACAATGACAAAGAGACCTTCCATCGCGAGCGTCACGGTGGTCTACAACGGAGCCGCCCACCTGCCGCGCCAACTGCACGCATTGAAAAGACAGACTCGCGCGCTGGACGAAATGATCATGGTAGACAATGCGTCGTCTGATGATTCGGTGCGTCTTGTGGAAGCCGATTTTCCTGAAGTAACAATTCTGAATCAGCCGAAAAATATCGGCGTCGGCGGCGGATTCTCGGTTGGCCTCGATTACGCCGCAACCCAAAGAAAGCACGACTGGATATGGTTACTCGATCAGGATAGTTTGCCGGCGGACGACAGCCTGGAGCAACTTCTCAAAGCTGTCGACTCCCTGGGAGACCAGGCCGATAGCGTCGCGATTCTTGCTCCTACGTGCACCAACGAGAAAACGAACCTAAACTACTCAGGTTTAGTCTGGCGCTACGGCCTTCGCAACGCGCCCGTTAGTGCTCGCCATAACCCGATCTCATTCGTCGACTCGGTGATCTCATCCGGCACATTGTTGCGGAGAGAAGCAATCGAAAAAGTGGGACTGCCGCGTTCGGATTTTTTTATGGATTTCGTCGACCACGAATACTGTCTGCGACTGCGGAGACACGGCTACAAGATCGCTGTTGTTCGAGCGAGTCGCTTCGAACACGCCATCGGGGACCCGCGCACCGTCCGCGTGCTCGGTTTTGAGAAAATTTGGTCGAACCATGTTCCCTGGCGCGAGTACTACATGACGCGGAATGCGATTTTCACGGTCTGGAAATACGATCCGGACTGGCGGACGAAGTGCGTGGTCGCACATCGACTACTGTGTCGTGCCGCGGCCATTCTCCTGTTCGGCGAGGACAAGTTGGCTTGTCTCGCGATGATGTACCGCGGATTCGCAGATGGCTGCACGGGAAAGCTGGGAATTCGATCGTTTGACGGCAAGGAATCGTCCAGCCCTGTTTGAGGTTTCCGCCTGGGTTTCGTGTGGCGAGTTTTTCCCAGAGCGCGGGGCTGGAACGCGCGATTCCGGCATTTTTTCTGCACCTGAACGCCTTCCAGATAAGAAGCGCCCGCTTAATTTTGGCAGTTTCAATTCGTGGTGTGCCCAGAGGGAAGGTCGACTTCTCCCAAGACCTTTTCAGTTTGGTAAACCGTTCCCACAGACCTGGTAACGGCCATCGAGATGTTGTACCGGTTAAAAAGAAAGGAATTCATGAAACGCAGACGTTCATCGACGAAATCCTCGCTGCGAGCCAGCCTTCCCGTCGCCTTGCTGTTGCTCGCTTTGGCCGCCGCGAGCGGTTGCGGCGGAACCAAATCACAGCTGGCTGGCTTGCCGGGTCCGCCTCCGGCAACCGATGTGAACGCTTACGTGGGCCAGCCCGGTGATTCTCCGTCCGAGCCTTCGCTCTGGGACGTTACGATCAATCGCTCCGAGAACACCTATTCGTACGGTCCGACATCCGGCCCCGCAACTTCCGGATCGATTGCAATCGAGAACAATAACTTCGTCATTCTGCTGGGTCAGAACGGATATCAGAGTGGGCTTGCAGTGGAACTTCCTGGACAGGCGATTATCCTCCGGCCGGGCGATAGCACGGCGCCGCTGGTCTTTGCCGTCCAGCAGACTTCATGCTTTGCCATCGGCGGCAACGTGAAGTTTCTATACGCGCTGTCACCCGGGGTCAATGGCCCTAGTAGTCCTTTCTTTGGCCGAATCTATGCCGCCACAAGCCCCGATGGAAGCAGTTGGCAATTCAATAATCAGACCAACTATATTTCACCGTACCAATTTTCAGCCCAAGAAAATAGCAATGTCCCCTCTGACGCGGAGTTCCCAGGCTATCCCGGAGACTTCTCTGCAACCTGTGACGCCGCAGACGGAGCCGCAACCGTAAGCGCAACTCCTCTGGCCTATTTCAACAGCGGCGCAAACACATTCCCTGTCCCCACGCAGTTTGTCATCAGTCCCGGAGGTCTGTTCTTCGAAAATCAGAGCTACGTGAACGTGCCCGCGACTGAAGGGTGGAACTACCCGAATGTGTCTGCCTGGGGCCTCAGTGAGTCAGCTGTGCCGCTCACAGTTGCCAGCGTGGCGTCGGCAAATTATCTTGGATTTCTGTTCGAATCAGATCCCAGCAACGCCATATATCGGACGCGACTGGTCGGATTCGGCAATGCTCCGATCTCCGGCACTGTAATGAACGGGGGAACATTCCCCAACGAAGATCCGACCCAGCCGCCGAACCTTAACATGAGCGTGACTTTTAACACCCAGGATCCGCTCAACAACGGCGTGTACTACCTTGCCAAGCTGACCATTCCGAACGACGCCTCCTCAACATTTACGGGCAGTTGCCTGAGCTATGGTGTGAGTCAGACGGGGACTTCGACGTGCACGAACGACGGAGTCGCAATGGTAGGGGGGCAGAACCAATATACGATCGTAATGAGTGCATCCGACGCAAACGGCGATCAAAAGACGCTGGTGTTGTTCGCGCAATAGCGAACCAGTAGGCCGGTCCAGCCCCCTTCCCTTTGAAAGCCGTCTTGGACATACGACAGAACCATAGAAGACTTTGATGGAGACGATGAATGAGTCGCCGCAGTCTCATCTACAAGAGGAATAATTTGAAGAGCAATAATTTGAAGATCTACTCGATTTTCGGACTGTTAGCCGGAGTCTGCCTCGCCATGGGCTCGCTGAGTTGCGGCGGAGGAAGCTCCGGTTCCGTTGGCATCGCTTTTGCCGCTGGTGCCTTGGCTCCTCCCTCGTCGCTTGCTTTGTCAGGGGTTTCGAGCTTTGCGGCCATTGTGACCGGAGACCCCGGCGCCCAAGGCGTGGACTGGACGGTTACTTGTGTCCCAGCGCCCATACCGCAAGGTAGCTGCGGCACCGTCACCGAGCATACGGCGAGTGGCTATCCCACAACCTACTATGCCCCCTTCAATTTCGATGAGCTGACGGTGCCCGTAAATGGAACGGTCACGATTACGGCTGCGTCAAGCGCGGATCCGACTGAGACGGTCAGCGCAACCATTCAAGTTACGCCCACTCCGCCGATCTCGATTGGCTTTAATGAGGCGCCGCCGGCATCCATGTTGACCGGAGCCACAGCGACTTTGGTAGCGATAGTCTCGAACGACTCATCCAATGCCGGGGCCGATTTTACCCTGAGCTGCGGAAGTAACAACCCATGCGGCACAATTGTTCCGGCTCATACCAGCGGAATTATCGGCGCTTTCACGGTCTACACCGCCCCGGATATTGTGCCTCTCGATGGTACGGTCACCATCACTGCAGCATCCACCGCCGATCCAACTCAGACGGTGAGTGCGATAGTCACCATCAAGCAAGCACCTCTCAAGATCGCCCTTCCCCAGACACCAACACCCAATTTGCCCGTAGGGGCCTCCACAAATCTCACGGCGGTCGTCACGTTTGATCCCTTCAACGCTGGCGTGGACTGGACTGTGTCCTGTCAAAGCACTTCATGCGGTTCGTTCAACCCGGCCCACACCGCAAGCGGCCAGTTGACCTCCTACACAGCTCCGCAGACGGTTCCTACTGGCGGGTTGGTGACGATCACTGCTGCCTCCACAACCGCGCCCACGACCACGGCAACTGCGCAGATCACGGTGACTCCGGCAGACCTGCAGAGCAGTCTGCTGAATGGGCGATATGCCTTCCTGCTGCAGGGAGTCAGAGAAGGAGGTACCTGGGCGATCGCCGGTCAGCTGTCGGCCGATGGTATTGGCGGCATCAGCGTGGCCACGGAGAGCTTCCCGGGTGACAACAATCTCTATACGCTCTCGGGCACGTACTTCATCCAGAGCAATGGCACCGGAACCATCACTTTGAATGGCGCACCTACTGGACTGGGTTACTGGAACGGCGGGCAACAGGTATTCCAGGTGGCAGTCGTCAGTCCGGGCGTAATGTCGATGGAAGAGTTCGACGGTTTCTACGATTCCACTCTCCATGTCGCCTACGGAGGGACGCTCAACGGGAGTCTGTTCCAGCAGTCGACGGCGGATTTTCGGCCTCTATCACCGTCTTCCTACTCGTTCCTCCTTTCGGGTTTTGGCCCCAATAGTGGGCCGAGCTTCTATGGCGGGGTTCTCAACCCGGTCTCGGGAAATTTCACGATGGATCAATCCATCGACGGCACCATTGGTTCCACTTCGGGATTCATCGGCGTGGTTAACGTCTCGCCCGATGGCAGCAACGGAACGCTACTCATGAGTCCATATTCGTTCCAGTACTACGTGGTCGATACGGGACATTGGATCCTGATCGCGCAAAGCGGCACCCCCGACGTTGGCGCCGGTCATCTTTATGTCCAACCAAGTACAGCCTCGCTGCCTGCCGGAAATTTTGGGTTCACGGAAACTGGCGCAGCACCTCTGCCCCAGGGAAGCACACCTCTGGCACTCGGCGGCATCCTTTCAAGCGATGGCTTGGGCAACGTTTCGGGCACGCTGGATGGCAACCTCAACGGAACCGTGAGCAGTTCGGCAGTCTCGGGAACCATGTCTGTGGCTCCGAACGGACGTGGCACACTCAGTCTTTCCGGCGGAGCGGCACAGCAGTTTGGGGTTTATATCACGGCAAGTAACGGAATCCTGTTGCTCGATTTGGATAGTCAATTCTCCGGCGTGGGCGTCGCGCTACCGCAGACCACAGGAGCCAGTGCGACCGCTTCGTTATTCTCCGGCAATTATGCTTCAGCTTTTCAAACACTCGGGGAGATCGACCTGGCCAGCGGCGGAGTGGGGTCGTGGAACGATTATCTGGGAGTGATCACGGCGGATGGAGTATCCAACCTCACGGGCTCGATGGCATTGGACCAATTCGACGAAAGTTCAGGGGCATTCTGGACGCAGACTCCCGATGCAACCCTGACAGGCAATTTCAGCGCCGGTCCCTCCGGCAGATTTACCGGGTCGATCACGGTTCCACCATTGGCAACATCACAAAAGGTGTTTTACGTCCTGAACGGCTCGACGGTGCTTTCACTCGGATTGGATTCTGGTCCCTCAACTGGCATTCTTCAGCTACAACAGTTCTGAGATTTCAATTCGTCGATGCCGCCGCGGTGGCCCGCTCGCGCGCGCTCAGTCGTACAAAATCAAACCAATCCGTCACCACGTCGCTTGGGTAAATGCACGCTGCTTTCGAAATCATTGATGCGAAAACATGGAAGTGAGCTTCCGGAGATTATAGAAATGAATTGTGAATCGGTCTCGAATGGCCGGATGATCGTTGCACTCAAAAGCATCGCTTTGATGTTGTGCGGCTTGTCTCTCTTGCCGTTCAGCGGATGCAGCGTCAGCAAACCCGCGCCCGTTACCATCGCTTTCACACAGGGACAGATGGCCCCGCCGTCGTCGGTGGCGGCGAATTCTTCGACGCAGTTTGCCGCCACGGTCAACAATGATCCAGCGAATCTCGGAGTAAGCTGGCTTCTGAGTTGCAACGCCTCGGCGGCCTCCGATTGCGGTTCCATCACCCGGCACACGGCGAGCGGCGGGGCCGCTACTTACATCGCTCCGGCTTCCATACCGTCCGGGGGAACAGTGACAATCGAAGCCAACTCGTCGGCCGATCCTTCCCAAAGCGTCACCGCAACTATCACGATCACGCCGGAGGTTTACGGTCCGATATCCGTTGCCTTCTTCCCGGCTCTGCCGGCAACAGTCGCGCTGGGCACTTTTTTGCCAGTGTCCGTCGTCGTCACCAATGACCATATTGGCAGCAACGGTCAACCGATGGGTGCCACGCTCAGCGTGACCTGCCAGGTTGCCGGCACGTGCGGCTCTTTCAGCGGTTCGTATTACATTCCTCCGTCGGTGATTCCTGCCGGAAATACCGTTACGATCACGGCTACGTCGGTCGCTGATCCCTCGGCGAGCGCCAGTGCGACGGTAACCATCGTTGCTCCCGTGGTAACGATCTCGCTGGTGGTAACGCCGCCAGCTTCGATTACAGCTGGAAGTGCAACGAATCTCGCCGCCTACGTGACCGACGGAACGGCCACCAACGCAGCCGGACAGATGGGCGTTGACTGGAGCGTTACCTGCGGCGGCAGCGCCTGCGGTTCATTCATTCCACCGCATACGGCCAACGACAACGGGATCTCAACCCAACAGGTAACCACGGCCTTCACTGCGCCCTCCACTGTGCCGACCGGAGGGACGGTCACGATTACGGCAACAGCCACTGCCAGTCCGACCACACAGATATCGACAACGCTTACCATCACGCCAGTCACGTTGAACAATGGCTTGCTGAACGGGCATTTTGCCTTCTTCTTGAGCGGCGTAAATACGATTGGCCTGTCGGCTTCGGCCGGGAGCATCATTGCCGACGGCAATGGCAACATCACCGCCGCCGAAGAGAGTCTGCCCGGGCAAAGCACGGCCCTCACAGGGATCACCGGGTCTTATTACATTGGCAGCGATGGAAGGGGTTTGATGACCCTGAACGGAGTACCAAATTCCATTTGGCTCAACGGACAGCAGATCTTCGCCTTGGCGGTTGTCGATTCCACGCATGTGCTCGTGGAGGAGTTCGACGGTTCCGGCCCCTTTAACATCACATATTCGCCGCCGATTACATCGGGGCCTTGGGGCAAGACGCAGCGCGGAGAACTTGACCTGCAGCAAACGAGCGATTTCAGCATTCCACCCTCCGGTCCTTATGCTTTCGCCCTGACGCAAGCGGGTGCGGGTGCGCCACCATTCGCCGGATATTATGCTGGAGTGCTGAACGCAGATAGTTCGGGAAACATCATCAGCTTCGCGATCGATCGTTACGTCGACGGCGCGACTACTTCCATCGCCAGCGGCATCTACGGCGCACAGTCTTTTAGCACGGTCGACAGCTTCGGATACGGAACAGTGAGCGTCGGCCCATATTCTCTGAATTATTTTCTGGTTGACTCCGGCCACCTTATCGTGACCGGAGGTTCGAGTTCGGACGGAACCGGCTTGCCTTCCGGCCATGTTTACTCACAGCCTGCGACGATGCCGTCTGTGGCTGGCACGTACATGTTCACTCTGGGTGGCTCAACTCCGCTGTTGTCGGCCGGCGGGTCCGGGGTCGAGGGCAGTAATCCGCAGGCACTTGGGGGCTGGGTCACCAGCGATTCCAGCGGAAATCTTACGGGGTATTTGGATACGAACAAGCAAGGTGTAGTTGACAGTGCTGCTGTCACTGGAACCTTGGTGGCGAGTGCCGTTCCGGGACGGTGGCTCATGACGCTGGAGGGTGGCGGCGCTTCCTTGTTCGCACTGTATCCGACCAGCAGTGGCCTGTTCATCTTCCAACTGGATGTGGGGACGTCCGGCACCGGCACGGTGGCGCTACAGTCAAGTTCCACGCCGAGCATCTCGGGAAATTACGCGGTCAGCATTCAACAACCGGGAGCGATCGATGGAAGTCGCAGCATCAGCCGCGGGCTGGAGGCTGGCGCCTGGGCCGACATTTCCGGCCAGATCATCGCCAGCAACTCTTCGACGCTCTCCGGCACTCTGGACATTGACCAGATTGACGGGGTGTTCCTTGCTCCCAGCGGAAACATTTGGACTCAGACCCCCGATCAAGCGGTGACCGGCACTTTCTCGTCCGGCACGCAAGGCCGGTTTACTGGATCGCTTACCATTAACCAAATAGTAACCACCCCCGGCCAACTCGGCACGCTCAACGTGATTCTGTATGTTGTCGACAGTTCGCAGGTGATGCTATTGGAAGATGATTCCACCCCGGCCGTCGGCCTTCTCGAATTACAGAATTTCTAAAGAATTCCTCATAAAACGTCGCCTTACTTCATTCATCAACCGAGTCCGAGCCCGGCGTTGCGAAACCCCACTGATTGTCCTCCTCGATCAAAATCTCACCGGCGGCAGCAAAACCGTGGCCGGGTTCCTTTCGGCAGGACCAGGTTGCTGCCTTGTACGTGGAGCTGCGCGCACCCCTGAGCGCCTCCCTGCGCCGCTGGAAGCTGCCGGCGGAGGAAATGGAAGACATCGTCCAGGATACTTTTCTACGATTGTTGTCCCATGGCCCAGCGGATCTCAAGGCGGAAAACGCCCGCTATTGGCTGTTCCGAGTAGCTCACAATCTGGCGATCGATCGCCGGCGATCCGGATGGTGGAATTCATTGGACTTAGAGGCCGATTTCGAGCTGCTGTTGTCGACTCATCCCAGCCCGCACTTTAATCCCGAGAAAATCTATCTCAACCAGGAACTGCAAAAGGCGGTACAAAGCAACCTGGCAAAACTTACGCCACGCCAACAGCACGCCATCTACCTGCGGATCGTCGGCTTCAGCTACAAGGCGATCGCCGATCAACTGAAAGGTACTTCCAACAGCGTCGGCGAATTGATCCGGCGCGGCCTCAAACGACTGGGCGAAATGGGAGCAAACACACAGTGACCTGAAGCCTGCAATCTGCAATGTGAAGCGTCGATGAATTTCCTTCCACACCCCATGTGAACGGATGCTGCGGATCGTTTTTATAGATGCGAGCGTGCTCCCTTAAAGCGAGTTCAGTGCGATTCTCGCCCAGGTGCATAGGGGCGCATGATGCGTGTGCTCGCCGCGCATCCCGACACAATAAGCGGTGAACCCGATTCCCAAAAGGAAGGTAATATGAAACTAGCGAAGTATCTCTCCCTTGTGGCGCTGTTGGTGGTGCCATTCACGGCTCAGCTCCATGCCCAAACCCTTGCAGGCGCCGTAGCTGGCTCTTCCGCCCTCTTTGTTGAAGCCAATCAGGGCGCTTATGCGGCCCTCGGCTGCGGCTGGAACGACTCGAACAGCTCATCTCACCAGTTTGTCACGGATGTCCGTTCTGGGGCGGGCAGCGCCACCGACTACGGTAAGATTTGGGTGGTATGGACGAACACTGGATCTTGCGCGTCTCCAACCCCTGCCGCTCTGGTCTATTTCTACATCAGCCTGGACTCGGGAATCGGCAACCGCTGCCTGTTCGCCCAGCCTCAGTGCGTGCTGACCGAGAATGAAGCGGCTGGCACTGCTGGCACAGGCGCACCCTCCGGAGTCACCGACACTAATCTTCCCGCAGGCATTTTGAGCGCGATCAACGGCGCGTCGATCAACGTTGCCGCGACCGATATGATGCCACTGGATGCCGCGTTTGCCGCTTACCAGGCTCTGGGTGGACCCTCGAATTTGTGCGGGCAACTGTCGTCTGGCACACAGTTTCAAGGCTACGGCAGAGGCGGTTTTCCCGGTCCGGGGACGCAGATTCAGGCTCAGGATAGCTCATCGGTATTCAACGTTATCGGCTTCAACATCACTGGCACCGATCCATTCACTGGCACCCCCATCCCCGCTTACACGGTCACGCCTGTAGGCGCTACCCCGGAATTGGTTTTTGTGAATACCGGGAACGCGAATGGGTTTGGCTCCGCCAGCGTTGCCAACGTCAGCCGCTCCACTCTGGGCTTGTTGTTCAGCAACATTCTGGCACGGACTGCAGACGTCGTACCCCAGCAGTTCGCCGGCTTGAGCGCAACCTACTACGGAGTCACCGCATGGCATCGCGAGTCGCTCTCCGGCACCTACAATGTGTTTGACCGGGCAATTCCAAGCAACAAGGAACTCTATCGTACGCAGGAGTTTGTCTGCCCACCCGTCGAGCCGTTGAACTATGGCAGGACGATCGCCGACGGCGGAACCTCCACCACCAGCAACAATTACCGCGCGATCGGGACGGGCGACATGATTACCGAAGTCGGAACCATTAATGACTCCATCGGTTACGCTTTCTGGAGCGCTGGTAACTTCAAGAGCACGACCTATGGCCCGGGAACTGGGGGTACGTACAAGTACCTCACGGTCGACGGAGTGGATCCGCTTTGCTCCACCTATGGGTGCGGCGGCAGCGCCGGCCAAATTCCGACGGCTACCAACGGTTTCCTGTCCAACGTTAACCTGAATAACGTGGCCAACGGGTCCTACCCGATCTGGTCGGAACTGCGCTTCGTCTCGACCAACTCGGCAGGTCTGACCGCCGCAACCGCGCTGGCGAGTTATGCGCAGGCTGAGTCCACCACGCCCGGCGGAGCACAGCCTGACTTCATCACCGCTCCGAACCTCAACGTCGTCCACGCGCACTTCGCCCTGCCCTTCGTTGCGGATCACTATCCGGCATCGGAAGGACCACGGGTTTGCGGTGCTAGTGGCGGCCCCGAGGCCGGTGGCGATGCCGGCGGCATCGTGACGAGTCTGCAGGCCGGATCGGACTACGCCGTCCTGAAGAACAACTACAACACGTCTTCCTGCGTCGGCATCACCGATTCGGCTTCGTTTGGTGTTCACCAGTAACCATGGCTTAACCGGTTCCACGAACCGAGAGGCAATGTTCGATGGGGTAGACGGCAAACCGGCCGTCTACCCTTTCGCACAATCCATGCGCCCAGTTTTTCTCGTAATTCCTCTAAATTTATGACTTTCAAAACTGCAAGCCACACTTTCGGTCGTTGCGCCCGTGTCGTTTTTATGAAGGCGCTCCTCGTCTCTCTTGCGTTCGTACTGGCTGCCTCAGTCCACACGTTTGCGCAGTCCGCCCCGGCCGCATCCACTCCGGCGAAGCCAGAGTCTATGGATTCTACGGCGGCGAAGCCGGACGCTGCTGCGCCGGAGCAGACTCATGATCTGAAACTGAATTTGATGGAGCACGAAGATTGGACCAAGCTTTCGATCAAGGATCTCGGGTTGCAGCCGAACCCGCCGCTTCCGGGCGGGATCATTGACCGTCCGCAGTTCACCCGCGAACTGGTTCGCCTGCAATGGCGGAAATCCGATCCCGTGGACATCTACATCAGTATGCCGAAGGGCGTCAAGAAGCCCCGTGTAGTGCTCTACCTCTATGGCTATCCGAGCGATGCGTCGCGCCTAACGGCCGACGATTGGTGCGCTGGCGCCACCAAAGGAGGATTTGCAGCGGTCGGCTTTGTTTCCGCACTGACCGGTGAGCGCTTTCACGCACCATGGCTCATGAAACAGTGGTTCGTGAGCGAGCTGCAGGCGTCGCTGGCGATCACAACCCACGATGTACAAATGATCTTGAACTACCTCGAAACGCGAGGCGATCTGAACCTGGATCGGGTAGCGATGTATGCACAAGGATCGGGCGCCACCATCGGTATCCTGGCCGCTTCCGTCGATTCGCGGATTCAGGTCCTGGATTTGCTCAATCCCTGGGGCGATTGGCCAGATTGGCTGAAACAGTCGGGATGGGTTCCAGACGGTGAGCGTCCGGACTTCCTACGCCCGGAGTTCCTGGAGAAAGTTGCGGCGTTCGATCCGGTGCAAGTTCTGCCCAGGCTGACAACGCCGGTTGTGCGACTGCAGCAGATCAAAGATGACCGCATTACCCCCACGGCGGCCCGGGAAAAAATCGCTGCCGCGCTTCCTCGCGGGGCAGCTTTCCTGCAAAGTGACAGCTGGCCGGAGTACCTGAAAACCTTCAAGGAGCAGAATCTCTGGGGTTGGGTCAAGGAGAAATTGGCCGGACAGCCAGATCCAGCATCAACGCACACAGGCGGCGGTTTCTGATTAGCACGCCACTGTTGCGCGTGCCCTAGATAAATCGGGCGCCAAACGTCCGGTCAAAACTTAGCGGAGACAATCGACCGGCGCACGGTGGAGTGTGGTTCTCAGTTGAACACAAAGGGACCGGGGGTAAGCAACGATTATGGCTACGTGCACTTTCTGTGGGAGCAAAGATGTCCGACGATCCTCGTCTTCCACTCTAGACACGCCCGCTATCCGCGTGATGCGGGCCCTGACGTTTCGGTGCCTATATCGTTGCCGCAGTTGCGACGCCCTCTTCGAGGCCATCGGACTTGTTTCGATCTTGACGCGTGGGCAGCCGGGAAACCAGTCAAACAAACGGAACGACCAGCCGCGCCGCTCCGATTCTGAGAACGCCCAAGGGAAGACTGGAAGCTTACAGCCCCTCGTGCCACGACCTACCCCTCGTGCGGAGGCCACTGAACCGGATCGCAGCATGTCAGCTTAGCCTTAGCTCGATTCTCGATCATGGCAGGCGCTTTCCGATTATTAGCCGTAGATGGGCATCCGATGAGAGTTTACGTGTGCCGGACGACGGAGCGAAAAAGTTTTGCACACCCGTGGAGAATGCATGTATCGAATCGTCCTTCTTCTTGTGAGGGTCCCCAGAAGCTAAAAGTGCTCGAACCTGGGCGTTTGAGCGGCGGTGCGCGCGCGGAACTCGGGGCGCCACTGCAGACACTGGCCGAACTCGCTGTTCAAGATAGAAGGAAATATTCCTATGAGGATTGCGAAGTGTTTTCTGATGATGGCGCTTCTTGTGGCGCCGTTTGCCCAGCAACTTAAAGCCCAAAATCTGCAAGCCAACATCGCGGGTTCCACTGCTTTCTGGCTGGAGGCGGGAGAGGCGGCCTACACCTTGGGGGGAACGACCACCACCTGCGCATGGACCACTTCGCTTTCCGTGGATGGGTCCAGCTTCGTCATTGACCAGCGGGTCCCGGCTCTTCCCCAATACTTTCCGTTCAGCGTCGACTACGGCGCTCTATGGGTAACGTGGACGACAGGATCAACCGGCACATGCGCTGCCCCCAGTTCCGACTCCAACGTGTGGGCTTATATCAGCTTGGACTCGGTGCTGGGAGATCGCTGCTTCTTTGCGCAGCCGCAGTGCACCTTGAATGTTGGCAGCTTCAATCAATCTAATGGCGTCGTCACCCCCCTGGCTCCCGGGACGGCCGGAGCGAACGCGCTTCCCGGCGTCACCGATACTCCCATACCGGCGAGCGTTCTCAACGCATTCAACGGTCAGACAATCAGCATAGCGGCCACCGATATCCTTCCGGTCGATGCCAAATTCTCAAGCTACTCAGTTCTGTCTCAATGCGGACCGCTCGGAAGCGGTACGCAGTTCATCGGCCTTGGCTACGGACCCGGACCGTTTGCCCCCCAGCCCATCTATAGCTACTTCAGCGAGTACTACATCAACGTCAACGACTTCAATGTTTATGGCACCGATGGAGCGACTGGGCTGCCCGTCCCTGCCTATTCGATTACTCCGGTCGGCGCCATTCCGGTGATTGTAGCGGTGAACACTTCGAACTCTAACGGATTTGGATCTCCTCAGGTCGCGAATGTGAGCCGCTTCGATGTCGGGTTGCTTTTCACCGACCTCCTCCTGCGAACAGCGGATGCGATTGCGCAGCCGTTTGCCGGCACGGGCGCAACCTACTACGGAGTCTCTGCCCTGGTACCATCGCCGCTTTCGGGTGCGTATAACATTTTCGAGCACTCGATCACCAACAGCAAAGAGCTCTACCGTTCGCTCGACATCTACAATTGCGACCCCTACGGCGCACCCGCCGCCAATCCGCTGATCGGATCGAGAAATATCGGCAGCAATACCGGCTACCGGTACCGCGTCATCGGAACCAACGAAATGCTGAGCGAACTCCAATCGACGCAAGACTCGATCGGCTTTGAGCTCTGGAGCACCGAGAACTTCGCCGGTACTACCAACCTCAAGTACCTCACTGTGGACGGCGTCGACCCGCTCTTTAACACCTATAGCGGCGGGACGATACCGCAATCCGGAAACGGCCTTTTGCCAAATGTAACGCTGTCGCATGTGGCCGACGGATCGTATCCCATCTGGAACGAAGAGCGTCTCATCAGCTCACCGTCGAATGCGGGCGTGGCCGCAACGTTCGCGTCCTATACTCGATCGCAACTGTCGTTTGGAACAGGCGCCACGCGCCCTGACTTCGTTCCGGACTCGCAACTCAACGTATTCCACATGCACTTCGCTCCAACAGGCGTCACTTTCAACGCTACCAACAGGGCATCTGACGGGCCTAAGGTATGCGGCCCTGGTTCGGCCCCGGAAGATGGCGGCGATGCGGGGGGATTGGTACTAGGTCTGCAGGCTGGAGCAGACTACTGCGTCCTACAAGGCAATTACGGGGCTGCCAACGGTACGGGCCCCACCAACACAGCGTCGTTCGGCCCACGCCTGTAGTTTAAGCGCAACACGCCGAGGGTACAGCCGGTCTATGGCCGGCTGTACCCGTGTTTAACTTCCCCAGCAAGAGGTTGCCGTTAGTTTGATTCCCTGCTTCTCGTCGTGCCATTTCCGGTAAAAAGAGCGTAAGATACCCGAAGCTTCTGGGACCCCTGCCATGCACCCCCTGCAAGAAAACGTGATTTTGCTGAGGAGCCTATGCAGTCTGGCTACGACATTTCCGTCCCCGAACAGATCCTACAGGTAGGAGACACCCGTCCTCACTCTATTGCCCTGAGCTCAGGCGATCAGCGTCTGAGCTATGCGGAGCTTAATCGGCAGGCCGATCAGTTCGCAGCGTATCTCGTCCAGGGGAGCGCAGCGCCGGGAGGCACGGTTGCCATCTGCCTGGAACGGTCTTTCGACTGGATCATTGCCGCGCTTGGCACTATGCGCGCCGGTGCAGCTTATCTGCCGCTGGATCCGGCTTGGCCCGATGCCCGTTTGCGTTTCGTCATAAACGATTCGCATGCCACCGTTCTCGTCGCTCGCTCAGCGGTCATTTCTCGCCTTGACCTCGAGGTTGAGGGTATCGATCCGTGCCGCGACGCTCTCGCCATTGCTGCCGTTCAGCCCAACGCAGGAGCTCTCGAGCCTACTGCACTGGAGAGCCTCGCCTATGTGATCTACACCTCGGGGTCCACTGGTGTCCCCAAGGGGGTGGAGATTACGCATGCCAATCTATGCCACCTCGTTCGCTGGCACCGTGAAGCTTTTGCCGTTACACCGCAGGACCGGGCGAGTCATCTTGCGGGGCTCGGATTTGATGCGGCGGTGTGGGAAATCTGGCCGCACCTCGCGGCAGGAACGACCGTCTGCCTTGCTGACGACGATGCGCGTTTGTCGCCCGAGCTATTGCAGCAGTGGTTGATTCGCGACCGTGTCACGATCGCATTCGTCCCAACTGTTCACGCCTCCTTCCTGATGGCGATGCCATGGCTGGCCACATCTTCGCTGCGTCTGCTGCTTACTGGCGGAGACGTTTTGCACCGCGGGCCCGTTGCCGACCTTCCATTCGGCGTGGTCAACAACTACGGGCCGACCGAGTGCACGGTCGTTTCCACATCCGCCGCGCTCAAGCCTGGAGCCCGAGGGGCACCGCCCATCGGCCACCCGATAAGTGGCGCGCGCATCTATCTTCTGGACGAACACGGACGTCCGGTTTCAGACGGTGATCGCGGCGAGATCTACATTGGTGGCGGAGGGGTTGGGCGCGGGTATCGCAATCTGCCGGATTCAACCGCGCAGTGCTTCTTGTCTGATCCGTTCGTAGGGGCGCCGACCGCCCGCATGTATCGCACAGGCGATTTCGGAGTTCGACGGCCGCACGGGGAGATCGAGTTTTGCGGGCGCCGCGACCGGCAAACAAAGATCCGAGGTCATCGGATCGAATTGGACGAAGTTGGCGTTGTCCTCACGGATCACCCCGCCGTCGAATTTGCCGTCGCGGTCACTAGAACCTTGGCTGAGGGAGAGAATGAATTGCTGGCTCACGTCCTTCCCAAGAGGCATGCGGCTGTTCCGACCGGGCGCGAACTGCGGCAACATCTGTTGCAGAGGCTGCCGGATTATATGATTCCGGCCCAGTTCGTTCGTTTGTATGAACTGCCGTTATCCCCCAGCGGTAAGATCGATTTCGGACTACTCGCAGTGCCCACGCCGGAGAATCTGCTAGCAGACGATATAGTTGTCCCAGCAGCAGATGCTAAGCCAATCGAGGAAAAGCTTCTGAGGATGATGCGGCAGGTTCTCAGGAACGATGCTGTCCGCCCAAACGACAATTTCTTCCTGGCGGGCGGACACTCCCTGCTTGCTATGCAGCTCCTGATGCGTGTGCGCGATGTCTTCGGCATCGAGATGACGTTACGACGGCTTTTTGAGGCCCCAACCGTAGCGAGTCTGGCTTTGCTGGTCGAGAGGACCCTCATCGAGAACATCCACTCGATGACCGAAGAGGAAGCCGAAAGACAGCTAACAGAGTAGACGATGCCTTCCCTCCAGAGCCCAGCTGTAGACATCAACGATGCCGAGCTAAGTCTGGTACAACTTCTCAATCCAGAGGTCATGGCCGACCCTTGGAAGTTGTATCGCACCCTGCGAGAGCACAGCCCAGTGCATTGGGACCCGTATCTGCATGCCTGGGTGGTAACCGGATACTCTGAAGTCGTCACCGTCCTGAAGTATTATTCGGCCGACCGCACTCCCAGGCCGGAGTATCTGGAGGAGCTTGGGCTGTCGATCCTAAAGCCCTTTGCCGAAATGATGCAGCAACAAATGCTGTTCAGGAGTGGCGCCGCGCACACTCGCCTGCGCGCCATTTGCTCGTCCGCATTCACTTCGCGCCGGGTGGAGGAGATGTCTTCGGTTATCGAGTCGGTGTGCGATGGCCTGATCGATAAGATCATTCCCACCGGGCGCCTGGATGTGATCGCCGACTTCGCCGCCCCTTTTCCTGGGATCGTCACAGCGAAGCTGTTTGGCGTTCCCGAAGAGGACCATCACCAGCTCGGGATCTGGACTGCTGACTTGGCTGAAGTGTTGGGGAATGTTCAACACCATCCCGATCGCGTGACGGAGATTGTCCAGAGTCTTGAGGATCTGAAGCACTACATCGCTGCCCGAATCGAAGAACAGCGGCGGTCACCGACCACGGGCCTCATCCACGCGCTGATGACGGCGCAAGTGGATGGCAACCGTCTGTCGGATGACGAAGTAATTGCCAATACCATCGTCACTTTGATCGGCGGGCATGAGACGACGACAAATCTGATCGCCAGCGGATTCCTAAGACTGCTGGGCGAGCCCGAATCTCTCCAGCAGCTGCTTCGCAATCCCGAGATCATTCCTTCGGCGGTTGAGGAATTGCTCCGGCTCGAGTCGCCGGTCCAAAACACCGTACGAATTGCACCCCAAGAGATGCAACTAGGCGGGAAAACCATACCGGAGGGTTCAAAAGTGGTGGTGGTCCTCGCTGCGGCGAACCGCGACCCCGACCGTTTCCCCGATCCAGACCGCATGAATCTGTTGCGGCCGGACAATCGCCATCTCGCTTTTGGCTGGGCGTCTCATTTCTGCTTTGGAGCCCCTTTGGCACGCATGCAGGGCCAAGTCGCTTTCCGCAAGCTTGTCAGCCGACTCCCCCGGCCGGCTGTGATCGATCAGAAACCGACCTGGCGGAGTAATGCGGGATTGCGCGGCCTCACTTCACTCAACATCCGCTTCGATCCGGGCCAGCCTATAACGGCATCGGCTTAGGGCGCCGATTTCCGCAAGGTCACGACATGGAAGTACGAGTAAACAACCAGAAACTCTCGCCGGCAAAGTACCGTCTGCTTCAGCGGCAGATGAGCGGGACAGCCGGACAGGATCCTGAATCGGTTCATCCCCGCCCGCCCGGCACCGCTGTGCCTCTCTCCCCTGCGCAGCGCCGGATCTGGCTTCACGCGGCCCAGCAGCCCGAACTTCCTCTCTATAACGAGTCCATTACCATCCACCGGCACGGGAGCTTCGATCTCGGAGCCCTCGAAGCCAGCGTGAACGAAATTCTTCGGCGGCACGAGATCTGGAGAACCAGCTTCACGCCTGACGGGGAAACGGTGATCCACGACGCCGTGCACGTGACTCTGCCGTTTGTGGACCTCAGTGGGCTGTCTCCCTCCGAACAAGAGGCTGCTGCTCTTGGCCTTGCCGGTGAGGACGCTAAGAACCCCCTCGCCGTCGATCGGGCTCCCCTTTTCCGCGCGCGCGTCGTGCGCATGAAGACCAACGAGCACCGGCTCTATCTGACGTTGCATCATTTGATTTTCGACGGGGTCTCCATCAGTCGCATCTTTCTGCCGGAGCTGGCAGCCATCTACGCCAGCTTTGAGCAGGGGAAGCGGTCTCCGCTGCAGCTCCCCAAGCTTCAGTATGGGGACTATGCTCTGTGGCGAGAACGGCGTGCGAACTCGCTCGCTGTGAAGCAACATCTCGCGTATTGGTTCCGACAGTTGTCCGGGCCACTGCCGGTCTTGCACATTCCCGTGGATCGGCCGGGGCCGGCAATAGCAAGCCATCGCGGTTCGGCGGAACGTTTCCGGGTCCCGGCGGACTTGCTGAAGAAATTGGGCGTGCTATGCCGCGCGCAAGGCGTAACACTTTACATGGCGTTGCTCGCCGCTTTTAAAGTGCTGCTTTTTCGATATGGCGGGCAAAACGATCTCATCGTTGGCAGCGTTGGTGACGGGCGCAGGCGGCCGGAGTTTGAAACTCTGATGGGGTGCTTCCTCGACACATTCGCGGTTCGCACCCAACCTGCCGCGGAACTTCCTTTCTCCAAGTATCTGGCTCAAACGCGAGAGGCGGTCCTCGGCGCCATCGTCGCAGCCGATGTTCCGTTTGACCGCATTGTGCAGGAAATCAATCCTCCCCGAGATGCCCGCCATCACCCAGTTTTCCAGGCGTTCTTCAACATTCGTCCCCAGGTACAGCCACTCCTCGAGGGCTGGAACCTGACGACGATGGACGTCACGCCGAGCACGACTAAGTTCGCCCTCAACCTGGAACTGTGCGAGTGGTCCGACTATCTGGAAGCTCGATTTCTCTACAGCACGGAGAATTGGGAAGCAAAGACCATCCGAAGAATGGCCGCACATTGGCTGGTGCTGCTCCGATCGGTGTGTCTGAATCCAGAAACCAAGATTGGCGACCTGGCCATTCTGGCTCCCGAAGAAAGCGCCTGTCTATCGGGAGCGGGAGGTTGGAACGATACGAACCGCGATTTCCCGCAGAAGCCGCTTCAGTGTCTGATCGAAGACCAGGTCTGTCGCACGCCGCACGCGGTCGCCGCCTTTTTTGCAGGCGAACGCTGGACCTATGGGCAGATCAATTTACGCGCGGAGGTTTTGGCGGCGCGGCTGCGAACGGCCGGGGTCACGCGCGGATCCACGGTGGCGATTGCACTCGATCGTTCGCTCGACATGCTCGCCGGACTTTTCGCAGTTCTTAAGACCGGGGCGGCCTATCTTCCGCTTAACATACATTTGCCGCCGGAGCAGATCGCACTACAGTTGGCGGATGCGAAGCCGGCGGCCTTGCTAACCCAGTATTCCATCTCGCAGCGGATCACTGGGATCACTGCGCAAAGCGTCCCTGCCGTATTCGTTGACGGCGAAAACGATGCGTCGCTCGCAGTCCACTCGCCAGCAAATCTCGCAAAAGAGAACGGCGCTACTCTTGACGACACCGCTTATGTGATCTACACATCGGGGACGACAGGCGAGCCCAAGGCGGTAGAGATTTCGCAGCGCAGTCTGGTGAATTTGCTCACCTCGATGCAGACAGCTCCGGGTTTCGGATCCAACGATGCACTTCTCGCGGTGACCCCGATTTCGTTCGACATCGCTGCGCTTGAGCTTTTCTTGCCTCTGATCTCGGGTGGAAGGGTTGCTATCGCCAGCCGGGAAGAGACCCTCGACCCATGCCTGCTGGCGAACGCCATCGTTCGTTCCGAGTGCACTGTGATGCAGGCGACCCCCTCGACGTGGCGGATGTTGCTCCTCTCCGGCTGGAGCAACGCGCCAACTGGAAGCTCACCAGGAATGCGACGGCTCCTTTGTGGAGGAGAGGCGTTGCCTCGCGAGCTCGCCAACCGCCTGTTGGCGACCGGAGCCGAGGTCTGGAACATGTACGGGCCAACGGAAACCACGATCTGGTCGATGATTCACCGCATATCGGCTCGCATATCGGCCGAAGACGAACAGGCCAATGCGGTTCCGGTTGGACGCCCTATTGCGAACACGACGGCCCACATTTTAGATGCACATGGCCAAACGGCCCCGATCGGGGTCCATGGGGAATTGTTTCTCGGAGGATTGGGACTTGCTAAAGGATACCGCGGGCGACCGCAACAGACTGCCGAGCGCTTTGTTCGAGTCAAATCGCTCGAGGATCTCTTGCTGTATCGCACAGGAGACGTCGCCGTGCGCAGGGATGATGGAACCATTGTGGTTCTCGGGCGAACCGATAACCAGGTGAAAGTGCGAGGTTATCGTGTAGAACTGGAAGCGGTAGAAGCCGCGGTTCTCCGCCATCCTGATGTGGCTGCCGCAGCCGCGCGCGTATGGCCTGAGCCGACCGGCGATTCCCGGCTTAGCGTATACCTTGTCGCCCATGACGGCGCTGCCGTACCCGGTGCTGCTGATTTGCGGGCTTTTCTACGGCGAAACATTCCAGACAGTATGATCCCGTCGGATGTGACTGCACTCTCCGCCCTTCCGCTGACACCCCACGGCAAGGTCGACCGATCCCGCTTACCCAGACCCATCGCCAAAGAGAAACCTGTACTGCCTGCAACGCCAGGTTCGCCGGAAGAAGCGCGCCTGTGCCGAATTTGGGCAGACGTACTCGGCTCGAAAGATGTCGGACTCGATGACAATTTCTTTGACCTGGGCGGTCACTCCTTGCTGGTCGCACTGGTGCAACAGCGCATCGCCTCAGAGTTTGGCCTGAGTATCGCGATTGCCGAACTGTTTCACAGTCCGACGGTCCGCCAACAGGCGAAGCTCATCCAGAAACGTGAGCCAGCCGAAATGGCTTTGCCACCTGGCGTGCTTGCGCTCCAGTCGCGTGGAACTGGGAGCAGTATCTTTTGGATTCACTATCTAAACCGGAACCTGGTCAGGGAGCTGAAAGATGACCATCCCTTCTTCGTGGTCTCGCTCACCGCAGAGGACACCAGGACATCCGGTAGCGCTCCGAGCATCGAGAGCCTCGCTGCGCACCATGTGCGCAAGATCCTGGCCACACAGCCAGCGGGACCCTATGTTATCGGCGGTCAGTGTGTGGGTGGCGTTCTCGCCTACGAAGTTGCCAGGCAGTTAAGCGCCGCGGGGAAGGAAGTGCCTTTGCTGGTTCTGCTTGACGTGCCGAACCCCTCCCGCGTGAAGTCTTTGAACACTATCGCCACTTGGTCTCGCTACCTGCGCTATCTGGCACGGAGGACGGCAAAAGAGGGCGCCCGGAAAAGCTTCCAATACGTCCATGAACTGGTCTCGAACCAGATCGCCCGCGCCCTGAGAACAAAGTCGGCTGCAACCCCGATGAGAATCGCCCAGGAGATCATCGAAACCGCTGCCAGGTCGTATCGGGTGGGGAGCTACCATGGGCCTGTGCTTCTCATCTTGTCATCGGAGCATGCGCCCCACAGAAACTTCCTCCCCGAATGGAAGGCAGTCGTTCCGGATGATTTGCACGTTCACCACGTCAATGGGCATCACCGTGAGCTGGATGCAAATTATGCGCCGACGATTGCCGCGGCGATTGTGCGTCTCGTATCGGCCGCTGGCCAGCGGTCATTCTCGTGTTCCGAAGTTTCTGGCTCCCTACCCGAGACTCGAATCGCGTAACGACTCCCGCCTGCCGCTTCTCGTGCACCAGCAAATGCGAGAAGCCGCGCGCCGCTTGCGCTGGCGCCCAGTTTTGGTTTACATAGAAATCATGAAAATACGTCAGAATCTTATCCGCATCCTCACGCTGCTCCCTGTGCTCTCGTCCTTGGCGGTTTTCGCCGCAGCCCCTGCCGCCCAAAAAGGCGAGTACATTGCGTTCGTGGGCACCTACACGGAGGAGGGGAGCAAGAGCAAAGGGATTTATAGCTACCAATACGATGCCCAGACCGGAAAGGTCACGCCCCTCGGGCTGGCGGCGGAAACGACAAACCCTTCGTGGGTTACGATTCATCCGAACGGGCGCTTCCTCTACGCGGTAAATGAGGTTGCCAACTACAAAGGCTCAAACGACGGAGGTCTCAGCGCGTTCTCCATCGATCGCGATAAAGATGGCCACCCCACGGGCAAACTCACCTTCCTGAACGAGGTGCCCACGCACGGCGCAGATCCCTGCTACGTTACCGTCGACAAAACCGGAAAATATGCGCTGATAGCGAACTACACTGGAGCTAGCGTCGCCGTCTATCGAATCGCCCAAGATGGGAGCCTCGGTCTCGGATCGAGCATGATTCAGCATACCGGCCACAGCGCAAATCCGGAGCGTCAGAGATCGGCGCATGTCCATTCGGTCGATCTCTCACCCGACAATCGTTTTGCCTATGTGGACGATCTCGGCATCGACGGCCTGCTGGTCTACAAGTTCGATGACAGCAAGGGAACGCTAGCGTCGAACAGTTCCAAGTACGCCACATTCGATCCCGGCGCGGGCCCGCGTCATTTTGCCCTGCATCCTTCGGGCAAATTCGCCTACGTCGTGAGCGAAATGCAGGGAACGGTAACCGCATTTTCGAACGATCCCGCGACCGCGACGCTGCAACGCCTGCAAACCATTTCAACCCTCCCCAAGGACTTCAAGGGAGTAATCGAAGACGCGGAAGTTGAAATCCATCCCTCCGGCAGGTTCCTCTACGCTTCGAACCGCGGTGACGGCAACAGCATCGCCGTTTTTTCCATTGATGCCGACAATGGAACTCTCAGTCCCGTTGAGTACATCCCCACGCAAGGCAAGACCCCGCGCAGCTTTGCGATCGACCCCACCGGCACACTGTTGTTCGTAGGAAACCAGGGGTCAAACAATATTGTGGTCTTTCGCATTGACCAAAAAACAGGACGTCTGACTCCGACCGGTCAGGTGTTCGACGAAGCCTCGCCGGTGTGCCTGAAATTCCTGAAGATCGAATAGCTGGCTTGTTCAGCGGGCAAGAACGCTGATGCCTGATTCGGTAGTGGTCGCACACTAACTCTCTCCCCTAGTGCACTATCGAGGCCGTATTGGTCGGCCCGACTCCCCACGTGCACTGTAATTCCCTTACTCCACACAGAAACCCACCCAGCCTCCGAACTGCCGCGAGTCGAAGCCGTCTTCAGGATTGCTGCCCGCTGCACAAGCCTTCGTCCCATCCGCCGCTGTGTCTGTCGCGTTGAGGTTGACGAACCCGGGCGCACCGGCCGACAGCGCGGTTTACGGTTCTGAAACTCACAAAAGTTAGAGGAATTGGGCGAAAAATTTCGTTTGTCTCAGTTGCGCGAAAAAGGGGCAGACGGCTGGTTGGCCGTCTACCCCATCGAACATCGCCTTTCGGTTCTTCGAACCGGCTAAGCCATGCTTACTGGTGAACACCGAACGAAGCCGCATCGGTGATGCCGACGCAGGACGGTGTGCCGTAGTTGTTCTTCAATACGGCGTAGTCCGATCCGGCCTGCAGGCTCGTCACGATGCCGCCCGCATCTCCACCACCCTCGATGGAACCGCTCCCGGAGCCGCAAACCCGCGGTCCTTCCGATGCCGGATAGGCATCCGAAACGAAGGGCAGGGCGAAGTGCGCGTGGATGACGTTGAGGTTCGGAGCGGTGATGAAGTCAGGCTGTGCACCGCCGGGAGTGGTGGACTCGGCCTGGGCATAACCCGCCAAGGTCTGGGCGGCGGTCAGACCCGCCGAACTGGTCGAGATGAAGCGCAATTCCGACCAGATCGGGTACGAACCATTGGCCACGTTCTGCAGCGTGACGTTGGCGAGCAGTCCGTTGCCGGCGGTCGGGATCTCACCATTCGAATAGGAGGCGAAAAGCGGATCCACTCCGTCGACCGTCAGGTACTTCAGGGCGCCCGGGGTCCCGGAGCCATAGGTCGCGCTCTTGAAGTTTGCAACACCCCAGTAAGCGTAGCCGATGGAGTCATTGATGGATTCGACTTGAGTAATCTCGTCGCTGTTGCTGAGCGCGCGGTAATTGTTACTGGTAGTGGAGGTTCCACCGTCGGCGATCGTCCTGCCATAGTTCAACGGCTCGATGGGTGGGCAGACAAACTCCTGCGTACGATAGAGTTCCTTGTTGCTTGGAATTGCTCGGTCGAACACAAGGTAGGCACCGGCGAGCGACTCGCGATGCCATGCGGTGATCCCGTAGTAGGTTGCACTTAAGCCGGCGAACTGCTGAGGTACGACATCTGCCGTCCGTGCCAGAATGTTGCTGAACACCAAGCCCAGAGTGGAGCGGGTGACGTTGGCAACGCTGGCGGAGCCGAAGCCACTGGCGTTCCCCGTATTCACAAAAATCAGTTCCGGAGCAGCGCCCACCGGCGTGACCGCGTAAGCGGGGACGGGCGTGCCAGTGAATGGATCGGTGCCCGTGATGTTGAAGCCGACAACGTTGAATACCGCCGAGCCATCCTGAGCTTTAACTTGTATCCCTGGACCGGGCCAACCGCCTCGACCGTAGCCTTGAAACTGCGTGCCAGACGACAGTTGCCCACACAAATTCGAGGGGCCCCCGAGAGCCTGATAAGCGGAAAAGGCGGAATCCAGTGGCAGACCATCAGTCGCGGAGACAGTGATCGACGCGCCCTCGATCGCGCTCCGAATGCCCGCAGGCAGAGCTGTGTCTGTGTTTCCCAGTGCATTTGAGCCGGTAGTGCCAGCCGCATCATTCTCGGTCAGCACACACGAAGGCTGGGAGAACAGGCAGCGGTCGCCGATTCCCGCGTCCAGGCTGATGTAGGCATAGACCTGAGCGGCAGGGCTCGGAGAGGCGCAAGAGCCGGTGTTCGTCCATACCACCCAAATCTTACCGTAGTCTACGGCGCTGCCCGCCCCGGAACGGACATCCGTGACGTAAGTGTGGCTTGTGGAGTTTGAGTCGGTCCAGCTGCAGCCGAGGGCAGAATAAGTGCCCTGTCCGGATTCAAGCCAGAGGGCGGAAGCGCCAGCTACCGCGGCTGAAAGCGATTGCGCATGGAGTTGCGGTGCGCACGGCACCATGAGCAGTGCCACGACCAAAAATAAATACTTCGCTAGTTTCATCTTTTTTTCCCCTTTTTTAATTGTTCGGTTGACCCGCTGCGCGCAGGAGATGCGTCGCAAATAAAACGCTGTTGCCGCCCCTTGCCACTGGCACGATCCCCCAAATCCCTATAGAACTAATCGTGTTACTTGCCTTTAGTAAGACGATTCGAGAGGCCATTTCCCACGGGGGTGCGGAAATAAATCCATCGAGTCTGGGCGCTTAGCGGCACTAATCCGGGGCGTTCGCTCCAGACGCAAGTTGCATGATTCCTTGCCCACAAGGAGGGGCGTTCTGCCTTGCGGCGTTGCAATTGAGGATTGTTTGTCGCATTTCAGGCAGGTTTAATCAGAGTAGATCTCTATAACGTTCCAAAGCCACGCGAACGAGCTGGCTCCGAGTGCGAACTTCCGTCTTGCCAAACAGCTGCTGTAACGTGTTCTTCACCGCGCTCTCCGAGATGTTCATGCTTGACGCAATTTCTTTATTCGATAAGCCTTGAACAACCAGCCGGAGTACGTCCATCTCCCGGCTATTCAGAGAGGGCCGCTCCTTTTGATCAAGAGGCGCCGAGCCCGTGCCTACCGGGACGGTTTGTTCCTCACTAACGTCGGCTATGATGGCTGCCAGCTTGGGTGTCGTCCCTTCCTTGTAGCTGGAGAACCAGACCTCGGCGAGAAAAGACTCTCCATTACCCCGATGGCCTCGGCATTGCATCGACGCCCGGAACTGGGGTCCCTCTTCCGGGCGCAGCGCGCGATGCAGTTCGGGCAAGAACGCCGCGATGGGTTCCCCGATCAAACATCCATCGCGGGGAGCCAGCAATTCGGTCGCGGCATGGTTGGCCAGTTCAATTAAGCCTCCTTCGTTGACCGTAAGAATAGCCGCCGGACTGGTCTCCACCAGTATGCGGGTTCGTTCCTGCGCTTCCTGGCTCAAACGCTGGTTGCGCAGCACTTCGGAAGTCAATAATCCGCAGCCGCAGAGGGCCAGGGCTTCGAATCCAAGCCGGATATTCGCGTCGGCCGGGTCGAGATTGCTGAAACGTTCACTCAGCAATGCGCATGAAAGTCCCAACAAAACAATGGCCCAACGCGGCAGAAATCCAGCGGCCAGCATGAACCGGCGAACAGTCGAGTCTTTGAAGGCGCAGCAGGAGCAAGCACGCTTTGCTCTGGCGGCAACCAATATCACGCTCAGTTCCAATGTCGCCGCCGCAGCCATACAAGAGGCTTCGCTGCGGGCGCAAATTGATGCGACCGACGAGTTGATCAAGATCAACACGAATATGTTGGAGATCCTACGCAGCCAGTATGCCAAGGGATATGCCAGCGAACTTGACGTGGCGGCGCAGGAATCGCAACTCGCACAAATGGCCGCCACCTTACCGCCGCTGCTAAAGCAGTTGGCGCAGCAGCGGGACTTACTGACCGTGTTGGCGGGCGGGTTTCCTGATAAGGATATGGCAGAAAAGTTTGAACTTTCGAGTTTGCAGCTTCCCCACGAACTCCCGTTGAGCCTTCCCTCGAAACTGGTGGAGCAACGCCCAGATGTGCGGCAAGCGGAAGAGAACCTGCACTCCGCCAGCGCGCTGATTGGCGTGGCGCGTGCCAACCGGCTGCCGAGCTTTAACCTGACGGGCGACATCGGCAGCATGGCACTTGCCTTCGGCAACATATTCTCAGCCGGCAACGGCTTTCGCGCCATAGGTGCCAGCGTCACGCAGCCCATTTTCGATGGCGGAACGCTGATGCATCGAGAACGAGCCGCCCGAGCGGCCTATGTTCAGGCCGACGAACAATACCGCAGCACAGTCCTCACCGCATTTCAAAATGTGGCAGATACGCTGAATGCACTACAACAAGATGCCGAAGGCCTAAAGGCTGCGGCGGGCGCGAAAGACGCAGCCGCCGTTACTCTCGATCTGGCAAAGAAGCAGTTTCAGGCCGGCTACGTCAATTACCTGGGCCTATTGAGCACGGAGCAAGCGTATCAACAAGCTGTGATTACTCTTGCGCAAGCCCAAGGCAATCGTTACGCCGACACTGCCGCGTTATTCCAGGCACTCGGCGGCGGGTGGTGGAACCGCCCGGATGTGCCGCAAAACTAATTGGAAGCAGAATCGACGGCTGTCAAGCGCGAGATTTTTGTTAAACCCCGCATGCGCGGCTGCATAGCCACCAGCGTTTGTGGCGGGCGTCGAGGACGTTGGGGGGACCGAGAAGTCGGCAGATACGCCGAATGTGCCGGAACACTGACCAACGTCGCGGGGGCGACGCTGTACCTTTACGACAGCTCGAACGAGGTGGCCAAGGCGCCAGGAAGAAAGTAGCGACCCGCTGATACGAGCCCACTTGTCTTCGCCACTATGCCTCAACGAGTGAACAGTCGCGAAAGCGCTCGCGCGCCATTGGAAATCCCTCAATTCTTTGTTGCGCAGGACCACAAACGGAGCATAATTAACGTGAGGATTCATTCCGCGGAGGTTCCCCGTGGAGCCCGCTGCTTTTACGCCGCGCCGTTTTTGCTTCCAGCTAGGCTTCTGTCTATGCTGTGCGCTTTTCGCCTACGGCCAGCAGGTTCGCGACGAAAAGCAGATCCCTACCAACTTTAATCTTGACCTGGAAACCGCCGCCCGCCTGCGGCCTAAACTCATGGCGCAGAGCATGCCCGCCACCGGACGCTATACCACTGCCCGACTGGTGCTTGACCGGCTCCGCGAGCAGGTCCAAGGGCCGTCTGCCAGCAAGTTCGCGTGGGAGTTGCGCATTATTGACGACGGTCAGTTCAACGCCTACTCGTCGCCGGACGGGACCATCTACGTAGAGACCGGCCTGGCGCAGCTTGCCGATCCAAGCGCAGGCTTGTGGGCGGCGATCCTATCGCATGAGATTGCGCACATCGTGCGCCGGGATTGGGCCCGCCGCTACCTTTACCAAGAATCCCTGGAAAGCGCGGGTGCCGGAAGCATCGTGGTGGGCGACCCCGGCCAGCCTTTTTCTTCCTGGATCGACTCGCAAAAAGCGTCCGAGGATCTGGGCCGCTTCTGCCGCAAAATGGAAATCGAAGCTGACCGCGAGGGCCTCATGCTGATGGCCCGCGCGGGCTATCATCCCGATTTCGTCCCCGCCCTGCATCATCTGTTGCACGCGCAAGGCTCCAGCACGACCACGGCGTCTCTGTATGCCATGCACCCTTGCTGGGAGGAGCGCGACCGTGAGTTAAGCCGTGCTTATATCGCCGCCAGTATTGAATTCGAACATCGCTGGCCGGAATGGTACGCCTCGCCCGGCGGCAATCCCCCGGTCGTCGTATTCGCCGAAGCGCCGACCGTGCGAAAAACTGGTTCGAAAGAATGGGAGATCCGGATCCCGATGCGCTGCGAGAACCTGGCAGGCGCAGTCGAGGTGGTGTTACGCTCCGACTCCGCGTCTCGGAATGTGGCGCACCCGGAACGCTTCCCCAACCAACCAGACTCTGACCTTGAACTCCGGCAGCTGACCGGCTGTACTTCGCCCCAAACCACGATCACCTTCACGCTTGCCGATTCTTCCGATCGGAGCAACCGCAGCGCGCACTGGACTGACGTCTACGTTCTAGACGCCTGGGGCGCCGTCCTGGCTCGCGCGGCAGTGCCCAAGCTGCCACATTAGTGGCCGAGGTCTTAGCCACAAACTATGCCAGCGGCGCAATTCGAACGGACTCGAATGCTGTTCGACCGGTTTGTGGCGCAGAGTACTGCGGAACTGCTGCTTGTCTCCGGCTATTTGCGAGGTCGACAACCCGTAAATATCCAGGTCCGCATCCCATCCGGGCCGAGTGTTAACCGTAGACCAAGTCCGTGCTCTGTCCGACTTCGATGATGTAACCGTCGGGATCGCGGATGTAGCAGCGTATCTCGCCGTATTTGGGGATCGGCTCCGTGATGAACTCGGCTCCTCGACTTTTCCACAATTCATAGCACGCTTGAATATCCGCAACCCGGAAATTCATAAAGCTGTTGATGTGATTCGGGTCAGGCACGCTGAGCGTTACCGTCGGCTTATCCGGGGTCGGTCCGCCCCCAACGTTCAGAATCATCCAGATATTCGCCAGCTGAAGGTAGGGAGGTGCGTTGCCGTCACCCATGGTCAGAATGCGAGCGCCGAAGACCTTTTCGTAGTAGCGGGCTGATCGCTCGACGTCGGCGACGGTGAGAAAATGCGCGATGCTGATCCCCTCTCGGGGGGGCATCTCATAGCTCTTCTTGTCGATTTGTACGCTGTTCGTTGATGTCTGCGATTCCGATGTAGTGCTCATAACTCCCTCCGATCACAGCAGC
>Ga0116133_1000076_pt1 | contig 28198 bp, 26 predicted proteins | sample June2015DPH_19_2_FD_89736 | JGI IMG/M metagenome (GOLD analysis project Ga0116133, IMG submission 89736) | Peatland microbial communities from SPRUCE experiment site at the Marcell Experimental Forest, Minnesota, USA - June2015DPH_19_10 | ecosystem: Environmental > Terrestrial > Soil > Wetlands...
GCGATGTCACTTACGTGTAGCAGGGCGTCCACGCCGCCGAGATCGATAAATGCGCCGTAATCGGTGAGAGTGCGGACCGTGCCGCTTACGGTATCGCCTTCCTTCATCTCCGAGTAGCGGCGCTCCTTAACCGAGCGCTCCTCTTCTTCGGCCACGGCGCGGCGGTCGACCACGACGTCTTCGTCGGCCACATCGAGCTTGATGATGCGGCAGAGGATTTCCTGCTCGACCATCTTCTCCATTTCGGCGGCGTCGCGCGCTCCGCTGCGCGAGGCTGGCATGAAGGCGCGCACTCCCACATCGACGCTGAGTCCGCCTTTGATCACGCCGGTTACGGTGCCGACGATGGTCGCCTTTTCGGCGAAGGCCTTCTCGAGTGCCGACCAGTCTTTTGGCCGCTCGACCTTTGCACGCGTGAGTTCGTAGTAGCCCTCGGGATTGCGGCCCTTCACCGAAACCAGCAGCTTGATACCGGGCTTCGCGGTTTCGCCGGCGCTCTCGAAGGCGGAGAGCGGCAGAATGCCTTCGCTCTTGAATCCGATATCGAGGATGACCGAATCGGCGGTAATGGCGATTACCGTGCCTTCCAGTTGTTTGCCGCCGTCTTCGCGCTTATGGGAATGGCTCTTCTCGAACTGCGAGAGCAGGTCGCCGAAGGACTCGTTGGACTCGGTGGCGGACGGGGATTCAGGAATGCTGTCGTTGGCAATGGTTGGATTGGACATGAAAGGGTTACAGCCTCATCGGGTGTGATTCCCAAGTAGGATAACATCCTGCGCGACCTCGCATTGGTTTCGGGCGCAGGTTGGCGCGCGGGACAAAGCCTGTCGGGATTTTCATGAAGTGTTCACGCGCCATTAACTTGCCCGTTACAACATACTCAGTAAGCTTCCCTTGATTGCTTTCCAGAAATCTCCCCTAAGGACAATTTATGCTTACGAGAAAGCTAAAGGCCGCAAGTATTGGCGCGACTATCGGAATGCTGTTTGCCAGCGTCGGAGGGCAAGCACAGACGCATTCGAAAGCGAAACCCTCCACCACGTATCAACACGTACTGTTGATTAGCATTGACGGCATGCACGCAGTCGATTTCACCAACTGCGTGAACGGAGTGTCGAACTCAGGCAATCAACCTTATTGTCCGAATCTGGCGTCGCTCTCCAAGACCGGGGTCGTCTACTTGCAGGCGCTCGCCCCAAGGCCATCCGATTCCTTCCCCGGTTTGACCGCGCAGATTACCGGTGGCACGCCGCGGTCGGCGGGTATCTTCTACGAAGTAAGTTACGATCGGGCGCTTTCGCCGCCGTATGAAACCACTCCCTACGGCATTATTGGCGGCCCGACGCTATGTCCATCCGTGGTTGGAACGCAGGTCGGGTTCGATGAAGAGATCGATTATGACTATCAGAAGCTGAATGCCGGCCGTACCGACGGCAACGAGGGACGAAACGGCATTAACCCGAAGTACCTGCCGCGCGATCCTAAGAACGGATGCGTGCCGGTTTACCCTCACAACTTCATCCGGGTGAATACAATCTTCAACGTGGTGCACAACGCCGGTGGCTACACCGCGTGGTCGGATAAACATCCTTCCTACGATTTCACCAACGGTCCAACGGGAGACGGCGTGGCCGATCTGTGGTCGCCGGAAATAAACTCGATCCCGATTAACTTGCCCCCGGTGCAAGGCTGCAACCCATTGCCCGACCCGAAGGATGCGACGAGCAGCAATGCCTGGACTGACAGTTTCCAGAATATTCAATGCTACGACTCGCTCAAAGTTCAGGCCATTCTCAATGAAATTGACGGGAAGACGCACGATGGCAAAACGTCTGCGCCTGTGCCCGAGCTGTTTGGAATGAACTTCCAGGCGGTCAGCGTTGGGGAGAAACTGGTGGAAGCCAATCCTCCTACGAATCCCAATTACAGTCAGACCGGGGGATACCTGGATCCGCTCGGAACTCCAAGCGCGTCTCTGCAGCAGGAAATCGAGTACGTGGACAGTTCGATTGGAAGCATGGTCAGCGAGCTATCGAAGCAAGGACTGTTGTCGTCCACGCTGATCATCGTGTCGGCCAAGCACGGGCAGTCACCCATCGATCCCAACCGGGTGCTGCGCATTCCGGCGGATAATCCCAACGACGAACCACCTTCCCAGGTCTTGTCTCCGAGCGGTGTGGGGCCGGGCTTGCCGGTTGTGCAGGCAGATGAAGACGACGTTTCCTTGCTCTGGATCGGCGATCAGACCCAGACCACGGCGGATGTTCTGACCCTCGCAGCCAACGAAAGCCTTTACGGACAAGGCGAAATCTTCGCCGGCCCGATGCTGGATCTGATCTTCAACGATCCACTGGTCGACTCCCGCACTCCCGATATCGTGGTAGCTCCCAACGTGGGCGTCATTTACACGGGGCATCAAGCCAAGGTCGCCGAACATGGAGGATTTGCTAATGACGACCGCAACGTGATGCTATTGGTTTCGAATCCGGCGCTGGCAGCCTCCACAATCAACGGACAGGTGGAGACTCGCCAAATCGCTCCCACAATCATCCAAGCTCTGGGGCTGGACCCAACCCAACTACAGGCCGTGCAACAGGAAGGAACCGTCGAACTGCCGGGACTTCCGTTCTAACGCCTGGATGAGAATCGAACAAGCAACATCGGGGAGCGCAAGCTCCCCGATACTTTTTGCACGGGCTGGGGCGGAAGACAAAGTTGACCGAGGACGGCGAACGCCTTCTCACCTGCGGCCCGACGCAACGTCGTTCTTAATGCGGTTGATAAACAATTGAATAAAGACTCCCGAAACCAGGCAACAGACAAACCCTACCCACAACCAGAGCGCATTTTTGTGTATGGCTCCAAGCAGAACTACGAGAATGCTCAGAAGGCTCATCACGGTAGTGAGAAAGGTTTTCAGGGTCAATCCGCTGCCCCGGCTGGACGACGGGCGAATCTCGGACGATGGTTGGCTAGTCATGGGAGAACGCTCCTTCCCCCTTGAACGAATCGTAGGCTCGGAGCGGGAGCGGAGTCAACGGCGGCGCGGGAGGGGAATCGATTGTCAACGAGTGCAGCGGCCTGCTACCGACAGTTACCAGGTTAATCGGTGATGGACTGTCGCGATTTCACCAGCGATTCCCAGATGCTGATTCTTGATTAAGCAATTCGCTTTTCCAACCAAACGCGGCCAATGCGTTTACCCGCCTGTTTTGTCTGGTGGAGATGGCTGCCCTGCAATACGTTCTCGTTCATGGAGAACTCGCCAGATTTCAGCGCCAAGTTCGTCATGCTTCGCCGGATCGGTTTCCTTCATTATCTGGTCTAAGAGTTGCTCTAGATGTGCACTCAGGTCTGCGAGACGGTCCGACATAGAGCACTCCCAGCGAGGGACGATTGGTACATTTCAATCTGGCCGATTACGTCAAAATGTAGCTCGATTCGCGCGATTCATTCGGACTGTGTTCCTGCGGCTTTGCATTCGTGGGCTTCGAACTGAGCCTCAACCTCCCGCTCAGCTTGATCGTAGTCTCGCGACGACGATTGGAAAGACGCGGAGCACGCCTCGCAAACGCAAAACAATTGGCTCTCTGAATTCACGACGCGCAGTTTGCGTTTTGCCATCGAGTCGACTCCGTTCTCCCGTTTTTTCTTTCACCCTAACGCCGCCGTAATCGTCGAACCCCGGGAGAGAAACTGATTTCAAGACACTTCGAGCAAGGGCACATAAAAGCAGTATCGTTCGGGAAAGCAGTGTGGCCGCAGTGTTTGCAGATTAACCGCCCGTTCGGCAGAACCGTCATTGGACGGAACTTGCCATCGACTACGCAATACGGACAACGAACTTCTTTCTGTGCCATTCTCGGTGGTAGGTCGCGCGCTCGGTTCTCGCGCCGGAAATGCGAGTATAGGAGCCTTCCATGCCATCTGACTGTTTGACATCGAACACAAGCGCGAACGGCAAAGTTTGACTTTCGACATCGAATGGTGAAATCATTATTTCGTCGAGCGGATCGCAGCGGTACCTGCGGATGCTTGATGCTGTTCCCGCCTTTCTTGCGCATTCATACGTCCTTCATCATTGGAGCTTGCCTTCGGGGCATTCGCAACCTTTGAGAGGAGGCCAATCATGACACCCGCGGTAACCGCCAGGAATCTCAAATTCGATCCCAAGACATTCCTTTCGACCATCAACGGCGGGAGAAAGATCGAAGCTTTTTCCAAGAAACAGACGATCTTTGCTCAGGGCGACTCCTCCGATGCCGTTTTCTATATACGGAAAGGAGAGGTAAGACTCACGGTGGTGTCGAAGACCGGGAAGGAAGCCACCATCGGCATTCTGAACGAGGGCAATTTCTTCGGAGAAAGTTGCCTTACCGGGCAGTCTCTCCGCCTGTGCTCCGCAACCGCCATGACCGATTGCTCCGTGATGAAAATCGACAAGAAGTCCATGATCGAAGTGCTTCATCGGGAACACGCGTTTTCCGATATGTTCGTGGCATATTTGCTCACACGGAACATCCGATACGAAGAGGATTTGGTAGACCAGCTTTTCAATTCGAGTGAAAAACGACTGGCCCGGATATTGCTATTGCTGTCTCATTTCGGCAAGGACGGTAAGCCCGAGACCCTAATTCCCAAGGTGAGTCAAGAGACCCTCGCGGAGATGATAGGCACGACACGGTCGCGGGTCAGTTTTTTCATGAACAGGTTTAGGAAATTGGGGTTCATCGATTATCACGGTGGCGACGAATTACAGGTTCACAGTTCACTTCTCAACATCGTTCTCCACGACTAGCTGCCATCCGCTTTTGAAGCGCACAGCCCGGGAGGAGCGACGGTGCCTTGAACCTTGATGCGGCAGCGTTGACGCCTCCAGAATGACCCCATGCCCCGAAGTCGTGCGTGACTTTGCACGACGGCTTCGGAGCACGGGACCAGTCACGAAGATTCGCCTACATCCCCGGCGCATCTCCGCTTGCAGGAGCTGCATGCAGCACACGGAAGGTGCTGCCACCGTTGGACCAGACGAGCACCAGCGCGTCTTGTCCCTTGGGCACCGCGGACAAGGCTTTCTGAACGTCATCCGCGTTCTGCACCGGGTGACGATTTACTTCCACGATCACGTCTCCGCGTTGCAGGCCGGCGTTATCGGCGGGGCTGCCGGGTTGCACTTGTTCCACCACCGCACCGTGGAGATCGCCTGACGCCTGGAGTTGCTGACGCAAGTCGGGAGTCATGTCCGTGACGCCCAGGCCCCAGCGCGGCTTGCCGTTGCTGGAGACTTCCTTGCCCTCATGGTCGCGGCTGCCCATGGCTTCGAGCGTTACCGGAACGTTTACGTTCTTGCCATCGCGCAGGACTTGCAGCTTGATGGTGGAACCGGGTTGCTTCTGTCCTACCTCGATCTGAAGCTGGCTGGCGTCGCTGATTTTCTGGCCGTCGAGTTCGGTGATGACGTCGCCGACCTTCAGGCCAGCCTTGGCGGCAGGAGAGCCGTCTTCCACCTGGCTAACGACCGCGCCTTCATTGTTTTCGACGTGGAAGAACTTCGCATTCTCCGGAGTCACGTCGCTGATGCCGATTCCCATGTAGCCGTGAGTAACTTTGCCGTCGCGGATCAGGGCTTCCACGGTGGGCCGCACGATCTGAGTAGGAATGGCAAAACCCATCCCGGCGAAACTGTCGGAGGACGAGACGAGGAAGGTGTTAATGCCGATTACCTCGCCGCGAGCGTTTACCAGCGGTCCGCCGGAGTTGCCCGGGTTGATGGCAGCATCAGTTTGAACAAAGCTTCCGGGCGAGCGGCGATCCCGATTGAAAGGATTTGGACGATTAAGACCGCTGACGATGCCGCGCGTCACGGTGAAACGAAAGCCAAAGGGATTGCCGAATGCGAGCACCGTCTGGCCCGGACGCAGTGCGGTGGAGTTGCCCCAGGGCGCGTTGGGAAGATTTGTACCCTCGACCTTGATGACGGCGAGGTCGGTGAGCGGATCGGCTCCGATGAGCTTAGCGGGCAGGATTCTGCGATCCCCCAGGGTGACTTGAATGTCGACGGCGCCATCGATTACGTGGTTGTTAGTAACGATGTAACCATCGGGGGAGATCAGGACGCCGCTGCCGATGCCGTGCTCAATCTGCGATTGCGGGCGCATGGGATGGTTGAAAAACGGACCGAACATGGGCGGAACGCCTTCGGGCAATTGCGGCATTTGGCCGTCCGCCATTTCGGACTTGGAATGCGACGTGACCGCAACGTTTACCACGGCGGGAGTGACGCGCGCGGCCAGGGTTTCCATGGCCTGGTCGAGTGAAAGCAGCGCGCCGACACTGTTATCGTCGAGCGGCGTCGCAGTGGGAGACGCAACTGGTCCCCTGGCGAACGCCGGCTTGTTGAATTCGTAAGTGGCGATCGACATCGCCAGTGCGATTGCGATTACAGGCGCAATCAGGCGCGTTAGAAGGTTCTTGCTGACCCAGGTTTTCATTGGTGGTTTCTCCTTGTTGAATCGTAAAAGTTAAACAACTAATTATTTAGTTTCTAAATGCATACTCATGTCCGTGCCTTAGATCCTGGTTAAGTGGATTTCGGGGTGATTCCCTTCTGAACCTGGCGGTCGACGGGATGAAACACGGTCAAGCGCCACACGGAGACGCTCCAGACCATCCTGCCGGAATCGTCAACTTGCTCGGTGTGCATCACGAGGAATACCGAATTCAGTTCGGTGACGCTATTGCCGGAGTCGTTGAAGCTTGTGCGCACGAGCTGTGGAGGATATGGTTGAGGCTGTACTAACTTCGCGGATACCGCAGCGGCCGGCGGCGCGGAGTCATTCCTGTTGCTCCGGCGCGGCGATCTTACAACTTGCGCGAGAACATCTTTTCTCGGGACATCGTTTATTCCAAGGGCGGCGCTCGAAACGCGGGTGTGGAGTGCCGCCGGAATCATCCTCGCCCTTGCTCCGACGCCGGCAGATTCGACGGGCAGGACCGGTGTCGCTTTAGAAGCGGACGCGGAAAAGCTGGGGAGTTCTTCCTCGAACGCGACGAGTTTGGGCGCGCGGGGCAGAGAGATGACGCAGACGGCTGAAAACACCGCGATCAAAACGAGAGCCGGTTTCCATACTCTGGTGGCGCCGCAGCGATCCGCGTCGAGGATTCGCGCGACCCGTTGCGCTGTCTGCCGCATTCGTCCCACGGCGGCTTGCGCCAACGACAAACTGCGGTGTAAGAAGCTCTTCTCGGCGACTGAGACCAGGCATTGAGCGTAGGCGCGCGGGTTGGGGTTGGAGGCCAGCACGAAGTCGTCGCAGGCCATTTCCCGCTCCAGAGACAGGCTGCGGCCAATCCACCAAACCGCGGGATGAAAAAACAGAAGCGCGCGCAGAATCTTCTGCGCCAGGTTGGTCCAGTCGTCCCAGCGGCGCAGATGCGCCAGTTCATGCAGCACAACGGCGTTTAGTTCAACGGGAGAAAGTTCCTGCAGCGCCCAGGAAGGAATCACGATTGCTGGTTTGAAAAAGCCGATCGCCGTGGGCACGCGCACGCGGCCGGAGGTGCAGATCTCGAACCGCCTGCCCGAGCTAAACTGGTTCAGAGTGTCGCGCAGAACCAGAGGAAGACTGCCGGGTTCGATCGCCGCACAACTCTGGCGCAGCTTGCGCAATTGCCAAAAGCCAAAGCCGATTCTCGCCAGGCCCGCAGCGACAATCATCGCCCACAACAGAAAGAGATCGAGGGCCCATGAAACCGGCAGGTGGATCGCTGAACGCGCGGTCGCAATAGGCGACGAGGCGGTGAAGGTCATGCTTTCGAAGAACGGCCACGCCGCTATCGTCACCAAAACCGAGAACCACACTGCGAAGCGCGTGCTGGAGTCCTGCCGTCCGAGGGCGCGCAACAAAATCCAGCCAAACAGGGCGATGGCGATGCCTTCCGTCATGCTGTTCAGCATTCTCTCGGCGAACATCTGAGCCAGTGCGTGCCAGTAGGGCGCTATTGCCATTTGGTCACTTGCTCCCTTCCAGCATTTTTCGAAGGCGATTCAGTTCGGCGGCGTCCACGTTCTGATCTTCGAGAATGTTAAGCACGAGCAACTCGTGAGAGTTGCCGAAGAAGCGGCTCACCAGGCGACGGATCTCGGAGCGGGTAGCTTCCTGGCGAGCCACCAGCGGGGTGTACACGTGGGCGCGACCGTCTTTTATGTGCTTCACGTAGCCCTTCTTTTCGAGGATCCGGATGGTCGTGAGCACGGAGTTGTAGGCCAGCGGGGTCTTCTCGGGAAGGTCCTCCAAGACGTGCTGGACGGTGGCAGGACCCTTGTCCCAAAGCACTTCCATGAGCCGCAGTTCAGCCTCGGTCAAAGTCGCGGACTTCCTGGGGGGCAAGAACCATCCTCCTTAGCCTAAATAGGCACCCATAGCATTAGACGTAACAGCTGCCAGACTGTCAACTAGTAAATTAGTTGCAAGGGCCCATCCAAGGGTTGCCTGGGGATCTTTAATGGCTTTCAGGATGGGGGACGTGATCGGACGATCTCTATGCGTGATCGACGGGAGCGGACTTGGGGTGCTTCTTGGCGCGGATTTGATCTGTGGTAAATCCACGTCCGCAGACGCTGCAACGCCAGCCTGCGGGCGTAACTGCGAGGGACCCAGGCGCATACTGGTAATCGGGAAGCCGGGCTCGGACCAATTCGCTGCTGCATTCTGGACAGAGTCGTTGAATCATAGGCGCTCATGCACCGTGAAGCTTATTGTAATCGTCGCCGAGACTCAATGCCCCTTGGCCTGAGCAGAGTGAGTCTCCTCCGCAGTTAGTCGAGAAGGATCGCAATAGCCGTAGCCTTTTAGGCAAGCCGCGTAATTGCGTTTGTGCTCAGTATGGTGCTGACCGGAACCGGTAGGCGGTTCCGGTCAGCCACAAGTCCGTCTGGCTGGCAGTTTCTGATGCCGACTACTGGTTGTCTTCGCGGGCTTCGGCCACGTGAGCCTGGTGCCCGGCTTCGGACACAGCCTTCACAAACGCGTCCGCACTTGCGGGCGTTGACGCATGACCCGAAAGAATGGTGCGGAACATCATGTGGTGGCCATAAATGGCGCGAGTCGAGTCATTGTCCTGCTCGATAACCGCACCTTCCAACGTCAGACCGGCGAACACGCCTTTCGAACGCGAGTAGGTGAGCACTTCAGTATTCAGCAATATGTCAGTTCCAGCGGAAGTGTGACGGCCTACCGGACCCGCAGCCACCGAGCCTTCACCCGTCATTTCGAACTTACTGGAAAGCAGATGCTGTAAACCACGGTCGTTCATTACCAGCATGACCAGGTCCACGCCTTCGACTCCGATCTGCAATCCCCAACTCCCACCACCGACTGAGATGAATGCGGGAGCGCTCCAGCCTTCAGGCGTGCGGCAGGAGGCTACGCCGCGGCCGTGCTTGCCCCCGAAGATGAAGCCACCTTTGATCAAGTCCGGCACTACGATGATGCACTTGGCGCCGCTCAACACTTCTTCTGGAATGCCTTTATCGGGCGTTGACATGATCGATTGCAGAACGTCCACGGATTTCTGCATGCGCTCGACCGTGTCTTCCCGAGCCGAGCCTGCCCAGGCGCAAGTTCCTACCAAGCCCAGCAAGCTCATTAACAACAACGACATTGACTTCTTCATGTTTGGTTCCTTTTGGGGGCTGCACAACTAAGAGGGGAGAACTCCAGATGGCCTGACTTAGCTCAGAAACCTGAAAGAGATCGCAGAAGTCCTCGTCTCGTGCTTCATGATCACCCAGTCAGGAACGAAATAGCTGGTCTGAATTGCTCACTTGCGCTTTGTGGTCAAAGCAAATTCGGCCGCTTTTGCACAATTCCATCGGGGAGGTTTTCCTCCAATGTGAGCAATCCTGCACAGAATCGCCCGCCTCGGGCTGTCATGGTTGATTTACCGGTTTTACTTGCAAAAGACCCGATCACGCCGGCCCTTTACCTCGTGATGGAACAACGCCCCACCAACGAAGGAAATCGCGAAGGTCGCTCGATGGCACTTCGCCGGTTCCGCAATCGCTTTCGCAGATGGGTCGCGGCCCTCGCTGACTCGTTCATGAAGCGTTCCGAGGTCCTCAAGCCTACGAATCAGGACTGCGGTTCACAGCGGATGTGTCCTTTTTGCGGTTTGATTACTTCGCGATCGAAACGATGTTGTTTGGAGTGCGGAAAGCCGCTCGGAGGAGTTACTTAAGAAATAAACACAAGACAATTCTGGAAAGGCGTTCAAGAAGATAATCATGCTCTGGACAATTTTTGTTGTGCTCCTGATTCTGTGGCTTTTAGGCTTCAGTCTCCATGTGGCCGGCAGCCTGATCCACCTGTTGCTAGTTGTGGCGCTGGTGATTCTCGTCATTAACCTTCTGAGCGGACGAAGTGAAGTGTGAAGGATTTTCTTTGAAACGCAGGTGGAGATTGAACGCATCGTTTCTTCAACGCGTGCCTCTACTTAAGCTTTATGTGGGAAAAGAGCGCGAAACCCACGGCTTGTAGCTTTCTTCAACATTCGCAGGGCCGCCCGGCCGGAGTTCTCAGGGAGGGGAGCTTTGGCGGCGGCTAACTCGCGCGCGAGATGCGTCTTAATGGATGGATGTCCTGTGCTAAGTGTGCACTGCTCCTTCGGTTTGGCTCTGCACATGGGACAACGAACGGATAAGATCCGTCGCAACGTGAGCTTCTTAGATTTCACGCGAGTATTATTCCGCATCGCTCGGTGGAAAGATGTTCAATTGTGCTCTTGAGATTTCAATTGTCCCAAGACGGGAACTTCACATCCAAAGTAAGTTCCGACTGGCAACATTGGAGAGTTTCTGCCTCTAAGTCAGAATCGAACAGTTCCATTCCAGATGTTTTTCCACTCACTTGGTGAAAAAGGAACGCCTTTCCCATCGGTTGCTAATCGAGAAGGATGCACCTGGCGAAGGGCCTCTCCCTCCCGTGATCTGACGGGACGGCGGACATGGGCCAGCGTTTGGGCCTTTAGCGTTCCTTTACGTCGCTCATCCAGCCCCTCGTTCAGTACAAAGTGGATAGTTGCCAGCAGGAAGTGAGCCCCGTCGGCCTTAGTCACGAGCGCATCCACGGACTTCAAAGCGCCGTTGGGCAATTCCAGGTGGTCGGCCAGCATTACAATGGGCACGTCGGGCCGGACATGTTTGATCTCATCCGCGATGATTGCGCCATCCAAAAGTCCCAGGTAGTACTCGAGCACAATTGCATCGACGGGCCGCGACATGAAAAGCCGTAAACCTTCGTGGCCATTAGCCGCGGTGACTAAGTCGTATCCGTTGTCCTGCAGCAAACTCAGTTGCGCCGGATCCCGGTGAATGCAGAGCAGCGTACTATTAGTAGCCATGCGGTTTAGGTATATAGGCGGATTTCCCATAAGTCTGCTCAACATTGATCACAATTCAACAGGAGTAGGCTTGGCAGCGATTGGGGTCTAAGTGGGAAACTGAGCAATATTGATCAGATATCTCCTTCACTAAGGTCCTAGCATCTTGAGGAGATGTCTTTATGCTGCCCGGAGGACACGAATGAGAAAACAGTACCTTCATCTCTCCATCTATTCGTGTGACAGGTGCAGCGGACCGGTCATCGCCGGATCACTGGCGGTCCGCGAAAATGAAATATCCAAGGAGACTGAACTCCAGCAAGTAGGAGCGATCTGCCTCAGCTGCGGACATCGGGAGAGCAAAGCAACGGAGTCGGCACTGGCCCGCCATCTGTCGCCGGTTGAATGGGAAGTAGCGCGGGCGCCAGAGACCGGCCACCTAACGACGGCATACACCGCATACGCGGAGGCGCTCAATCGTGCAGAACTACATTGAGCAGGGAGCTGTGGACCTGTAGACCACCTTCTACTCCCCCGGCGTAGTGAATGAAACCCAATTTCCTGAACCGATTCATGAAGAAGCTCACTCGCGAACGAGTAGTTCCCACCATCTCCGCCAGGGTCTCCTGACTGATTTTCGGCACCACGGTTTCGGGGTTGCCCTCTTTGCCGAAATGAGCGAGCAACAGAAGGACACGGGCCAATCTCTTTTCACTGGAATTGAAGAGTTGGTCGACCAGATCCTCCTCATAACGGATATTACGGGCCAGCAGATAGGCCACGAACATGTCGGAAAAAGCGTGTTCGCGGTGCAGCGCCTCCATCATCGCATTCTTGTCCACCCGGAGAAGTTCGCAATCCGTCATGGCAGCTGCGGAACCCATACGCAAGAGCTGGCCTGCCAGTGCGCCCTCCCCAAAAAAGTTTCCCTCATTCACAATGGCGATGGTCGCTTCCTTACCGGCCTTGGATACGACGCTGAGTCGTACTTTACCTTTCTGAATATAGAAGACTGCGTCCGCCCCATCCCCTTGTGCGAATATCACTTCCTTCTTCGGCACCGCCTGCAGCTTCCGGCCCTCGCCAATGGTCGCGAGAAAGGTGTCGGGGTCGAAGTCACGGATCTTCTTAGCTGGCGCAGCCCGCTTCATAAGCGAAATTATAAAGCTGTCTGGCCTGCGAGAGTGAGCAATTGTGCACACTTTCACCTCGAGCCATGCAATGCGGAAACTTATTGATGGTCCTTGATAAGGAGCCCTGCGGCTGGATTGCCGGGATTGGGGGAAAGATTCCAGCACGAGTGGTCACTTTTGAGCAGTTTTTCCCTTTCCCGCAGTCCACTATTTGGGTACTGCAACGAACGGAAAATACCTACTACAAGCTACCGATTCGTTGTATCTCACGACTTCTCCCCCAGGATCTCGTGAATTCCCAGGAGACACGACACATGATCAAAAGCACGATTTTCCTCACTATTCTAGTTCTGGCGCTTCCGTTTGCAGCCTTCGCTGGCAGCGTCGACTTCACCAACAGCGGCGGCACACTATCAGGCAGCAACAGTGGTTTAACCCTTTCGGGATCGACGCTGATTGCCGTGAATGGTCTCGGCGGCGGCCTGATTACCGGCAACAATCTCGGGACAATAAGTTTCAGCACAGGCGCCCTTACCGGCAGCTTGCAAACGGGCGGCACATTCGCCGCAGGCGGCACGTTTGAAATTACAGGTAACGGCACCAGCGGGATTCCCACCGGCGTCATCTTCAACGGCTCCTTCACTGGACCGGTGACTTGGACGCTGGTGACTCTCGCCGACGGGACCCACAACTACACTCTGACTGGTTCTTTGACAGGAACGTGGTACAACGGCACCACCGTCGACGGCGCGACCGTGCAGTTGACCATTAACACCGGCAAGGGTTTCTTCAACGGCCAGACTACTATCTCGAGCGGTGACACCAACATCAACACCGCGTCAACTCCAGAGCCCGGCACTCTCGGTCTTTTGGGCACGGGCTTAATCGGTGTTGCAGGCATCGTTCGGCGCAAGCTGAAGGCGGTCATAGCCTAGGCTCCACTGTAATTGTTGTTTATCCAGACGCCGCTGCAGGGCCAACCCTGCAGCGGGGGTTTCTCCGAAAGATGTATGCCAACATCGGTTCAGGTCGGCTCGATTTTGATCGAAGAGCAGATCCCTGTCGCCCAGCTTCTGGGGCTGCAAAGTCAGCCTTACTCAGGGAGCTGGGGAGTAGTCAAATCCCTCAATAGCTTTGCCCTTGACCGCAAACTCCACGCGGCGGGATGGAACTTCTTTTTCATGGCGGCAGAAGTCGAGGTGATGTTTCTTGGCGCGCTCGAAGCGAAGAAGATTCAGAACGCATTGCAGAGAATCCTCGAAAAAGTGAAGCTGCAGGATTTCAACTGCCTCGAAGTTACGGGAATTGTGTCGAAGCGCTTCCTGGGCCTTCCGTACGTAACTGTTTCCGCGCACTCGCGCCACATCCAGGAGAGCTGCTACCTGGACAGCGCCGAGGTACGGCGATCGTCCCAGCGCAACCGGGAATAAACCGGAGACCGAGGCGTTGTCCTTTCCGAGGAGTGAGCTTATGGCACCTGACGGAAATCAGAGTCTCGACCAAGTCCTTGAATCGGCCATCGTAATGTCCTGGACAGACTTGATGCACGGAACCGAAGCGGGATTGTTTCATATTGAATACGGCTTCGCCCCCGGCGGCACTTTGGACTATTTGAAGGTCTGGTCATCGATAACTCGAGGCCATTGGCTTCTGGCCTGTGAATACTGGATGTCAGCTTCCACCTTCCACGCCACCGGCGTCCGCTTCGATAACGGATATCAGTCGGAGGGGCTGGCCCACATTTTGGGATTTGTCATGCAGCACCAGGGCGCGTTCCAGCTTCCGCCGAACCTTGGCCGGCAGGGGTTGCTCCAGATTCCCACCCCCACCCAACAAGAGAGCACGGCGGCAGCCGCGCTGGTGAACCATGCCTTCGAGCGGCTCGGCTCAACGCTCGTCCAGCCCACGCCCGCCTGAGTCCGGGACGTCATTCAGCTTCGCATAGATCTGCCTCGCGGCGGGTTATACACAAAGGGGTACCTCTTCTAGGCCGCTTTATTCGCGCCCACGACCTCGCAAGGAGGTAAGGGCCTGTAACGGGGAGGGACGCCGACCGACAGGGTTTGGCCACTTCCGCCAGAGCTGGACAGTTATTGTTGTTTTTCCGCGGCCTCAATTCTTCGATCCCGATGCGGTGCGGTGCGAGGTTGGCCAGTGCTAAGCTCACATTTCTCTCCGGGCTTGGCTCCACAGGTGGGGCAACGAACAGACAGAGCCTGTTCCTCCTTGTTTTTCATAGCCGCATGATGCACCGTTCGTCGGCGACAGGCTGGTCAATTTTGACCAGCCAGCAAGTCCATTTTCGTTGAATACTTAAACGGAGGTAAATTTCAAACCAGTTCCAGTCAGTCGCTTCCGGTGCATCTGGAAGGCGGCCTCTTCAGTACTCATTCTCACCAGGTCAGGGACAAATGTCGCTATCGAACACAGTGATTCCCAAACGAGTCTTGGAAGTGGTTTCTCCTCGCCCCCTGGTGCGAGACGGAGTCTCACCGGCGCGCGCGCGAGCGCAATCGAAGCCGTCGTTACCCAGTCGAATCGCGGTGATCGGCAATTATCTTCCGCGACAATGCGGACTTGCTACCTTCACCACGGACCTGTGCGAAGCTATCTCTGCGGAGTACGGCGCGGCTCGACTGTTGGCGTTTCCGGTCAACGACACCGAAGAAGGGTATGACTATCCGGCACGAGTGCGGTGGTCGCTCGCCCAGGACGAAGTCGCGTCGTATGAGGAAGCCGCCCGGTTCTTGAACTTCAACAACATCGACATGGTGTGCCTGCAGCACGAGTATGGAATCTTTGGGGGTCCGGCGGGAAGCCATATTTTGCATCTGCTACGCGGGTTGAAGATGCCGGCGGTGACCACGCTGCACACGGTACTGCGCGAGCCAGACCCCAACCAGCTTATGGTGATGGAAGAGATCGCGGAGCTTTCCGATCGCCTTATCGTCATGAGCCAGCTCTCCTCCCAAATTCTGCAGGAAGTCTTCAAGGTGCCGGGCAGCAAAATCGACATGGTTCCGCACGGAGTTCCAGATCTGCCGTTCCTGGACCCCAATTTCTATAAAGACCGGTTTGGCGTGGAAGGAAAGGCGGTGCTACTCACGTTCGGCCTGCTCTCGCCCAATAAAGGAATCGAAAACGTGATTCAAGCGCTGCCGCAGATTCTGTCGAAACACAACAATGTTGTCTACATAATCGCGGGCGCGACCCATCCTCATATTCTCCGTCGCGAGGGAGATCAGTACCGGGCGTACTTACAGGATCTGGCGAAGGAAGTGGGAGTAGAGTCCAATGTAATCTTCCATAACCACTTCGTCAGCCCGGAGGAGATGGTTGAGTTTATTGGCGCCGCAGATATTTACATCACTCCCTACCGCCATGAAGAGCAGGTAGTCTCCGGGACGCTCGCGTACGCATTGGGCGCAGGCAAGGCGATCATCTCGACCCCATATTGGCACGCGATCGAGTTGTTAGACGATCGCCGGGGGGCGCTGGTTCCCTTCCAAAATCCCGGCGCGATCGCACAGAAAACCGTAGAACTCCTGGACACACCCGCAATCCGGCATGCCATGCGTAAACGCGCATATCTCTTCGCCCGGGACATGATCTGGAAACGAGTAGCGCAAGGGTACATGGGAAGTTTTTCCCGGGTGCGCAGCGATCGCATGGAAAGTCCTCGAGTTCAGTTCTCGGCCCGCGCTACGCGGAAACTGCTCAATCAACTGCCTGCACTGAAACTGGATTACCTGAAGCGGCTGACCGATGACACCGGAATCGTTCAGCATGCCATCTTCACGATCCCAAATCGCGGAGAAGGTTACACCACGGACGACAATGCACGCGCACTCATTTTCGAGGTGCTGTTGGCGCAGCTTAACGAAGATCAGCTTGGGACGGCCGACTCAGCGGCCGCGACCATTGTCACCCCGGATTTGTCCTTCCGGTACTTGGCGTTCCTGGAGCACGCGTTCAATCCGGCGAAAGGCAGATTCAGAAACTTTCTCGGCTACGATCTCCACTGGAACGAAGCCGAGGGCTCCGAGGATTGCCATGGGCGCGCGCTGTGGGCACTGGGAACGGTTCTCGGGCGGTCGAAGGATCAAGGACTGAAGTGCGCGACCGGACGTTTGTTCGAGTTCTCTTTTCCCGCCGCGATGGGATTCAGAAGCCCCCGTGCCTGGGCCTACACCCTGCTTGGGATTCAGGAGTATCTCGATTCGTATCCCGGAGACCGGGATGCACAAAAAATAAGATCCTTTCTGGCGCGGCGATTGCTCGAAATGTATGAGTCGATCCGCAGCCGGGACTGGAAGTGGTTCGAGAATATTCTGGCCTATGGCAACGCCAGACTGCCCCAAGCGATGCTCCTGGTGGGCTCGGCGTGCGCGGACGATCGTATGGTTTCCGCCGGCCTGGAAGCGCTGGATTGGCTGCTAAAGACGCAGCATTGCGAAACCAACGGCCACTTTGTACCCATCGGATCGCAGGGCTTTTATCCCCAGGGTGGAGAAAAGGCGCGCTTTGATCAACAGCCAATTGAAGCTGCGGGCGCGGTTTCCGCGTCTTTACAGGCCTACCGCTTAACCGGCGACAGCCGCTGGCGCAACGAAGCCTGGTCGGCTTTCAACTGGTTCCTGGGCGACAACGATCTGCAAGTTTCGCTTTATGATCCCGTCACCGGCGGCTGCCGGGACGGCCTTCATCCCGACCGCGCGAATGAAAATCAGGGCGCGGAATCCACATTATCGTTCTTGATGGCGCATCTAGAGATGCGCACTCTGCAACAGTCTGAACCTATGGAGATCCTATCGTGACCGTACCCGCAGAAACTCTTCCGGGTCTAGTGGGCAATAGCTACGAGCCGCTGCTGCTGCGGCATCCTGGCAACCCGATCCTAACCAGCAGGGATTGGCCATACTCTATTAATAGTGTGTTCAATCCGGGCGCAACGTTGCTCGCGGATGGCTCTACGCTGCTGCTTTGCCGGGTGGAGGATCGCCGCGGTTTGTCGCATCTTTGCGCGGCGCGCTCTGCTAACGGAATGGATGGTTGGATCATCGATCGCGAACCGACATTGATGCCCAGTCCGACGCAGTTTCCAGAGGAGATCTGGGGTATCGAGGATCCGCGCATCACTTTCGTGCCCGAACTGCAGCAGTATGCGGTCACCTATACCTCTTATTCGCGCGGTGGTCCCGGGGTATCGCTGGCTCTGACCAAGGACTTCCACAGTTTCGAGCGCTACGGCGTGATTATGTCCCCGGACGACAAGGACTCGGCGCTTCTTCCGCGGAGAATCGATGGATACTGGGCGCTGATTCATCGTCCCGCAACCACACTGGGAGCGCACATGTGGATTTCCTACTCTCCCGATCTGCGCCATTGGGGCAGGCACAGGCTCATGCTGGAAGCGCGCCGCGGCGCCTGGTGGGACGCCAATAAAATTGGTTTGTCGCCTCCGCCCATCGAGACTTCCAGGGGATGGCTCGTGCTGTACCACGGAGTCCGGCACACGCCCTCCGGCTGCCTCTATCGATTGGGCTTGGCCCTGTTCGAACTGGAGAATCCGGCAAAATGCATACTGCGGGGAGATTCATGGATCTTTGGACCGGAAGCGGATTATGAGTGCCGCGGCGATGTCGACGACGTTGTCTTCCCCTGTGGATATACGATGGACCCGGACGGCGACACCCTCAACATTTACTACGGAGCTGCGGATTGCTCGATTGCTTTGGCTCGGGCCAGCGTGCGCTCCTTATTGCATTGGCTGGATGCCAATGGAAGCTGCGAGCGCCGTCAGCGGGGGGATTTATGAAGCCGCTGCGGCGGTTCTTTCAGTTTACTTTTGGATGCCGTCACGGCCAGCGGAGCCGGGTGTTCACGATCAAGGAACGAACGTACCAGGTGTGCCTGGAGTGCGGACAGGAATTAGATTATTCGTGGGCGCAGATGCACTCCCTGCAATCAGGGGTTGCCGGCAATCCCTATGCACCGCTCTAAGTCTCAGACACTCTAAAGCCGTGATGATTGGACCAGTCACGGTTATGAGCCCGCAATCTTAATCTCAGCATGTGAGCTATGTTGCTCAGACGCGAGAGTCTACACCTGTCATTCTTTATTCTCCTGAGTGTGTAGACGGAGCCGCGACCGCTGATTCGTAGCTCTTTTCTTAGGTCGCTGATCAAACCTGCGAAGCGACCACATCCAGCCGATCGGCAGTCTTCACCCGTGTTTAGCGCCGCGATCGCCGCGATCGCCATGCAAATACGATTTGACCCTAAAAGCTCTCAAACAACTGAGATTAGGGCAACGCCTCCAAGCGGATGAGAGGGGTTGGCCCGCGAAACGAGAAAGGTGACAAGCCATGCCCTTAATTCAACTTCTGGAAGTTCTTATCGTGGTGGGTGTTCTTCTATGGCTGGTGAATCGGTTCATTCCCATGCAACGACAGATCAAGTCAATCTTAAACGGAGTGGTGGTCATTGCCGTGGTTCTTTGGCTGCTTAATGTCTTTGGCTTGTTTCACTCCCTATCCAGTATCCACCTCGGAAAAGGATGAGGCGTAGCGAGGCTGCTTCGAAGACCACAACACGAAACTCAAACTTTGAATCGAATAACGCGGCAGATACCTGCCTTAAGGAGACATTGTGAAAACAAAGCTGTTGTTCGCCGCCGTAATCGCGCTGAGCTTGCCCGCAGTCGCGCAAAATGATCCTCAAAGAACCCCAATCGTGGAGCGTATGAACTCGACTCCCATGTTCCGGGTGACCGTCATCAGCCGCAGCGTGCAAGCGGTCAATTATGAGCATCGCAGCGGAAGTTCGAAGCTGGACTTCGCGGGCACGGACCTGATGCCCTCCGCAAACGGTGAAGCCAAGGTAAACAGTAAGCGCGGATCCATTGAGATCGACGCAGAATTTGGCGACCTGCAGAGGCCGACGACTTTCGGCAACGAGTATTTGACTTACGTTCTGTGGGCGATTTCGCCCGAAGGCCGCGCCGAGAACCTGGGTGAAATTTTAGTTGGCGACAACCATCGCAGCAAAGTGCGGGTAACCACCGACCTTCAGGCATTCGCTTTGATCGTCACCGCGGAACCCTACTATGCCGTTCGGCAGCCCAGCAATGCAGTTGTGCTCGAGAACGTGGTTCGCGAGGACACCAAGGGAACCAGCGAAGCGGTGAATGCCAAGTACGAACTAATGGAACGGGGCGGCTACATTCCCACCGGCTACAAGTTCGATCCGGTGGTTCTGAATGCCAGGTTGCCGTTGGAATTCTTCGAGGCGCGTAATGCGCTGCGCATCGCTCAATCCGAGGGAGCCGAGCAGTATGCCAGCGACAGCTATCAGCGCGCCGTCAAGTTAATGAACAACGCCGACGAGTATGCGACCAGCAAACACATCGATACGAAACCGCTGATCGCAATCTCTCGCGATGCCGTACAGACGGCCGAAGATGCACGGGCCATTGCAGTCAAGAAAGAGGATGAGCTGCGCCTGTCAAACGAACGACAGAATTCCGCGGACGCACAAGCGCAGACGCAAGCCCAGGCGGATGACGCGATGCGGCAGAAGGACCGAGCCCAGGCGGCCACGGCCCAAGCAGACCTAGATGCAGCCAAGGCACGAACGGACGCAGAGAATGCACAAGCTGCAACGGCGAAGGCTCAGTCCGATATGGCGCTCAATCAGGCTGCATCGGCAAGTGCAGTTTCCGCAGCGCAGGCTGATGCGGACCAAGCCCGCTTAGCTGCGCAGCAGGCCCAGCAGAACGCGGATCAGGCCAACACCGACAAAGCGGCCATGCGTGCGAAGTTATCCGAGCAGTTAAATTCCATTCTGCAGACGCGCGACAGCGCGCGCGGGCTCATCGTCAGCATGTCCGATGTTCTGTTTGACACCGGGAAGTACTCGCTCAAGTCGGGAGCACGGGAGAAGCTGGCTAAAGTCGCCGGCATTCTGCTCGCCTACCCTGGGCTGAACATTGAAGTCGGCGGCTACACGGACAATGTGGGCGGCGATAGCATGAATCAGACCCTGTCAGAAAATCGCGCCGATTCAGTGCGCGACTACCTGGTGCAAGAAGGCGTAGCCACCAATTCAGTCAGTGCCAAAGGCTTCGGTAACACTTTGCCGGTAGCCACCAACGACAACCCTGCCGGCCGGCAGCAGAACCGGAGAGTGGAACTTCTTGTATCGGGCGACGCCATTGGCAGCCCGGTTAACGCGACAACAGGAAGCTTGCAGTAGAGCAAGCGGCCGAAAACGAATCGATCGACAACGGAGGCACCACCCATGAAACTAGTAGGAGTGATCAGCACAGCAATTCTGTCTTTGAGCCTCGGAGCAGCTGCTCCGGTATACGCACAGGAGCAGCACGACCAGCAGGAGGAACAGAAAGCCAAGCCTGCCCAGGACGAGAAAAAGGCGCAGCCCGCTAAGCCCGCACAGCAAGAGGATAAAGGCGCGCAACAGAAAACTGCGAAGCCTGAAGAGAAGAACGCTCGGCAGGAAAAAACTGCCAAGCCGGAAGAAAAAAACGCACATGCTAAGAACGCACAGCCGGCGCAGCACTCCGGTGGTGGACGCATTCCCGACGATAAGTACAAGGCCAATTTCGGATCAGGCCACACGTTTCATGTCAGCCAAGGCGACTACGGGAATCGCCGCTTCCAATACGGCGGCTATTCGTTCGGCTTTGTTGGCGCATGGCCCGGCAACTGGCTCTACACGCAAAACGTTTTTGTAGTCGACATTGACGGCGTGTATTACCTGTGCAACCCGATGTACCCGGGCGTTAATATTGCGCTCGTCGTCAATCTATAGCGGCTATCCGCTGCGGGCTTGGGGCACAACCAAGTTGGCAAAACGGCGCGGGTCCCTGGCTTTGGGCTCGCGCCGCTTTCTTTGCTGCACAGTAAAGGCCATCCCGGCAAAATCGATTTCGGTAGCTTTCTCTGCCTTCCAAGAAACTGATCCATATTGCACAGACTTTGCGGTACGTCCGTGGAATCCTTCCCTGTGACGCAAATGTGACGCGTCCGCCCTTCACTCCACGCAGCCCGCAGCAGCAAGGCACAACCGGGCAATCGAAGGATGATCAGGCAAGGTGACTAAAATGCGTACCATCCGTTTGTTATTGCTTGCATTTCTAATACTGGCCATACCGGCCACATTGCTCGCGCAGTTCGGAGTGTCCATCACCATCGCTCCGCCGGAGCTACCGGTGTACGAGCAACCCATGATCCCCGCAGCCGGCTATTTGTGGACGCCCGGCTACTGGTCTTACGGGGAGGAAGGCTACTTTTGGGTGCCGGGTACGTGGGTGGAGCCTCCTGAAGCAGGTTTGCTCTGGACTCCAGGTTACTGGGGTTGGGGCAACAACGCCTACGGCTGGAACGAAGGCTACTGGGGCGAGCAGGTCGGCTTCTACGGCGGCGTCAACTACGGCTTCGGCTATGGTGGGGTCGGCTATGGGGGCGGATATTGGAACAACGGGGCCTTCAACTACAACACCTCAGTAAATAACGTGAACGTCACGATCGTTCACAATGTTTACAACAAGACCGTAATTAACACCACGGTGACCCATGTCAGCTATAACGGCGGCAGTGGTGGAGTTACTGCCCGCCCCACCGCTGCAGAGGAGACCGCGGCCCACGCACGTCATACTCCAGCAACAGCCGCACAGACCGAGCATCAACAGGCCGCCAGCAAGAACCATGAACTATTGGCGTCTGTGAACAAGGGACGGCCGGCGATCGCTGCAACATCAAAACCGGGAGAGTTTTCCGGCAAGGGTGTAGTTGCAGCCAAGCAGGCGGGAGCACCTTACAAGGCTGTGGCCCCCGAGAACAAGGCTGCGGAGAACAAGGCAACAGAGAATAAGACCGCCGAGAGCAAGGCCGCTACCACTCGCTCGAACGAGAACAAAGCAGCTACGAACAAAGCAGCTGAAAATAAGGCTTCCGAGAATAAGACCGCCGAGAGCAAGGCCGCTACCACTCGCTCGACCGAGAACAAAGCAGCTACGAACAAAGCAGCTGAAAATAAGGCTTCCGAGAACAAGGCCGCCGCGAGCAGGGCCGCTACCACTCGCTCGAACGAGAACAAAGCAGCTATGAACAAAGCAGCTGAAAATAAGGCTTCCGAGAACAAAGCTGCCGAGAGCAAGGCCGCTACCACTCGCTCGAACGAGAACAAAGCAGCTACGAACAAAGCAGCTGAAAATAAGGCTTCCGAGAACAAAGCTGCCGAGAGCAAGGCCGCTACCACTCGCTCGAACGAAAACAAAGCAGCTACGAATAAGGCCGCTGAAAATAAGGCTTCCGAGAACAAGGCCGCTACTACTCGCTCGAACGAGAACACCGCGAAGCCCAAGGCCGCTCGAGCGTCCACGGAGCCAAGTAAGGCGCCTGCCGCGCACGCGCAGCCCGCGCCTCGGGAACAGGCCGCACCTCGCGCCGAAGCCGCACCACGGGCGCAGAGTGCGCCACATCCGGAGACTGCGGCTCATGCGCAGCCTGCACCTCGTCCTGCTGCAAAAGAAGCGCCGAAAACCGAAGAGCGCCCTCGCCAGTAGCGATTGACCGCGCGAGGCATTGCGTCAGGCGGTTTGAGGCATAAGTGAAGGTTGATTAACTCTTATAGTGGTGCGGGTCCGCTCCGTGGGCTCGCGCCATTTTCTTTTCTGGCTGCGCCTTGCTCGACTTGATATTCCGCGTCCTGGAGACGTTATCCACCCGGAGTCACCTGCGTCCCTGCGAGCACTAAATCCGTTTAGATCCTACCTCTTCGCATTGAGCAGTTTTGACCATCAAGGAAACGGGGGAACGCCTATAACGAAGCTAGCCTTCCCCCTCAAGGTCGGGTTCCGATGTTGCGAAACTTGGGGACCGGGGACACTGTGCTGGAACTGGACAGAATCAAAGCCGCCACCTTTAGGAGTGACGTTTGACGCCGCCTCAGCGCAGTAGATCAAGGAGGAATTATGCTTGGAACTATATTGATTGTGATCTTGGTTTTAGCACTTTTTGGGGCTCTGCCACGATGGCCACATAGTCGTGACTGGGGTTATTACCCGACCGGAGGAGTGGGACTCATCCTCTTCATCGTTATCATTCTCCTGGTTCTCGGGCGCATTTGAGCCCTCTGGGGTACTCGGTATTCATCAGGCAATGTTTTATGTCCGGGTGACGTCTCTGCTTCCTCTGAGTTTCGCAGACCAGGGAGATGAGGCGTCATCATTGTATCTCCGTTACGGTCGTGAACAAACCTGCTTCGCGCAGCCGCGCGAGGATCTTTTCGACGGACTCCTCCGGACTTCCGGCAACGGAGATAGGCCAAGCGTCGGAAGGCACTTCTAGCGTTGCCAGTTGGCTATTGAGCAAGTCCGGGCTCATGTAAGGATGATGACGCGACTGGATGCGCTCTTTGATCAGCGAGGCAGGCGCGTGCAGATAGACAAATTGCATTTCGTTTTTCGCAAAACCGCCAGCCAACACCTCGCGGTACTCCTGCTTTAGTGCCGAGCAGGCCAGAATAACGCTTTCCCCTTTTTGAGAATACCGCAGCATGCGCTCATGCAGCGCCAGAAGCCACGGCCCGCGATCGGCATCGGTCAGCGGGATTCCCGCAGCCATTTTCCGCCGGCTTTCTTCTGAGTGATAATCGTCAGCGTCTTCGAATTTCCACCCAGTACGAGCGGAGAGCAGCGCTCCGATGACCGTCTTGCCCACGCCGCTCACACCCATCAAGACCAGGATCAATTTTCACACCCCAGAGGGACGGACGCGAACGCAGATTTTCCCGTAATCATACTTGCAGTGAATAATGTTGTTCCGACATCTCTCGCAATCTCTCGGCTGCGAGTTCCGGCGATATGTCGCGCTGTGGCGATGCCAACAGCTCAAAACCCACCATAAACTTTCTCACAGCAGCTGAGCGCAGCAGCGGCGGAAAGAAGTGACCGTGGAAATGCCACTCCGAATGTTCACCACCATCCGTGGGACGCTGGTGAAAGCCCATCGAGTACGGGAAAGAGGTCTGAAACAAATTGTCGTAGCGGGTCGTTAAACGCTTGAGTATATCGGCCAGGGCTGCGCGTTCTGAGGCATCCAGCCTATCGATATCGGTGAGGTGCCGCTTGCTCAGCAGCAAGGTTTCGAATGGCCAGGTCGCCCAGAAAGGCACCACGGCGAGAAAGCAATCATTCTGGCAGACGACCCGCTCGCCTGACGCCAATTCCAGGCCAGAATAATCACACAGAAGACAGCTGCGGTGTTCCCGCCAATAATCTTCGAGCGATGCCTGCTCCTTTCGCGGTTCATTTGGAAGGGTCTGCGTGGCCCATATCTGGCCGTGGGGGTGAGAGTTGCTGCATCCCATCATCGCGCCACGATTTTCGAAAATCTGGACGTGGTTGATCGATGCGAGATCGCCAAGACTTCGGTACTGCTCGGCCCACACGTCGACAACAGAACTGATTTCGTCCGGCGCCATTTGCGCCAGCGTCAAGTCGTGGCGTGGCGAGAAGCAGAGAACGCGGCAAATGCCGCTCTCCGCTTTTGCGATAAGCAGATTCTTACTGCCATCCTCGACCGTCAGGCTCGGCAGGTCGGGCTGCAGCGCGGCGAAGTCGTTGTCAAAAACATAGATGGACGAGTACTGCGGATTGCGCACGCCACCAGCGCGGAGGTTCCCCGGACACAAGTAACAGCTGGGGTCGTAAGCGGGGGAGGATGACTGAGCAGGCTTTTCTGTTTGGCCTTGCCAGGGTCGATCCGTACGATTGGGCGAAACCAGAATCCAGTCTCGCGTCAGCGGATTGTAGCGGCGATGCGACTTACTCTGAAGCTTGTGTAGTTCCACGCCAGTCAGTCCTCGCCTTCCGTTTGCTCACGCAGCAGGCGCCTTACCTGCTCCCGTGATTCTTCGAACGCGCGCACCGTGCTGTGATCGCTCTCGCCGATTAGATTCACACGGTCGCACGACTTGAAAATGCTCGATGGGCGGGCGCGCGGGCCGCGACTTCCTTGATGTTCATGGCGACTCAGATTACCATCGTTCGCTCGGCAGAAATTATATAGCTTCGTTAGGCTGGCACGCTTTGTAAGCGACTACAGCGCGGCTCTACGCTCGACGCTATTTTTCGTGGCAACAAAGGAGATTCGTGATGACACGGTTATGGAACACATTTATCTGGCAGCTTGTTGCCACGCGTGGCCTTTCAGTAGTGGCCGTCTTTGCCTTTCTCGTTTCGTTAACACTCTCGGCCAAGGCGCAGTCCGCCCCTGAAGGCGCACGCATCGCGAGCGCGCTCTCCAGCCAGTCCCAGACGGCAATCCAGCGATTGTCGAGCCTAGACGCGCTGCCTGCGGACGGATGGAAGACGCATGTGGGCGATCTTGCACATGGGGAAGCCGTCGATCTGGATGACTCGAGTTGGCCTGTCGTCCGGGGCAGAACCGAGGCCACGACCGAAGCGGTCTGGTATCGCCGCTCCATCACCGTGCCTCCCACGCTGAACGGATACGACCTCACGGGCGCCAGAATCTGGTTCAGCTTTCGCGCCGACGCGAACGGCCCCATGCCGGAGATCATTTACTTGAATGGCCGTCGCGTGGCCATGGGCGACGACCTTGAGCCCATCGTTCTCTTCGATCATGCAAAATCCGGCGACACGGTGCTGGTCGCGGTCAAACTACTGCCCACCGTCGACAGGAAAGTCTTCCAGGGGACGGAGCAGAAAATCGAGTTTTCTGAGAGCCGTCCCAATCCCGATGACCTGCGGATCGAGTTTCTCGCCTCCGCGATTCTGCTTCCGAGTCTGTCCAGGAATGTCTCTGCAGATACTGCCGTGCTCGAAAAGGCCATTCGCGCGGTGGATCTGAAGGCACTCGATGCGGCAGACCAGGCAGCCTTTGACGCCTCGCTGCGGCGCGCTCAGGAATCACTGGAACCGCTGCGGCCAACGCTCCGGCAAGCCAGCCTGCACCTTACCGGCAATGCACATATCGACGCTGCGTGGCTCTGGCCCTGGACCGAAACTGTCGACGTCGTCCGGCGCACATTCGGCACAGCTCTGCAACTGATGAACGAGTACCCCGACTACACTTATACGCAGTCGGCCGCCGCGTACAACGAATGGATCGCCGAAAAATATCCACTGATGAATGCGGAGATCAAACGGCGGATCAAAGAAGGCCGCTGGGAGATTGTCGGCGGGATGTGGGTTGAGCCCGACTTGAACATCCCCGACGGTGAGTCCACGGCGCGTTCGTTGTTGATTGGAAAGCGCTGGTTCCAGAAGGAGTATGGCGTGGACGTCCACATCGGCTGGAATCCAGACTCGTTTGGTTATAACTGGCAGCTACCGCAAATCTACAAGAAGTCCGGCGTGGATTACTTTGTCACCCAGAAGATGGCTTGGAATGACACGAATCAGCTGCCTTTCAAGCTGTTCTGGTGGGAGTCGCCAGACGGCAGCAAGGTCCTCACTTACTTTCCCCATGACTACGTGCATACCGATCTGAATCCTGTCCGTCTGGCGGACGACCTCGCAACTGCACGCAAGCAGGCGCCGGGATTGGCCGAGATGATGGACCTGTACGGAGTGGGCGATCATGGTGGGGGCCCGACGCGAGCCATTCTGGACGAGGGTGTGCACTGGATGCAGCCGGATAAAATCGTCCCGCCGATGCGGTTCGGCACGGCCTCGGCCTACTTCCATGACATCGCCAGCAAGATTGATGGCAATTCCCCGGAGTGGGACTATACCTCCATTGCCCGCGGCTATACCGAGCCGCCTGCGCCGGCGCCCGGACAAATCAGCATTCCTACGTGGAAGAGCGAACTCTATTTTGAATACCATCGCGGCGTAATGACGACGCAGGCCAACCACAAACGCAACATGCGGCAGAGTTCCATGTGGGCACTGAATGCCGAGAAGTACGCATCCCTGGCTTGGCTGGATGGAGAGTCATACCCGGCCGATACCTTAACCGAGGCATGGAAGAAAATCACCTTCAACGATTTTCACGACCTGGGCGCCGGATCCGGCATCGGCATCATCTACAAAGATGCGCAGCGCGACTATAACCAGGTGCGATGGGCGACGAATGAGATCTCAAGCAACGCACTGAGCACCCTTGCCGCACACGTGAATACGAGCGTGGGTGGCGGGGTTCCCGTGTTCGTCTTCAATCCTCTGGCGTGGCGGCGCTCCGGCCTAGTGACGCTCGACGTTCAAATGCCTTCCGCGATTGCAGGCCCGCTGTCGGTCGTCGATCCGCAAGGCAATGTCCTTCCCTCGGAGGTTCTGGGCAACGACCAAGCGACCAACACGCATCGCCTGCTGGTGGACGTCAAGAACGTGCCATCAATGGGCTACACCATCCTTCATGTTGTCCCCGGCGCGAAGCCAGTGGCCACGGATCTGAAAGTGAGTGGCCTGACGATGGAGAATGCGAACCTCCGCGTCATGGTGGATCCAAAGACAGGCTGCATCACCAGCCTTTTCGACAAGCACTCTAACTTCGAATCGCTGGCCAGCGGCGCTTGCGGTAATCAGTTGCAGACCTTCAAGGACACTCCCAAGAATTACGATGCGTGGAATATCGATCCGGGCACGCTGGATCACATGACGCCGATCGACACGACAGACTCGGTGGAACTGATCGA